>SXGR01176740.1_pt1 | contig 15625 bp, 16 predicted proteins | sample 3174711 | NCBI WGS metagenome assembly SXGR01 (sample SAMN11356860, study PRJNA531348) | freshwater metagenome | isolation source: freshwater sample F1-60 | place: China: Fuxian Lake, Yuxi | collected 2017-12-25
AACGTGTTGTCAACGGGTGCAGGGCGCGCGGTTCGTCTTGCTTATGCCGTAGCAAGATGGGTATTTGCTGCGGGAGCGCTATGGCTTTTGATGGCAGCGACCGCCCGCTCACAGCAGATATCACTGACGCTCGACGACATCACCGGCGCGGGGTTTTCCGCGCAGGGCATCCGTGCGAGTTTTGTCAATGGCGTAGTGACCATTCAGATTGCCGCCGTCAAGTTGGGCGAGCAAAGCTGGAAGGACATCCTGCTGGATTGCGCAGCGCTGAGACTTGAGCATGCGCGCATCGCCTGCGACGAAGGCATGCTGTCCGCGCCTGCATTGGGCGAGAAAATTCCGCTGTCGTTCAGCTACCGCACTGACAAGCGCGCGTTGGAACTAGCCTTCAAGCCGGCCAAGGGCGAAACCTGGCAGGTGAACATGACGCCGGGCAAACGCGGCAGCGATTTGAGTCTGCGCATCGAAAGCGGGCGCTTGCAGCGCGCTGCGCCATGGTTGCCGCCGGATTTGCCAAAGCTGAACGCCGGTGTGATCAACGGTTCTGTCGTTTATGGCGGTGATGGGCGCATCAGCGCAAAGCTCACCGTGACCAACGTGGGATTCGCCGATGCCACAGGGCTGCGCGCCTGCGAAAAAATGGGCTTCACCCTCGACGCCGCCGCTGAACCCGCAGCCGATCACCTGCGCTGGAACGCGACGCTGGTCTGGCAGGCGGGCGAAACCTTCTGGCAGCCAATCTATTTGAAGGCGGCGAATCAGCGCTTGTCCGCTGAAGGGCGGCTGGGTGCAAAGTTATTGACGGTCGAGCGCGGCGTTCTGGGCTATCCCGGCGTGGGCGATGTCACATTCGCGGGCGCCTATGATCTGGCTGGAAAGAGGATTTCACAGGCACGCGCTGAAGCACAGGCGATACCGTTGACCCCGTTGCACGAGATCGTGCTGAAGCCGTTTCTCGAAGGCACGGCACTTTCCGATCTGCGTAGCGACGGACGCGTGTCGGCCGCATTGCGCCTGACCGAAGCAGGCTTGCAAAGCGTTGATGTGAAGCTCGACAATGTGTCGTTTGAAGACAAGACCCAGCGCCGCTTTGCGCTGTTTGAAGTCAACGGCAGCGTGCCGTGGCGTGCGGACGCGGCGACGCAGGCAGCGGTCACGGTCAAGGGTGGTGAGATTCTCAAAATGCCGGTGGGAACGTTTGCGGTGCCACTTGATATGCAGGGGCCGCGTTTTGAGTTGAAGCAGTTGCGTGTGCCGTTGCTCGATGGTTTTGTTGATGTGCGCGATTTTGTGGCGCGCGTGGGTGCTGCAGGTGGCGCCAGTGGCTACTGGCAATTCACCGGCGAGGTGGGTGGTATTTCGATGGATAAATTTACGGCCGCGCTGGGGATGCCGGTGATGTACGGCACACTGGCGGCAACGTTGCCGATGGTACGCCACGTGAAGTCAACCCTGCGCGTGGACGGCGCGTTGTCTTTGCAGGTGTTCGACGGCACGGTGGATGTGAAGAACCTGGTGTTGCTGGATGTATTCGGCAAGGCGCCGCGCGTGCAGGCCGATGTGAGCATGCGCAATCTGGATCTGGGGCTTGTGACGCGCACGTATTCCTTCGGCAACATTACCGGGCGGATCGACGCCAGTGTCGCCGGGCTGGAACTGGTGAACTGGCAGCCGGTCAAATTCGATGCACGGCTGGCGAGCAGTGCCGGCGAGTATCCGCGCAAGATCAGTCAGGCGGCGGTGCAGAATATTTCGGCGCTCGGTGGTGCGGGTGCGGCAGCGGCGATCCAACGGAGCTTCCTGCGCTTTTTCGAGCAGTTCGGTTATGACAGACTGGGTTGGCGTTGCAAGTTGCAAAACAGCGTGTGCGAAATGAGCGGTGTCGAAGGTGAAGACAAACCGCAAGGCTATGTGCTGGTGAAGGGTGGCGGCATACCGGCAATAACAGTGATGGGCTACAATCGCCAGGTGAGTTGGCAGGAATTGCTGGATCGCATCAAACGGGTGACGCAAGGCAACGTGAAACCGATAGTGGAGTAACAACATGACGGCATTGGCAAAGAATAGACGAGTGCTGCTGGGCGTTTTGACGGGAGCGGCGCTGATGAGCGCGGGCTGCGTCACCATCAATATTTATTTTCCGGCGGCGGCGGCGGAAAAGGCCGCGGATCGCATTATCGATGAAGTGTGGCAGCTCAAGGGTGGCGTTCCGTCGTCACCCCCATCACCCTCATCGCCTTCTTCACCATCCTCTCCGGCCCCCAAATCAGACAAGCCGGCGGCGAAATAAGGAGCAAGCCATGAAACCACTATTCGTAAAAATTCTGTGGCTGGTTGCGTCGTTGACAGGTGCAAGTCAGGCGTTTGCGCAAGCCAATCTTGAAATCAACACGCCGGGCATTGCCGCCATACAAAGCAGCATGCAAAAACGTCACGCCGAACTCGCACCGCTATACGGTAGCGGTGCGGTGGGCCTGACTCGTGACGGCAATGTCGCACTGCGCGACGCGGCGGCGGTGCCGCTGCCGCAGCGTGCCGCCGTCAACGCGCTGATCGCGGCAGAGAATCAGGATCGCGCCGCGCTGTATCGTGAAATTGCGCGTGCCAACAATCGCCCGGAATGGGAAGGTGAAATCCGCAACACCTTCGGCCAGCGCTGGATCGATCGTGCGCAGCCCGGCTGGTATGTACAAAACGCGGGCGGAGCGTGGATAAAAAAATAAGTTTTAAGTATCTGTTTTTAAAAGACTTTTTGTGACGCCAGTCTTGGTGTTCGACATCGAGACGGTGCCGGATATCGCGGGCCTGCGGCGGCTGCATGACTTTGGTGCTGGCGATGGCAACCTCAGCGATGCCGACGTGGCCGCCATGGCATTTCAGTTGCGGCGACAAACTTCCGGTGGCGATTTTTTGCAGTTGCATCTGCACCGCGTGCTGGTCATTTCGTGTGCGCTGCGCGACCGTGACAGCTTCAAGGTCTGGTCGCTGGGCGCGAATGGCGAATCCGAAGGCGAAGTCATACAACGCTTTTTCGATGGCATCGAGAAATACACGCCGCAACTGGTGTCGTGGAATGGCGGCGGATTTGACCTGCCGGTGTTGCACTATCGCGGCCTGGTGCATGGGGTGCGCGCGCCGCGCTACTGGGACATGGGTGAGGGCGATCATCGCGACAGCCGTGATTTCAAGTGGAACAACTACATCAGCCGTTACCACTCGCGCCACCTGGATTTAATGGATCTGCTGGCGATGTATCAACCACGCGCCAACGCGCCGCTGGATGATCTGGCGCAGCTGATGGGCCTGCCTGGCAAACTTGGCATGTCCGGCGCGCAGGTGTGGGACGCGTATCAGGCCGGCAAACTGGCCGACATCAGCAACTATTGCCAAACTGACGTGGTGAATACGTATCTGGTGTATCTGCGGTTTCAGTTGATGCGTGGTACGCTTACCCCGGATCAGCATACTCAGCAGTGCGAGCTGGTGCGTTCAACGCTGGGAAAATCCGCCGAGCCGCACTGGAAGCAATTTTTGGAGCGGTGGAAGCATTAAGATAAGCGAATGGGAAAGCGATCGTGGCGCATTTCGAACTCCGCTGCGGCGCAGAAGAATATGCAAACCTACGAAATAGAATCCCTCGATCAGGAAGGCCGTGGCATTGCGCGCCGTGACGGCAAAACCATTTTCATCGAGGGGGCTTTGACTGGTGAAGTGGTTACAGCTTCGATCTATCGAAAAAAAGCCAGTTACGAAAACGCCCATGTGCAGACTATTTTGCAGGCGAGTTCACAGCGGGTAACGCCGCGCTGCGTGAATTTCGGCAACTGCGGCGGGTGCAGCCTGCAGCATTTGGAGCCGCGCGCGCAGGTGGCGGCGAAGCAACGCGTGCTCGAAGACAATCTGTGGCACATCGGCAAAGTCAGGGCCGGGCATATGCTGCCGCCGATACACGGCCCGTCGTGGGGCTATCGCCGCCGTGCGCGCATGACCGCACGCTATGTCATCAAGAAGGGCGGCTCGCTGATTGGTTTTCACGAAAAGCGCTCGAGCTTTGTTGCCGATATGCAAAGCTGCGAAGTGATGCCACCGGGTATCTCAAAGTTGCTGCCGCTACTGCGCGTATTGGTTGGAAATCTCAGTATCCGCGAACGCATGCCGCAAATTGAAATCGCCTGTGGTGATACGGCCGACGTGCTGGTGTTTCGCGTGCTGGAGCCACCCACGGAAGACGACAAGGCGCTGCTTAAGTCATTCGCCGAAACGCACGGTGTGCATGTCTATCTGCAACCCAAGGGGCCGGAAACCGCGCATCCTCTATGGCCTGCGGCGCCTGCAGATTTGCACTACACGCTGCCGGAATTCGACATCAAAATGCCGTTTTTTCCGACGGAATTCACCCAGGTTAATCATGAGGTCAACCGCGTGTTGGTGCACCGCGCATTGGTGTTGCTGGCGCCGCAGCCGGGCGAGCGCGTGGCGGACATGTTCTGCGGCATCGGCAATTTTTCGCTGCCCATTGCGCGCAGCGGTGCGCACGTGCTGGGCATTGAAGGCAGCGCCTCGCTGGTCAGACGCGCTGCTGAAAACGCCGCATTCAATGGCTTGCAGAACCATGCGCAATATCAGGCGATGAATCTGTTTGAAATCACTGGCGAGACTTATGCCGCCCTATGTGAACATGGGCCGTTCAACCGCATGCTGATCGACCCGCCGCGTGATGGCGCCATGGCGCTGGTCAAGTCACTGTGTGGCGGTCATGGCGCAACACCACCCGCACGCATCGTGTATGTGTCTTGCAATCCGTCCACACTCGCGCGTGATGCAGAGGTGCTGGTGCACGAGCAGGGCTATACGCTGACTGCGGCCGGTGTGGTCAACATGTTTCCACATACGGCGCATGTGGAATCGATTGCAGTGTTTGATCGTTAATTTGAGTGCAAGGCATTATGCGTATAGGCCAGGGTTTTGACATTCACGTGCTCGCCGAAGGGCGCAAGCTCATCATCGGCGGCGTGACTATTCCATATGAGCGCGGCTTGCTGGGGCATTCCGACGCCGATGTGCTGTTGCACGCGATTTGTGATGCGCTGATCGGCGCCGCTGCGCTGGGCGACATCGGCAAGCATTTCCCGGATACCGATCCACGCTACGCGGGCATCGACAGCCGGCGGTTGCTGCGCGAAGTGGTGGCGTTGCTGCACGGGCGGCAATACCGCGTGGTGAACGTGGATACCACAGTGATTGCGCAAGCGCCGAAACTCGCGCCGTTTATCGCGGCCATGCGGGAAAATATTGCGGCTGACTTGGGCGTGGCGGTGAGCGATGTAAACGTCAAGGCGAAGACGGCGGAACGGCTGGGCGCAGTGGGGCGTGGCGAGGGGATTGTTGCGGAGGCGGTGGTGTTGATTGATAGTGTTCAGGCATCTACGTCAGACGATTGATGTCACACTGCTGCAAGCTATGTGGTGTTTGTAAGTATTTGTTTTTAAACAATATTTTTTACTGTCACCGGTAGCTCCACCCGCGCCCGCAAGCCGTTCAACCCATCTTCGCGCGGCAGCAGCCGCACGCTGCCGCCGTGCATTTTCGCGATGCGATCCACAATCGCCAGCCCCAGTCCGGTGCCGCTGGTGCTGCGCGCGGTGTCCAATCGGGTGAACGGTTGCATCATGCGCTCGGCCTGATCGTGCGGGATGCCGGGGCCGCGATCCAGCACTTCTACAAAAGCGGTTTGCGCGTTGCCGCCGGTGATGACGGTGACTGCACCGCCCTCACTGCCGTGGCGAAATGCGTTGTCAATCAGATTGCTGATCAGGCGTTGCATCGCCACTTTACGCAGTGGCAGCGGCGGTACGGTGCCGGTTTGCACGGTAAGTGGCTTTCCGGAGCGGGCGTATTTGGGCGCAAGCGTTTCAATGAGTTCGTTGAGGCTCGCGGCGGGAGTCACACTTTCCGACGACGCGGCGCGCGCGAAATCGAGGAATTGATTGATGGCGGCATCGATGTCTTCGATATCCTGCACAATGCCCTCGCGCAGCGCCGCGTCGCCGCGTAACATTTCCACGCCCAGACGAATGCGCGCGAGCGGCGTGCGCAAGTCGTGAGAAACGCCTGCCAGCAGCAGCGCGCGTTCGTCGTCGAGCGCCTTGCGGTCGGCGGCCATCTGGTTAAAGGCGCGCGACAGCGTGCGAATTTCTGTTGGGCCGCTTTCATCGACCGGCGCGGGCGTGGCGCCGCGGCCCATTTGCGTGGCGGCGGCGGTCAGCGCGCGCAGCGGACGGTTGATGCGTGCCACGATCAGCACCGCACCGGCCACGGCGAGCAGCAGCACCAGCGCGCCCCAGCCGATCCAGCGCAGGGAGTCGTCACTGGCCAGCCGCGCTTCGGGCAGTAACATCCAGTAGCCGTCGCTGTTGCCATCGATGGCGAAACTGACCCAGATGCCTTCGACGCCGTTGCGCGACAGGGTAAAGCGAGTGGCCGCGCCCAGTTGCGCGCGCAAATCGGTTTCGACGTATTCATAGAAACCGGTCTTCGGGAGTGGCGCGAGTTTTTCACCGGGCTGCGCCACGTGCACCTGCACGCCTTCGCGCTCAGCGATTTCACCCAGCAGGCTGTAGCGCTTGGAGGGTTCTGCCGTGACCAGCGCCGCGCGCGTAAGGTTGATGGTGCTGATAATCTGCTGCGACACCTGCCGTGCGCGCGGCTCGCGTGTGGATACGCGAAATATCTGCAACCACGCCAGATGAGCCAGCAACAGCAGCAGCGCGATCAGCAGCACACTGCGGGCGAGCAGGGTTTGGGGCCAGAACGTCATTTCGTGAATTGTGAAACGTGAAAGGTGAAACGTGATGTCGAGGGTTGCCGCTTCACGTTTTATCTTTCACGATTCACGGCTTTTCCTTGCCATCCGGAATAAACACATAGCCAAATCCCCACACCGTCTGGATGAACGCCGGTTTGGCGGGATCGGCCTCGACCAGTTTGCGCACGCGCGAGACTTGCACGTCGATACTGCGGTCGAAGGCGCCGGCTTCGCGGCCGCGCGCCATTTCCATGAGTTTGTCGCGCGACAGCGGCGTGCGCGGGTGTTGAACCAGTACCTTGAGCAGAGCGAATTCGCCGCTGGTGAGGGTGATGTCAGTGCCGTTACGGGTGAGCGAACGCGTAGCGAGGTTAAGACTGAATTCGCCGAAGACGGCGATTTCGGTGTCGGTGGTGGGCGCGCCGGGCGGGGCGGCAGCGGGGCGGCGGCGCAGCACGGCTTGTATGCGTGCCACCAGTTCACGCGGGTTGAAGGGCTTGGGCAGGTATTCGTCCGCGCCGACTTCAAGTCCGACGATACGATCCACTTCGTCCCCTTTGGCGGTCAGCATGATGATGGGAATGTTGTCGCTGGCGCCGCGCAACCGGCGGCAGATGGCGAGGCCGTCCTCACCGGGCATCATCAGGTCAAGGATCAGCAGATCGTAGCGTTCGCGCGCGAGATAGCGGTCCATGTCGGTGCTGCCCGCCACCGTGCGCACGGTGTAGCCCTGCTCGGTAAGGTATTTGTTCAACAGGTCGCGCAGACGCACATCGTCGTCCACGACCATGATGCGGGTTTTGGCTTCACTCATGGGGCAATCCTGACGTTTTTTTGGCCTGATTCAAAGGATTTTAGGCTCTGGCAACCGGCATCGTAACAACTTGTTACAAATGAGGCCTGAGCCGGTGGCTTGCAGTGATTTAAACGCGTTACGATATATTGGGTTCACATGAAGATTCGCAGGGATTCGCTTGCGGATCTGCTTGCAGACTGTGCTGGCGATAGGGGCAGGGGACGTAACAAGTGCTTACAAGAATCGCGCCGCCAGCAACATTCTACTTACAACTTGGTGTGAGTATGGGTCAACTTTGCGGACGCCGTAACGTTTTTGTCCGCAAGGGAACGCGATTTGTGCGGATGCAACCCTCGCGAACCTGAAACCGTAGGTCATGAACAGCAGTTTGAATCATCGTTTGAATATGACGAAAGCACCCATGAAAACTTTGATGGCAGCATTGATGCTGGGTAGCGTGTTGTCGGTGGGGCCTGCCCGTGTGACATGGGCAGTCTCGTTCGATGGCGCGGTATTCAGTGTGCAATATCAGGGTGGTCCCGGCGCTCATGACAAGCGGCAGCAGTTTCGCGAAGCGCACAATGTGCAGCGGCCTCCCCAGCAACCGGGGCAGCCGCCGCGCGGCCAACTGACGCCAGATGAACGGCGCCAGTTGCATCGCGATCTTGATAAGGCGAACCGCGAGCTGTACAGCGGTAACCGCCGTAAACCCGTGCCTGCTGACTAAGGAGTCATCGTGAAAAAACTGTTTAAAATCAGATATTTAGGTATTATTGCGTTATGGTTACCGCTGGCTGCGGCCGCAGCCGAAGGCGCGCCCGGCGCCCCTGGAGCGGGTGGCAAACGCTTTTCGCCCGAAGAGCGCAAGGCACGCATGGAGCAATGCCATTCCGATCCCACCAAGTGCCAGGCCGAGTTCCGCGCGCGCCGCGAGCAGTGGTGCAAGGACAACGCCGAGCGCTGCAAGGAAATGCAGGCGAAAATGGAACAACGCCGCGCCGAATGCCAGGCCAACCCGGAAAAATGCCGTGCCGAGCGCATGGCGCGTTTCGAGCAGCGCTTCAAGACAGCAGACGCTGATGGCAACGGCATGATCAGCCGCGGGGAAGCCGAGAAAGGCCTGCCGCGTCTGGCACGCCGTTTTGACCGCATCGACGCCAACAAAGATGGCGAGATCACGCGCGACGAACTGGCGACGGCCCGCAAGGTGCATATGGAGCGTCGCAAGCCGCGCCCGGAACCGAGCAAAATTTAAGCCTCGGCAATGGCAATGGGCATGCACCGCCTGCTGCTGATTTCAGTGCCTCTGATCGCGGCGCTGTGGGGTGGCGCGGTGCGTGCGGAGACTGCCGTGCTGGGCTTTGACAGCGCCCGGCACCTGCTCGCACGCACCGGCTTCGCTGCGGCACCCGCTGATATCGAAACCTATGCGCGTTTGACACGGGAGCAGGCGGTGGATCGCCTGCTGGCGCAGGCGGGTGTGCCGCGCGTCACGCCGCCGCCGGCGTGGGTGAACGAGCCGGTGACGCCCGGCTCGCGCGTGCGTGCGATGAGCGTGGAGGAGCGTCAGACGTGGCAGCGCAACAATGTTGCGCGCGGTCTGGAAATGCGTGGCTGGTGGCTGCAGGAAATGGTTGCAACTCCCAGCCCGCTGACGGAAAAAATGGTGCTGTTCTGGCATAACCATTTTGTGTCGAGCCAGCAGAAGGTGCGCCAGCCGCAATATCTGTATCGCCAGAACGTGCTGTTCCGCGAACACGCGCTGGGCAATTTCGGCAGCCTGCTGCACGCCATCGCACGCGATCCGGCGATGGTGATATATCTGGATAGCGCTTCGAATCGCAAGGGACAACCCAACGAGAACTTTGCGCGTGAAGTGATGGAGCTTTTCACGCTGGGCGAGGGCCATTACGGCGAGCGCGACGTCAAGGAAGCCGCGCGTGCCTTCACCGGTTGGAGCATCGACGGCGAAAAAGGCGAATTTTTGTTTCGCGCCGCCGCGCACGACGACGGTGCAAAAACCGTGCTCGGCCAAAGCGGCAATCTGGATGGTAATGCCGTGCTCGATATTCTGCTGGCACAGCCGCAGACGGCGGAACTCATTGTGCGCAAGCTGTGGCGCGAGTTCGTGTCGCCTGACGTGGATGCCAATCAGGGTGCCGATGGCGCCGAGGTCAAACGCATCGCGACCGCTTTTCGCGACAGCCGCTACGACACGCGCGTGGCGTTGCGGCTGTTGTTGAAATCGGACGCGTTTTTCGCCCCGCGTAACCGCGCCACGCTGGTGAAATCACCCGTCGATCTGGTGGTGGGCACGCTGCGCCAATTTCAGCTTGGCAGCAGCGACGTGCCACCGTTCGCACTGACCGTCACGCAACTCGGACAAAATCTCTTTGCGCCGCCCAACGTCAAGGGATGGCCGGGCGGTGAGGCATGGATTAATTCGACTACCCTGCTCGCACGCAAGCAGTTTCTCGAACGGGTGTTTGGCGCCATGGATGGTCGGGCAGCCATGATGGCCACTGCGATGCAGCCGGCGCTGCTGTTAAATGCCGCCGTGCAGGGTGCCCCGGTGAATGCCATGCGCCAGCGGCTGGCGCGCGCGATGGCGGAGATTCAGTTCGATAGTAAAGCGTGGTTCCAGCAAGCGGGTGGTGACACCCCCCAGGTGCAGCGGCTGGTGCTGGCGATGGCGCCACAGCATCCTTTGCCCGAAGGCGTTTCCGGCGTGGAAGCATTGCGGCGGCTGACGCAGGATCCGGTTTATCAGCTGAAATAGGAGTCAAGCCCATGTATCGGCGAGATTTTTTGAAAGCAGGATCCGCGGCTGTCATGTTGGGAGTATTGCCGCACATCGCTCACGCGGCAGACAACTATCGTAAGTTATTGATTTTAATAGAATTAAAAGGCGGCAATGACGGCCTTAACACGGTCATTCCGTATGCCGATCCGAAGTACGCCGCTCTACGTCCCCGGATCGCAATAGCGCGTGACCAAGTGCTGCAACTCGATGAATTTTCAGGCTTTCATCCGGCCCTGTCGGCGCTGTTGCCGTTATGGGAGGCGGGCGAACTGGCGGTGGTGCAGGGCGTGGGATACCCGTCGCCGAATCTGTCACATTTTCGTTCCATAGAAATCTGGGACACGGCCTCAAAAAGTAATGAGTATCTGCAGGACGGCTGGTTGACGCGAGCGTTTGCCGTGGCACCGGTGCCACGCACCTTTGTAGCGGATGCGGTGGTAGTGGGCAGCGCGGAAATGGGGCCTTTCGTCAGTGCGGGCGGCGGCACGCGTACCATCGCCCTCACCAGCACGGAGCAGTTCCTGGCGCAGGCGCGGTTGGCAATGGCAGCGGGACAATCTCACAATACGGCGCTTGGTCATATTTTGCGGGTGGAGCAGGGCATTGTGCAGGCGGCAGCCGGTTTACATGGCAAGCACGTTTTTCGCACCGAATTCCCGTCAACCGGCTTCGGCAACGCCATACGCACGGCGGCGCAAGTCGTTGCCAGTAAGGCGGGTGTGGCAGCGATCAAGCTGTCACTGAACGGTTTTGACACCCACAGCGCGCAGGTGGGCACGCACAACGCGCTGCTGCGCACACTGGCGGACGGTCTGGTGGCGTTAAAGAGCGCGTTAGGCGAATTGGGCCGCTGGGACGAGACGCTGATCGCCACCTATGCTGAATTTGGCCGCCGTCCGCGGGAAAACGGCAGCGCAGGCACCGATCATGGCACCGCCAGTGCGCATTTTGTGCTGGGCGGGCGCGTCAAAGGTGGGCTCTACGGGCAGCGGCCAGCGCTGGAGCGGCTTGATGGCAACGGCAACTTGCCGTTTGCTGTGGACTTTCGCGACATTTACGCCACAGTGCTGCAACGCTGGTGGGGCTTGGATGCCACCGCTGCGTTGCGTGGACGGTATGCGCCGCTACCGTTCATTGCATAAAATATTCAATAAAAACAATTAGTTGTGTTGACACTGCCGAGGCGTCGCCCAACGCGTTGGTGACATTGCCATGATGCAGTTGCCCGTTGCAGCGCTTGTCCATTAACTGGCCGCTATCAACAACTTGCTCGCAAAAGCTCTCGTAGAACGTTAGAATAGGGAATCCGTCTTGCTGTACACTTTTTAGGCGGAATCCGAACACGTATAAGACGCTTGTACAGCAAGTTCGCACACCAAATCAGGGACGAGAGACAGTACTATGTTAGCCACCCGGATACGCCAAAAGGACGGACTTTTTTACTTTGCCAGTTACCCGGCGAAGGCCGTATTGGATAAAGCGCGCTTTATCAGCCGCTTTTACGGCGAAGGCGAGGAAATCTCCGCGCAATCCGTGCCGCAAAATGACGAAATCGCGCAATTCATCGCTCGTGTTGAGCGTAATGACGAGGCTTTTCAACGTTCATTGTCGCGCGCCAAGGTGAAATCGCTGCGTAATTTTTATGAGATGGCGCAAAGCCAGCCGCCGATTCCCGGCACGGTGCTGCTGTTTACCTCGGAAACCCTCAAATTCACACCGTTGCCCGGGCAGGAATCGGTCGGCAATATGCAAGAGCCTGATTCCAAATACTTAATTATCGATGGTCAGCACCGGCTGGCGGCACTGCGCTTTTATCTTAAAGAGCATCCGCAGGAAGCAGCCAGCATCAACGTGCCGTGCGTGATTTTCGACGGGCGCAGCGAAGATTTCGCTGCCGAGATGTTCGTAATCATCAATTCCACCACCACGCGCATCAGCAAGAGCCACCTGATTGATCTATATGAACGCGTGTCTTGGGCTGACCCGGACAAGCGCTTCGCCGCGCGGCTGGTTGAGGATTTGTATCGCGAGGGTGACAGCCCGCTGCGCTACCGCATTAACCGTTTGGGTGGCCGCAGCCAGCTTGATAAGTGGATTTTGCAGGCGGAGCTGTTCAATGAATTACACCGCTGGATCAGCTCGGACTGGAAGAAAATCCGGTTGGTGACCAACAGTTACCGCGAAGGCGAGCGTTACTACGAAATCATCCGTGATTTTTTCAAGGCCGCCGAAAAAGTGTGGGGCGATTCCTGGGATCACGACGGCTACATGGTCACCAAGCCGGTGACCATCAAGGCAATGATTCGTGTATGCGCCGACCTCGCCCGTGCCGATGCCGAGCCGCTGGATGGCCGTGCCAAGCGTTGGGAAACCCGGCTGCAACCGTGGCGTGAACAAATGCGCGGGTTCCGCTCCGAAGGCTTCTACGAGCGTTTCCCGGCCAAAGGGCAGATTGAGCGCGTGGCACGTATCCATCGTGATTTGGCTCGCTGGGCCGACATCGAAGTCAAATCCGGGGCGAAGACCACGGTGTAGTCAAACTCAGTCGTTCAGGCCGGCTAAAGAGCGAGCGAGATTTTCGCGCGCTTTTTTTTCGAGCTTTTCCCGGAAAAAATCGGTCGAGTAAATCGGCGCGCGATCAAGAAAGCCTTGCAGGATTTTCTTGCGCGTGCGGCGGAACAGAAACTCCGGCACGAAGGCATACTCCGCGCGTACCTCGCGTTCGTATTCATCAAAGCGCTCGGCATCGGCGCCGAGGATCGCGAGATCAATATCCACCAGCACTTGCGCGTCAGGCGTGTCCGGCAAGGCATCGTGACAGGTGGCCATGATCAGACCGTGCACGCGCGCGCGGGCTTCGGCCGGCGAATCCGCTGGAACACTCGCATCGTGCATCACACGCACAGCCCAGCTGGCGCTTTGCGCTTCGTTGTCTTTCGCGCGCGGGTTGTAAATTGCATCGTGAAACCATAGCGCGAGTTCGATTTCGCCGGCGTGTTCGATTAACGAACCAGGCTGCGCGCGCGCGTTATCGAAATGCGTGAGGCATTCGCTGATGTGCCGTGCGGTGTGATAGTGGCGATGCGTTTCAGCGAACCGTTCCATCAGCCCGGCATAGGCCTCGGCGAGCGCGCCATCCGCCTGCCTTGTCGCACCAAGCCGCAGCCACAGTTCCAGCCAGCGCTGTGCTGTAAGCATTTGTTTTTATTGAATAAACTGGTGCTGCTATTTTGCCGCCGTGACCATGATTTCGACCAGCACATTGGCACCCAGCCGCGCTTCCACCGTGGCGCGCGCGGGTGGCCGGGTTTGATCCACCCATGCCATCCACGCTTCGTCCATTTCAGGCTTTAACGCCATGTCGGTGACGTACACCGTGGCAGAGAGGATGCGCGACTTGTTGCTGCCGCATTTCGTCAGCAGCGCATCGATCTGCCGCAGCACATCGGCAGTTTGCGCCTTCATGCCGGCTTTCAGGTCGTCCGCCACCGGCCCGGCGGTGTAGATCACGCCGTTGTAGTCGGTGGCATCCGACAGTTTTTTCATTGGGGTGTGGTAAGTAATGTCATTCATAGGGTTCATTCAAAATATAATTAAAAAACAAGTAACCACAGATAAACACGGATGAGCACAGATAAAACCGATGGGGTCATCTGTGTTTAACTGTGTTCATCTGTGGTTAAAAAGGTTTTCGAGGTCTACTTCGCCGCCGTCACCATGATTTCCACCCGCGTATCTGCCGAGCCGAGCTTGGCTTCAACGCACGCGCGCACCGGTTTGTTGTTGGGATCAACCCAAGCCAGCCACGCCGCGTCCATCAGTGGCTTTTCGTTCATGTCGGCGACCCACACATTGGCCGAAAGGATTTTCGATTTGTCGGTGCCGCAATCTTTCAGAAAGCCATCGATTTTCTTGAGGATTTCTTCGGTCTGCCCCTTGGCATTCGCTGCCTTGTTGTCTGCTGTGGTGCCGGCGACAAAAACGAGATTGCCGTATTCGATGGCGCGGCACAGCGTGGGGCCGGGGTGATGGCGTTTGATGGACGTGCTCATGAGGTGCTCCTGTGTTGACAGTGGGTGGGCGAATGGCGTTACCGGCGCTACCCTACGCGAAGGCGCGGGCGGGCGCAATACGGCAAGTCACGTCCGGCAGCACTAATTGACCTGCGCGGGCATCAACCGTATTCTGCCAGCGTTCGTTCCCGCGAGCTTTCCTGAAAGGAGACAGCCCATGAAACCCCAGTTATGCCATGTCGGCATTTACGCCCACGATGCCGAAAAAATGTTCGCGTTTTATGAGGATGTGGTCGGCCTGACCGTGACGGACCGCGGTTTGAGCACCAGCACGAAATCGCCAATTATTTTTATGAGTTCGAACCCGTTGCAGCACCACCAGTTTGTGATCGTGCAGGGCCGCGCCAAGGATGCGCCGAGCACCGTCAACCAGTTGTCGTTCAAGGTGGATACGCTGGCGGAATTGCGCGAAGTGGCAGGCAGGGCCAAGGCGCACAGGTCGGCGCTGCGGCAGACCAGTCACGGCAACGCGTGGTCGGTGTATTTTCCCGACCCGGAAGGCAATCAAATTGAGATTTATCTCGACACGCCATGGCACGTGGCGCAGCCGCATGGCGACCCGATCGATTTTTCGCTGAGCGACGCGGATATTTTCGCGCAGACGGAAGCGAAAGTGCGCTCTGATCCAACGTTCAAAATGAAAGATGCACGCGAAGCGGAGCTGGCGAAAATTTTGGCAAGCTAGGGTGCATACGGCAGCGGTTTTTGTAAGTAATTGTTTTTATTGAATAATTTTTAGATTAAAGGGAATGTAATGGCGCAAGCCCTGCCGCTCGAAGGCATTCGCGTAATCGAGTTTTGCCATGTGGTGATGGGTCCGACGTGCGGCCTGATTCTTGGCGACATGGGCGCGGAGGTGATCAAGGTCGAGCCGGTGGACGGCGATCACACACGCAAACTCACCGCGTCCGGCGCGGGGTTTTTCCCAACGTATAACCGCAACAAAAAAAGTTTCGCGGTGGACATGAAATCGCCGCGTGGCCGCGAAGCGGTGTTAAAGCTGATCGGCAGCGCCGACGTGGTGATCGAAAATTTTCGTTCGGGCGCGATGGACAAACTTGGCTTCGGGCAGATGGCGATGCGCAAATTGAAGCCCAGCCTGATTTATTGTTCGCTGAAAGGTTTTCTGCCGGGGCCGTACGAACATC
>SXGR01386484.1_pt1 | contig 15623 bp, 17 predicted proteins | sample 3174711 | NCBI WGS metagenome assembly SXGR01 (sample SAMN11356860, study PRJNA531348) | freshwater metagenome | isolation source: freshwater sample F1-60 | place: China: Fuxian Lake, Yuxi | collected 2017-12-25
CCGCGGCCAAAGATGAAGGGATCGCCTCCCTTGAGCCGGACCACCACGCAACCCTCACGCGCCTTGGCGACGAGCAGTCGATTGATGTCGTCCTGCGGCATCGCATGGTGGCCGGCGCGCTTCGCGACCGAGATGCATTCGGCGTCGGCTGGGACCCGACGCAGCAGGCCGGGGTGGGCGAGGGCGTCGTGCACCACCACCTGGGCCTGGGCGAGCAGCTCGGCACCGCGCAAGGTCAGTAGGCCGCCATCACCGGGACCCGCACCGACCAGATAGACCATTCCAGAGGACTTCATGAGCCGGCGACGGTACCGATCGGCGATTCGGAGCACAATCGGGCTCAGCCGACGCTTGTCCCCGAAGTGCCGGCCGCTACATTCACCCGCCACCCGATGTCGACGGTCCAGAAAGCGCTCAAGATGGTCGCCTGTCCGCACTGCGGATCGAAGGTGTTCATCCCGGGATCCCTTGCCCCGCTGGAGCGGACAGCCTGCTCCAAGTGCCAAGGCTCCCTCATGATGCCGATGATCCTCCGGCAGTTCGAGCTGCGGTCGGAGATCGCCTCGGGAGGCATGGGCACCGTGTACCGGGCGTGGGACAACACTCTCGGCCGCGAGGTGGCGGTGAAGCTGATGAAGCAGGAGCTGGTGAACGACGAGGACGCCGTCAACGCCTTCGCCGCGGAGTCCAGGGCCTGCGCCCAGCTCAACCACACCAACATCATCCACATCTACACCTTCGACCAGGAGGGCGACCACCGGTACCTCGTGATGGAACTGGCCGACGCCGGGAGTCTGGACGGGAAGATCGAGGCCGAGCAGCGCGTCTCGGAGCTCGAGGTCCTCGACATCGGCATCAAGGTCTCCAGCGCCCTGGCCACTGCCCTGAAGCACGGCCTGCTGCACCTCGACATCAAGCCCGGCAACATCCTGTTCAACAGCGACGGGGAACCCAAGCTGGTGGACTTCGGGCTCGCGCGGAAGGCGGATGCCGACAAGGACTACTACGCTCCGGTCTTCGGCACTCCCTTCTACATCGCCCCGGAACGGGTCCAGCAGACCGGCGAGAGCTTCCTCAGCGACGAGTATTCGCTGGCGGGAACCCTGTACCACGCGTTGGTCGGGCGGGTCCCGTTCGACGCACCGACCGTCGACGAAGTCGTGGCGGCCCAGATCCACACGGCGCTCACGCCCCCCATCCAGGTCGCGCCCGACGTCTCCCAGCCCACGAGCGACGCCCTCGTCCGGGCCATAGCTAAGGATCCCAAGGACCGGTTCGCGAGCTATGAGGAGTTCCGGATGGCCCTGGAGGCCGCGCGGAGCCAGCTGCTCATCCGGACTCTGACCGGGGCCGCACCGGAGCCCGTCCCCGAGGCGGCTCCCACCGAAGCACGACGCTGGTGGCGCCGCTGAGACTCCCCATGAGAAACCCCATCATCGTCGCCCTCGACGTCCCCTCCGCCGACATCGCCGTGGACCTCTCACGGAAGGTCGCCCCGTTCGTCGGCGCCGTGAAGGTGGGCAAGGAACTCTTCGTCTCGGCCGGACCCGACATCGTCCGGCGCCTCCGCGACACCGGTGCGGCGGTGTTCCTCGACCTGAAGTTCCACGATATCCCCAACACGGTCGCCAAGGCGGTCGCCGCCGCCGTCCGCCTGGACGTCCAGATGCTCACCCTCCATTGCAGCGGGGCGAGCGCGATGCTGAAGGCCGCCGAACAGGCCGCCCAGAACACCGCCGCCGAATGCGGCCGACCCGCGCCCCTGGTGCTGGGGGTGACGGTCCTGACCAGCATGGATTCCGCGGCGCTGGCCGAACTGGGCGGCGAGATCGATCCCGCCCGTCAGGTCGAACGCCTGGCCCGACTCGGCGTCGATGCCGGACTCCGGGGCCTGGTCTGCTCCCCGCTTGAGCTTCCGATTCTGCGGCGGATCCTCCCGGCAGAGGTCCAGCTGGTGACCCCGGGGATCCGCACGGGTTCCGAAGGGGCCGATGACCAGAAGCGCACGCTGAGTCCCGAGGAGGCCATCGCAGCCGGGGCCTCCTGGCTCGTCATAGGACGCCCCATCTACGCCGCGGCCGACCCCGCCGAGGCGGCGCGCCGGATCCTCGAGCGCATTCCGGGAGCCTAGCTCCCTCACTCCAGGGAAAAGGCACCCTCAGTGCCTCGTCATGGACGCCCTCACTGCGGTGCGGATCACCGGGGTCGCTTGCCGATCGACCTCAGGAACGCCACGCCATTCGGAGCGGTGATGATCAGTGCCTGCCACTGCCGCAGTCGGTTCGCGTCGTCGATGTTCTCCAAATACCGGTTCCAAGAAGGTTTCCAGTCCGGGAATCGGGCCGAGACGAGCGCCTTCAACGCCTCCTCCCATCCCAGGCGAACTCCGTCCTGTCGCCCCCTTTCAAGGCCTTGCTCCAGGCCTTCGCGGCGGGCATGGCGCTCGAATGTCGTCAGATAGGTCATGGGTATGTCTCCTTCACTCTGTCTGAACTGCTCCAGAAATAGACGCTCCTCAGCCTCGGGCAATGGAATCGACCCATCCATCACCCGCGTCAACACCAGCCTCTGCTCCTCACCGTAGCGCTTCGACTCCAAGAGCTCAGCCATCCGGCGGAACAGCGCCAGCTTCGCCTCCCGACGCGCCACCGGGTCGTTCCGATGTCGTCGCGTGACCCGCTCCGCCAGGATCACCAGGCTCACAGGGTTCGGGTTCGACTCCAGCTCGACATCGGTGAAGTCCGCCAGCTTGCAGATCGGGAATTCAAACCGGGTTCCAACTCCCGCGATCCCGCGCTTCAGCCCGGTCGGACGCCACTTCGGATCCGGATCCGCCAGGATCGCCAAGCTGATGACCGGCCGACCGAACCGTCGGACCAATGCTGAGTGGTAGAAGAGCATCCGGTACTCGAACCGGGGAACCTTGCTGCGCTGAACCTCCATGTGGACCAGCACCCCGTCGCGATCCTGGTTCTTGACGGGAACCTCCGCCAGAAGGTCTACATGTTGTCGGGGTCGTGGGGAGGACCCAACGTCTCCCGCAGTTCCTTGTCGAGGAACCGGACCTTTTGTGATCGATCAACGGCCCCGGCCAAGGCGGAATCGAACCACTCGAGAGACTCCGGAAAGAACCCCATGAGGGTCTCCTTCCAGATCGCATCGAAGTCCGGTCCCGGCTGCTCCATCCGTCCAGTCTGGCAGATGCGCCGACCCATCCACCATCGCCAGATCTAGGGATCAGAAGAAGTGGACTCCATCGGAGCCATGCAGGTGGGAATGGGGATGTCTTGTAGGTAAAATCGATTGCCGAGCACTCCTTCGCCCGATGATCCAAGGCTCCACACCCTCCGCCGATCCCAGACCGGCTCTTCTACGTCACCCGATATTCCCGGAATCCGGTTTCCTCTCCGCAGCACGCGGTGCGTCAGGCCACCCGCCCTGAGATGGGGATGGCCGTGCGCCCTTCCCTGGCGAAGGATCGCCGGCATGCCCCGCCTCACCCGACGCCGATTCATAGGAAACTCCCTCGGAGGAGGTCTCGCCGTGGCCTGCCTGCCCGAGGCCATCGCCAGATCCACCCCAAGTCCCGACACCATCCCCCCTCACCAATCCCAGTCCGTACCGGGGATCCATGGATATGCAGACTCCCACTCCCTCGTTGCCGGAAAGACGCTCCGCTTTCGCCTCAGCACCGATCGCCCCCATCGGATCCGGATCTGCCGACTGGGCCACGGAGTGGACGATCCAGGCACGGACACCGTCCTGGTCGAGTCGGAGGTCCTGCCCGCTCACCCGCAACCGATCCACCCAGGCTCCTACGTCCACATTCCAGAATCCCTCGTCCGGCCCATCCGGGAACTGACCCTCGAGGCGTGGGTACGACCCTGGTCCCTCGACAGGCTCCAGGGAATCCTCAGCCAGGAGGACAAGGAGGACTCCAACGGGTTCGCCCTCGGGATCGGCAAGGACGGCTATGTTGGATTCTACCTCGGGGATGGCGTCTCGCCGGACGAGGACGTGGTGCATAGGACCCCGTCCGGTGTGCTGAAACGCGGACAGTGGCACCATCTGGTGGCCACCTTCGACGGAACCACCAAGCGGATCCATGTGGACGGGATTCTCGGGGGGGAGTGGGCCTTCAGGAACTCGTTCCGGACCGGAACCCATCCGCTTCGACTCGGTGCCATGGGGGAGCGCGGCGCCGCGGTCCGCTTTATGGATGGGGACCTCGCCATGGTCGTCCTGCGCAGTGCGGCCCTGTCCCCGGAGGAAGTCCAGGAGCGCTGGCTCCAACGCGGCCTGAAACCCGCCACCGGGCGATCGATCCTCGGGTGCTGGACCTTTTCGGAGGAGACGGGTGGACGGGTGGCCGACAGCTCCGTCCACCGGCGACACGGCCGCCTCATCAACCGAGGCACCTGGATGATCGGCGGCCCCTCCTTCGTCGCCGATGTCGCCCGCTTCGGGGGATACGACCCTCGACGGGATCCGAACCGCGGCCACGGCATCCGGCTCGCCTCCGACGACCTCTATGACTGCCGCTGGGATCCCACCTTCTCCTGGACCGCTCCAGGGACGACCCGGCCGGGGATCCATGTCGCGCGCGTGATCCCGGAGGGTCCGGGGCGCCCCTACGACATCACCTTCCTCGTCCGAGCCCCACGTCAGAGACGCGTGCAGGACCTGCTGGTGCTGTGCTCCACCAACACCTGGCGGGCCTACAACGGGGCCCCGTTCGGCATCCTACCCGAGACGCTTCATGCGGTGATCGGCACGGATGGACCGCGGAATTCCCCCGGCGACCCGCCGGCCTACAACCTCTACCGGCGACATGCCGCCGGACAGGGCACCTACCAGGTTGGCCTGAGGATGCCGTGGCCGGTGGCCGGCCCGTACGTCCTGTACGGGGGCACGACCCGCTACTCCCATCTGATGAGGGCGGAACGGTTCCTCCACACCTGGCTGGAACGGGATGGATACCGCTTCGATGTCGCCGCAGATGATGACCTCCATCGGGATCCGGACCTCCTCCGCCGATACCGAGTGGTAGTCCTCAACGGCCACAGCGAATACTGGTCGCTCCCCATGCTGTCCGGACTCGAGGCCTTCCTGCGATCAGGAGGCCGGCTTGCGGTGCTCTCCGGCAACTCGCTGTTCTGGCGCGTCGGTTTCAATGCCGATGGCACGGTGATGGAATGCCGGAAGGTCGATGCCCCCGGCAACCAGATGGAGCCGTGGGAACGGGGTGAATGTTGGCACAGTGGGGACGGGCTGCGCGGTGGACTTCTGCGCGACTGTGGTCATCCAGGCTGGCGGTACGTCGGACTGGAGACACTCGGATGGAACAACCAGGACAATCCACGGAACTTCGGCCCCTACATCGCCGGCACCTCGGATCACCCGCTGTTCCACCACCCCGAGGAGACCGGCATCCGCCCCGGCGACCGGTTCGGTCAGGGACCCGATGGCTCCGTGCCCCTCGCGAACGGTCACGAATTCGACCTGAGACTCTCCACCCTGGCACGTCTGCAGGAACTCCCGAATCCCCCTGGCGTGTCCATGCCTCCGGATCCCGAGGGGATGGTGGCGCTCGCAAACGGAGTCATCCCCTGGGCGGAGGGAGGATCGGCGTTCGACTACTTCTTCCGTCCGATCCGTCCGAAGACCGACCAGGGAGGCGAGATGATCAACTGGGAACGTCCGGAGGGAGGGACCGTGTTCAATGCCGGCAGCATCGGCTCCGGCTGGGCCCTCTCGGTCGATCCGAGGTTCCAGGCGCTGATGCGGAATGTGCTGGCCCGGTTCGGGGTCCGGCCCGCCGAACCCCGAGACGGGTTCAGCCCACCCAGAACCAGTGGATGAATCCGCAGTCGTCGCACACGAGACACTGGACCTGCCGATCGACCCACTCCGGATTCATCGTGGTGACCATCGCCGTGTCCACATGGGATCGACGGCGGTGGAACATTTCGGCGCTGCACATGAGACATTTCAGCCGGCGCCCGTTGAGCTCAACCGGGGTGGCATCGGTCTTGAGGGAGGTCAGGGACATGGGAGTCGTTGGATGGACCCCCGGCACGGATCATCCCGTCGGCACACCACGCCACGCGTGGCACCAACCGGGTGAAAAACCTTGGGGGACTGTCGCCATGGGTGCCAGAGACCTCGTCCATTGGGAAGCCTGAGATTGCGCCCAGGGGAGACCCCTCCCTGTCCCTGGGCGGTTCTCGGCGGTTCTCGGACCTTCCCTCGCCTTCCAGGGACCGATAGGTTGCCGGTCCAGTGAACGACGACGGCACACGGGCGGTGAGGACGGTGATCGGACTCTTTGTCGGCACCCTCTTCTTCTACATCACCGTCTACGGCGGGTGCATGGCGTACCGCCGCCAGGGCGGACCATGGGTCATCACCCAGGACAAGCTGCCCGATGGCACCCCGATCGTCCGGATCGAGCACCATCGGATCCTCTCGAATGCCCCCGTGACCCTCCGGTTTCCCGGCGAGACCGCGCCGGCCCGCTTCACGAACCATCCCCTGCTCCGGATCTATTCCCAGCCGAACACCAATGCCCTGCCCTACGGCCCGGTGGTGTTCCTCGACACCACCTTCCTGCCTGGGAATGTGACTCTCGACGTGTTCGGTCACCTCGTGGAGATGATCCCGAGGACGCTCTTCATCGACGGCAAGGACGTGGGCTGGAACCCGGGCACCAACATCACCGTCTCGCCCGACTACAAACTGCCCGTCGAGGTCCGTCCAAAGCCCAAGAAGCGCTGATCCGGGAATCCCGACCAGGCCCGACGTTCCCTCGTCTTCCGACTCAGCGTGGATCCCTCGCGATCCACCGTGTGAGCCACGGATCCAGGCGGGACAGGATCCACCAGGACAGGCGGTCTTTCAGCCGATCCCCGATCGACCGGGACCGTGCCCACGACTCGAGATCCACCGGCCGACTGTGGGCGACCAGTTCCTCGGCCACCCTCCAGCCCCGACGAACGACGTCGGACTGAGTGATCCGAAGCATCACCTCGTGGTTGATGTGGAGGCTGCGGGTGTCGAGGTTCGACGAGCCCACACAGACCGAACGCTCCGTGAGGTAGAGCTTCGCATGGAGGATCTGCGGCTGGTACTCGAGGATCTCGATGCGGCTCCAAAGGAAGCGGGAATAGAGATGCCGGGCAGCCCGCCGGGCGATCGGGACGTCGGAACGCCCAGGCACCACGATCCGGACCCGGGCGCCCCGGGCTGCCGCGCCCCAAAGCCATCGACGGATGGCCCGGCCCGGGAGGAAATAGGCCACGACCAGCAGGATGTCCCCCGCCGATCGCCAGTCGTCCCGGAGCACGCGTTGGAGGGAGCCCCTGAACGGACCCGGCCCCGAGGCCAGCAGCTGGACGTCGGAGGCGATCTTCCTAGGGAGGGCGCGTCGCCCGCGGACCAGCAGATTCCTCAACCGCGAACCCGAGACCGCGAGGCCCCACATCCGGTCGAAATCCGCAGCGAGCGCCCGCACCGGTTCCCCTGTCACGGAAAGTCCGACATCCGCCCAACCCCGGTCGACGCCATCCCCGGAGTATTCCTCGGCAATGTTGAATCCGCCGAGACCCGCCACCTGATCATCCACGACGACCAGCTTCCGATGGTTCCGGATCGGCAGACGATGGAACCCCGAGGCGTTGAACCACCGGACCTGGCCCCCGGCACCGATCAGGTCCTCCCAGAACCCCGGCGGAAGGGCCGACGAACCGACTCCATCGAGCAGCACCCGGACCCCGACACCCCGGAGCGCCGCCAGCGTCAGGGCGCTCGCAACCGCCCGTCCGATCGCGTCCGGCATCAGGATGTAGACCTCGAGCCGGATCGACACCCGGGCCTCGTTGATCGATCTCAGGAGCCGGGTGAAGAACTCCCGCCCCGTCGCGACCCAGTCGTAGGCCCCGGATTCAGGGACCGGGGTCATGACCCTCAAGCTTCGAAAGGAGCCACTTGGCCCGTCGGACCCAGACCTTCTCCCGCTGCCGGTCAAAACGCGGGGCATGGGCATCGTCATTGACCACTTCCTGGAGTTCCTGCCGCGCCCGAGCGAGGTCGCCGCGCTTCTGAAGCAGTTCGGCATATTGGACCTTGGCCCGGGCATAGCTGTGGCTCACGAGCACCTGTTCCCACTCGCGGATCGCGGCATCGGTCTCTCCCACGGCCGTCAGGGCCTCGGCCAGTGCCGTCCGGGTCTGGCCATAGTCGTGCTTCGGATCCGACCGGAGCACCGACTCGAGGAGCGGGCGCGCCTCGGCAGGACGTTGCTGTCGGAGCAGACACAGACCGAGATGGGCCTGGGCCTCGAGATCCTCGGCGTCCCGCTGCAGTGCGGCCCGATAGCTCTCCTCGGCCAACGCCAGTTTCCCCTGCTCCAGGTAGATGTCGGCGAGATCGAGGTGATCCCGGGCGTGGTCGAGGTTGTAGATCCGGCCCTTGAGCACCTTGATGCGACGCCGGGTCTTGGATCCCGGCCACTCCCAGCCCGCACCCCCGCCACCGCCCCCACCCGACGCAGGACCCTCCTGGCGATACACCATGAGCCAGTAGAAGAGGGCGCTCAGGACCGAGAAGAAGAAGATGAAGATCGCCCAGATCCACTCCCGGCGACGCACGGCGTCGATGAACATCCACAGCTGGAACGGAAGGAAGATCCAGAAGACGGGTTCCGAGAAGACCACCCACGGATTGGTCAGGATCTGGTACATCGTGTGTGCCACGAGGCTGGTGTCCGGCCGTCGCCTTGGCAAGGAACCGGAACAGCCGACGTCGGGGTCCGATCGCTGGCGCCGCATGAGGGATAGCCCACGGGTGTCCCGCGCGATCCGGGAAAAACTTTGACCCGACGGCACCCGGCTGGAAACGTCTCGCACACCGACATGACTCCGAACCGAATCCTCCCCGATCTCCAATCCTCCCTCCTCGTCGAAGACGTCCGACAGGAAGCCTCCGGCAACCTCATCCTCGTGGGCGTGCTCGGCGTCATCCGGGTCCCGCAGGTCCCGATTGCCGCACCCAAGGTCTGCGTGGTGAACCGCTGGTGCTCCGGCATCGGCCAGTTCACCGAGCAGGTGCGGATCGTGGCGCCGGACGGCCAGCAGGTGCTCCGCAAGAGCAATGCGAAGTTTGCGCTGCCCGATCCGACCCAGACCGCCACCCTCGTCAGCGTCTTCCCTGGAATCGAGTTTCCGGTGGCCGGAGTCTACCACGTCGAAATCCTCGTCGACGACGTCATGAAGGTCCGGTTCCCGGTGCCCGTCATCGTCGTCCAGCAGCCGCCGGCCGCCCAGTAAGATCGACCTGAACTTCTGAAACGAAAGGGCCCGTCCGATCCAGAGTCGGACGGGCCCTCTGTCTTCGGGGTGGATGCAGCAAGGTGGACGTGTCCCCGGCCTCGGCCGTAGTCTGGAACCATGGACGGCGAGCAAGGAACCGCTCAGGGCTCCACCTCCTGGGTAGCCCGGCTGGGGGCCTGGCAACCCTTCACCGGGCCCGGGTTGGCGGCCTTCGCACGCACCAATGGCACCCGCCTCCTCCTGTTCCACTTCGCCGCGTCCCTCGTCACATCGGCTGCCGTGATCTGGAGCCTTCAACTGGCCTGGGTGCCGGTGGTCCGGGACGCGGTCGAACAGCTACCCGACTCGGGCGCAGAGATCCGTGCAGGACGACTTCAGTGGTCGGGCGAACCGGAACGCCTCCTTTCGGAACGCCCCAAGCTCGCCATCGCCATCGACGCCGGGGAAGGACCCGGACTCGGCCAGAGTGCGGACCTGCAGGTCGAGCTGCGCCCGGACTCGGTCCATCTCCGCGGAATCCTCGGACATGTCACGGTGCCCTACCCTCCCGGACTCGAGCTGCCACTGGACCGGACCCGGGCTTCGGCGGCCTGGGGGGCATGGCTCCCGCCCTTCCTGGCACTCGGGGGCGGAGCGGCCCTGGCCATCTCCCTGCTGGGCGGCTGGGTTCTGGCTACCCTCCACGCCCCCGGTCTCGCCTTCATGGGGTGGATCTCACGACGGCACCTCGGCCTCATGGGAGCCTGGAAGCTCGCCCTCGCAAGCCTCTTCCCGGCCGGCCTTGTATTCGATGGCGCGCTGCTCCTCTACGCCAGCCACTGGATCCGCCTGCCGACCCTCGTCGCGGTCCTGCCCATCGCCCTGCTGACGGCCTGGATCGCCATGCTCCGGGGCATGGCCTGCCTCCCGGCGATTCCAAAGGAACCGGGAACCCCCCAGCCAAACCCCTTCGGCGGAATCCGTGGGACCGACCCCGGCCGGACCCCCTCCAAGCACAGCAACCCCTTCGGTTGACAGCCCATGCGCCACTTCTTCACCGGCCCCTTCATCAAGACCGACCTGCTCGTGACCTGGCTCGAGAAGCACGGCCTCGACGCCCGCATGGAGCCGGTCGACCCCGCCGCGGATGAGCTCGACCTCAGCCGGGAGATGCGGGTCCTGGTCGCGGAGACCGACTACGACCGGGCCTACCAGCTCTTCTTCGAGGAACGACAGGACGAACTATGAACCCCCAGGACCTTTCAGGACGGATCGACCGGATCGAGGCAAGTCTTGCCCACCTTGACCGGTTGGTGGAGCAGCTCAACGACGCCCTCGTGGAGCAGGGACGACACCTCGTCCGACTCCAGAAGCGCGTTGACCAACTGGCGGAGAGCATCGAGTCCCGCGACGCGGCCAGCAACCCCATGCCGATCGAGCGTCCGCCCCACTACGGACGCTGACAGCGGCAGCTCCGCCACCTGCTGAGGAAATCGGTGGGCGTAACGCCCCGTCCCGGCCAGACTCCCACCATTCCGTGAAACACCTCTCCGCACTCTTATTCCTCATCGTCGCCCTGCTTCCCGCACGGGCCGAGAAGACGATCGTCCTCATCGCCGGCTCCGCCAGCCACGGCAAGGGCGAGCACGAGTTCCGCGCCGGTGCCCTGCTCCTGGCCGACGCCCTCAATGCCAACGGATACAAGACCCTGGTCGCCAGCAACGGCTGGCCCGCGGATCCGTCCATCCTCCAGAAGGCCGACGCCATCCTGCTCTTCGCCAACGGCGGCGAAAGCCACCCCGCGATCAAACCCGACCGTATGAAGCTCCTCGATAACCTCGCCGCCAAGGGAGTCGGCATCGGCGCCGCCCACTACGGTGTCGAGGTCCCGAAGGGCGATCCCGGCGCAGCGATGCTCCGCTGGACCGGTGGGTACTTCGAGACGTTCTGGAGCGTGAACCCGACCTGGACCGCCACCTTCAAGGAATTCCCCGAACATCCGGTCGCCCGCGGCCTGAAACCGTTCTCCATCGAGGACGAGTGGTACTTCCACATGCGGTTTGTCCCCGACATGAAGGGCGTGACACCCATCCTGAGCGCCGTCGCCCCGGCGGAGACGATGCAGCGCGGAGACGGTCCCCACTCCGGCAACCCAGCCGTCCGCGAGGCGGTCAAACGGGGTGAACCCCAGGTGCTGATGTGGACCTACAACCGTCCCGGTGGCGGACGTGGCTTCGGCTTCACCGGCGCCCACTTCCACAAGAACTGGGGCAACGAAAGCTTCCGCAAGGCCATGCTCAACGCCCTGGTCTGGATCTCCGGCGACGCGATCCCGAAGAACGGCATCCCATCGACCGTGACCGCGGACCAACTGGCCCGGAACCAGGATCCCAAGTAGCGGCTCTTCCCCACCGCCTCCGTCGGATCCCATGAAGCCCCACTGCCTCGCCACGTTCGCCGGCGGCCTTCTGCTGGCGGCCGTCCAGGCCGCCGAGACTCCGGCACCCACGATCCCCACCACAGGGTTCTCGGGACTCGACGGCTACCGGCGCTCCCGCATTGCGGTGTTCACCGATGACTATGGCGAACTCGGACGCTATCGCGCGGACAACGCCAAGGTGAAAGCCCGGGCGGAGTCCCATCGGGTCGTCTTCTTCGGCGACTCCATCACGGACGGCTGGAACCTCGGAAATTATTTTCCAGGGAAGCCCTACGTGAACCGCGGGATCGGAGGGCAGACCACCTCGCAGATGCTGGTCCGGTTCCGACAGGACGTAATCGACCTGAAGCCCGAGGCGGTCGTGATCCTCGCGGGCAGCAATGACATCGCCGGGAACTCGGGTCCCATCCGCGACGACGACATCGAGGCCAATCTCGCGAGCTTCATCGACCTCGCCCGGTCTCACGGCATTCGGGTCGTGGTGGCTTCGGTAATCCCGGTCCACAACCACAACCCGCGCGCCCAGGAACTCTTCGACCAACGTCCCCCGGCACGGATCCGAACCCTCAACGAACGGATCCAGAAGCTCTGCGCTCGGGAGAAGGTGGCGTACCTCGACTACTTCGGGGCGATGGTCGACGCCAACGGACTGCTCCGGAAGGAACTGGCCGACGACGGTCTGCACCCCAACGACGCCGGCTACCGGGTCATGGCCCCGCTGGCAGAGGCGGCGATTGCCCAGGCCACGGGGCGCTGATCGTTGACACCCCCTGCCCCTGCGGCAGCGGTAGAAAGACCCAGAAGTGGTGCCAGGCCTGGCGGCCCATCGACCCGCTGGGCAGGCCCTTCGATTCGTCACAGAATCCGGAACACTTCGGCAGCGGCAGCAACCGTCGCGCGAAGGTCCTCCTCCGTGTGGGCGGTCGACAGGAACCCGGCCTCGAACTGGCTCGGAGCGAGGTAGACGCCGCGCTCCAGCATCCCATGGAAGAACCGGGCAAACCGGGACCGGTCGCTCGTCAGGGCGTCCGTGAGATTCCAGACCGGCCGGTCCGTGAAGTAGACGCAGAACATGGAGCCGATCCGACGGAACTGGACCGGAACCCCTGCGGATCGCGCAGCCGCCCCCATCCCCTCCTCGAGCAGCCGCCCCAGGGCTTCCAGTCGCGGATACGCGTCGACGCGGGCGAGTTCATCCAGAGCCGCGATACCCGCCGCCATGGCCAAAGGGTTCCCGCTCAAGGTCCCCGCCTGATAGACGGGCCCAAGCGGGGCCAGCTTGTCCATGATGTCCCAGCGCCCGCCAAACGCCCCCACGGGAAGACCGCCACCGATGATCTTGCCGAAGCAGCTGAGATCCGGCGTCAGCCCCAACACCTCCTGCGCCCCGCCCCGGGCGAGACGGAACCCGGTCATGACCTCATCGGCGATCAGCACCACGCCGTGTTTCGTGCAGAGGCTCCGAAGGCGTTCGAGGAATCCGGGTCGCGGGAGATAGAGTCCGGCATTGGCAGGCACCAGCTCCAGGATGACGCAGGCCAGCTCGGATCCCCGGGCCGAGAACGCCTGCTCCAGGGCCTCGAGGTCATTGAAGGGCAGCACCAGGGTGTGACGCGCCAGATCCGCCGGCACCCCGGCGCTGTCGGGTTGTCCCAGCGTGAGCGCTCCCGACCCGGCCTTGACCAACAACGAGTCCCCGTGCCCGTGGTAGCAGCCGTCGAATTTCAGGATGAGGTCCCGCCCCGTGAACCCGCGCGCCAGACGGAGGGCCGACATGCAGGCCTCGGTGCCGGAATTGCAGAATCGCAGTTTCTGGATCGACGGCACCCACGCCTTCACCCGACGCGCCAACTCGATCTCCAGCGGGTTGGGGACGCCGAAGCTGGTCCCCCGCCCCGCCGTCGTCTGCACCGCGCCAATGATGGCGGGATGGGCATGCCCGAGAATGGCCGGCCCCCACGTCCCCACATAGTCGATCAGCTCCGCCCCATCCACCGTCCGGAGCCGCGCCCCCGAGGCGGAGTCCACGAAGAAGGGCGTTCCTCCCACGGCCCGAAACGCCCGTACCGGCGAATTCACCCCGCCCGGGAAGTGTTCGAGGGCCTCCGCGAAGAGAGCGTGGGATAAACGGGTGGAGGAACCAATCTGAGGCTGGGGATCCATGCGGATTCGTGGGACGGATGCTGCCGACTCGCAGCGGGCGCGACAAATCCTCCCGATTGGTTTTGTGGGCCTTCACCTCGCCCGAAGGCCTGCCCCCTCCCCCCAGCACACGCGGTCCTGCAAACGAAGCGGCTCCGCTCCAAACCCCCGCTTGTCTCATGGGAGCGGGATTCCCTAGTCTTCTCGGACTCAACCACACATCACTCCTCGACTTCATCCCATGGCAAAGAAATCCCTGCGCATCGGTCTGATCGGCTACGGCTTCATGGGCCGCGCCCACTCCAACGCCTACGCCAAGGTCGGCAACTTCTTCGACTCCGAGTACCAGCTCGTCCGCCAGGCCGTCTGCGCCCGCGACGAGGAGAAGGCCCGCCAGTTCGCCTCGCGCTGGGGCTATGCCTCGGTCGAGACCGACTGGCGCAAGCTCATCGCCCGCGATGACATCGACGTCATCGACATCGCGGTCCCGAACAACCTCCACGCCGAGATGGCCATCGCCGCCGCCAAGGCCGGCAAGATGATCCTGTGCGAGAAGCCCCTCGCCATGAACTCGAAAGAGGCCGAGAAGATGGTCGCCGCCGTGGAGAAGGCCAAGGTGCCCAACATGGTCTGGTACAACTACCGCCGCTGCCCGGCGGTCGTCCTGGCCAAGCAGCTCATCGATGAGGGACGCCTGGGCAAGATCTTCCACTACCGCGCCAACTTCCTCCAGGACTGGACCATCAGCGCCGATCTGCCCCAGGGCGGCGCCGCGCTCTGGCGTCTCGACGTCAAGGCCGCGGGCTCCGGTGTCACCGGGGACCTCCTCGCCCACTGCATCGACACCGCCCTCTGGCTCAACGGTGGCATCAAGGACGTCAACGCCATGACCGAGACGTTCATCAAGCAGCGCAAGCACCAGCTCACGGGCAAGGTCGAGAAGGTCGGCATCGACGACGCCTGCGCCTTCCTCTGCCACTTCAACAACGGCTCGCTGGGTCTGTTCGAGTCCACCCGCTACGCCCGCGGCCACAAGGCGCTCTACACCTTCGAGATCAATGGCGAGCACGCCTCCATCAAGTGGGACCTGCACGATCTGCACCGGCTCCAGTGGTTCGACCACAAGGACGAGGGCAAGCTGCGCGGATGGCGCTCGATCCACGTCAGCGACGGCGACCATCCCTACACCGGCAAATGGTGGGTGCCCGGCCTCCAGCTGGGCTCCGAGCACAGCTTCGTGCACCAGGTGGTGGAGTTCCTCCAGGGTCTCGAGAGCGGCAAACCCGCACTCCCGAACTTCCGCGACGGTCTCGCGACCGACTACGTCGTCGACGCCGTGCTCAAGTCCGCGAAGGGCCACCGCTGGGAGAAGGTCAAGCAGGTCAAGGGATGAGGGGGGGAAGGTTGAGAGCTGAGAGCTGAGAGTTCAAGGCAGCCTGCAGGGCTGCTCCGGTGGGTGCCGCAGTGCTCTGCGGCACTGGGTGCGACAGCACCCACCCACCCCAGGCTCAACCCCTGAAGACGCTCAGCCCCCTTACTCCCCAGATCCACCGCCACCGCCACCATTCCCAACGAGATCCCCTCGTCGGTTCCAAGGCCCGGGATTCGTCCCGGGCCTTTTCGTTTCCCGGACTCCTCGCGTCAGCCCGCAGGGCTGCTCCGGTGGGTGCAGCCGTGCTCTGCGGCACTGGGCGCGATCGCGCCCACCCACCCCTGGCTCTATCCTATGAAGG
>SXGR01277323.1_pt1 | contig 15620 bp, 13 predicted proteins | sample 3174711 | NCBI WGS metagenome assembly SXGR01 (sample SAMN11356860, study PRJNA531348) | freshwater metagenome | isolation source: freshwater sample F1-60 | place: China: Fuxian Lake, Yuxi | collected 2017-12-25
AAATCCAACGGGGCAACAAGTATGAAACTAACAGGCAAGGTGGAAATCTGTTGGGGGAAACTTCCGGGGAACAAAAACCTCCCCAAAACCCGCACTCTACCCTGGCCTTCCCCTTCTTTAGATTAGGGCATTTGAATCCTTCAGGGGAGAGAACGCCGGGCTTTGATAGGTGCGAAACCGATTATTTCCCTTTTTGGGAACAGTTAGATGAGAAGGCCCGATAGAGAATCAGGTCGTAGGCAATCTTCAGCCCACCTGCGAGGAAAAAGGGCATGTTCATCCAACCGCCAGTCCCGACAAGAATGGTTGCCAACATCGGTGAGATCGACGCACCCACCGATCGGGCAACCGCAGTGACCCCGGCGGCAGCCGATCTCTCATCGGGTCGGACGATCGCCATAGTGTAGGCTTGCCGGGCGGGAACATCCATTTGAGAAATACTGAACCTCAAGAGCAGAATCCCGATGGCCCAATCCAGATCGGTCATGAGAGGGACGAGGATCAAAAAAAGATTGGAGGGCAAATGGGTAAAAACCATCGTGTTGATCAGGCCGACCCGTCGGGCAAGCCACCCTGCAGCCAAGGCGGAAACTCCGGCCAATAGATTGGCGAAAAGGAAGATCGTTCCCAAACGGACAGGATCGAGATGGAACCGAAGGTAAAACCAATAGGCAATAACACTTTGAATGACAAAGCCTCCGCCCAGTGCATCCAAAGCAAAAAGCAGGGACAATTTGAAAACGGGCCCTCTGGATTCATGCAACCCAAACATTGCATTATTTGACACCCATGATTTGCTTTCAGGCCTGGTTTCAATGGCCGCAGACAAGAAGACAAACCCAACGATCATGGCCAAACCAATCGTGGAGTATGCCACCAAGACAGGGTAATATGTCGTCGCACCGATCATGCCGAAGCGTGTCGAAGTACTTGCCATCCAACCCCCGGCAAAGGCACCAAGGGCAGTCGAGAACGATCCGGCGAGGTTGTACCAGGCAAAAACGGATGTTCTCCGATCGTCGCTCAGTATTTGGGATAGGGCAGCCTGTTCCACCGAGAGAAATGGCCCGATTTCATTGCCACTTGGACTGATGACGCCAAGGGTAGCCCCGATTAAAAGCCACAAAAAATTGTTGGTGGAAAGGAAAACGATACCTGAAAGCATCATCAGGATGGCACCGACCATCAAAATGTTGCGCCGGCCAAACCGGTCGGCGGTTGTGGTTAGCCACAAAGAAATCAGGGTGTCTCCTGCCATGGTGAGCGACAATAACAAACCGATCTCCCAATCCGTCAAGCCGACCTTGGCCAAATACAACACGAGCACGACTGAAAGTAGGCCAAACGCAAACATTCTCAAACAACGCGCCGATAACAAAATCCATCCGTCCCTTGTCAATTGAAGACTCACGAGGTTCCTTTTTGGTGTTTTAAATGGTTGGATGGGTCGGCTAAATCCATGGGTTGAGCCAACATCGCACCCCAAAACAATCGGACGCCTTTGGTTAGGCTCCCTTTTTCCCCCTATTGTCCATCTGGCAGGATCCCCGGCGGGCGTATACCCATTCCCACCGATTTCGTGAGGCTATCGCCCATGTCGGTGCGGCATTTTTGAGCGAATCGGAGGAGTTTCTGGAGCATTTCGGGTTCCTTTGCCGAGATGTCCCTGATTTCGGAAGGATCGGCGACAAGGTCATAAAGTTCTGGTATTTGGATCGTTTTTTGGTCATATCGGGCGGGGATGCCGCCTTTACCTCCGGGCCTACCAGAAAGGGTTCGATAAACATGGGGAAGCTGCAATTTGTAGCGACCATCGTTCGTCGCTACGGCTTGAAGCTGATTGTTCTCGAAATAAAAGGCATACCCCTCATGGGGATTTTTTGCACCGGGCTTGGAGGTGATAAAGTCCCAAACATCCCTCCCGTCAATGGGTGGACCATTTCGTACCAGATTCAGTTGGGCCGCAATGGTGGGCAGGAGGTCGATGGTCATAAAGTTGGTGTCCACCCGGGTGTTAGGCGACAACCTGCCCGGCCATGACATGATGCAGGGGACCCGGACCCCTCCCTCAAAACAGGTTCCTTTTCCTTCCCGAAAAGGACCTGAACTCCCTGCATGTTCACCGTAACTTAGCCATGGTCCGTTATCACTGGTAAAAATGATCCATGTTGTCTCAAGAGTACCGGATTTTTGCAAAGTTGCTATGACCTGCCCCACACTATCGTCTATTTCCTCAATCACATCCCCAAGCGTTCCGGCCTTGGATTTACCAGCAAATTGGGGCCCCGCGAAGAGGGGAACATGAGGCATACTGTGGGCCAAATAGAGAAAGAATGGCTTGCCTGATTTCGAAGAGGTTTCAAGGAATCGGACAGCCTCCCGGGTGTAGCGACTGGTCAAGGTGGTTTGTTCGGCGGGAGTGACATCCTCATCGATTATTTTTTCATTTCGAAATAGCGGCAGGTTAGGGTAGGTTCCTTTTTTGGATTCGGGATGATGAGGCCACATATCGTTGGAATAGGGTAGACCGAAATAACTATCAAAACCGTGACGGGTGGGCAAGAATGGCTCGCGATGACCGAGGTGCCACTTGCCGATGGCGGCGGTAAAATATCCGCCCCTTTGGAGTAACCCGGCAATGGTTTCTTCGTCAGCATGGATGCCGTGTCGGGCCTTGGGTCCAAGGGCTCCGTGAATACCAAGACGGTTGGGATAACAACCGGTAAGCAGGCCGGCCCGGGATGCTGAGCAGACGGGTTGGGCCACATGAAAATTGGTGAATGTCCTCCCCTTTTTGGCGAGTTTGTCAAGATGTGGGGTTCGAATGGTTTTGGCCCCGAATGGTCCAATGTCGCCGTATCCCAAATCATCGCAGTTGATGAGGACGATGTTGGGTCGGATTTGATTCGGAGCCAAAGCGAACAAGGCAAGGAGGACTAGGGAAGTCATGGTTGTCTCGATTGGGTCCCTGAGTTATTTTTGGCATCCTAGGGCGAAATAATCCGCAATCCAACCGATAAAAGTTTAATCCTCATTATCGACTCCGGAAAACCTGGCAAACCAAAAGCCTTATGTTGACGGGGTTAGGGGATTTGGCCCGGTAGTGATCAATTCATCTCGTTGATTTCCACCGAATATCCGCCGTCAAGGCCCCTTTTCCCGGGAGAACGGTGGCCCTTTCGCGGATCGAACAATAATCAAACCCGCCCAAGCGGCCAATCGCATCGAGGCCTGCGGGGTCGATGTGCATGTTTTCCGAAATAAGGGCATCGGCAACATGAACAAAGACGACCTCTGCCAAAATGAGATTTCCAGCCCCCGGAACCCCGGGCTTAAACCGGGTTATATTCGAGGTTTGACATTCCAGAGTGATTTTGGCTTCCGCCACCCTTGGAGCATCGACCCTTTCGGCCCGCAAGGGAGTCAGGCCTGAGAGATCGAATTCGCTTTCGTCTGGAGGCAAGGGCTCCGCACAAGCCACTATTTGGGGAAGCAAATCGCGATGGGCGATATTGATGGTAAACTGCCCTCGGCCTCCCTCCGATTGGGGCTTCAGATTGCGCAGGGTGTCCTTGGGCTCCCCCGCTTGATTGTTGGCAATCCCTAGCACGACCATCATCGGATTGGAGCTAACGGCGTTAAAAAAACTAAATGGGGCGAGATTGGCCACGCCATTTTGTTTCCCAGATCCATAGGATCCAACGACCGCAATGGGGCGTGGAACAACGGACCCAATGAGCAGGTTATAGCGGGCTTTTGGGTCCAACAAATCGGGATCAAATTGCATTGGACAACCTTACAGGGTAGCGTTTGATGGTTTGGCAATTTTTACCAAGACAAGACTTTTGCGACCGCTTTTGTCGTATTTTTCCCGGCGGGCGGGAGGCAAATCGTCCGGACTTCCTGGAGTGAACCCTCCTTTTTGTTGGAAAAAGTTGAACGATTGGGTTGAAAGACAAAAGAGCCGCATAAAACCCGCCGCCTTGGCCTGATTCTCGGCAAACTGCATCAGCCTCTGGCCAATTCCCTGATTTTCGAAACGGGGATCCACGCACAAACAGGCCAATTCCGCCATTTTCGGTTCGGTAAATACATGCAGGGCGACGCACCCCACCGGTTCCCGGTCCACCTCAAACACAAAGAAATCTTCGGCTTGCCGCTCAATTTCGGTACGAGTGCGTTTTAACAATTCCTCGCTGGCAACGGACTTGGCGATGAGGCGATGAATCACCTGGGCATCCTTTTTGCGGGCTCTGCGAATGGCCTGGTATTCATTGGCATGGATAAGTGTTCCGATCCCCTCGTTGGAGAAAACCTCGGCAAGGAGGCCTTCTTCAACCCGACCGTCTATGATATGGACCCTTGGAATTCCCCCTTCGACGGCCCGCAGCGCCTGTTCCAACTTGGAATGGAGATCCGGGGGAATTTCACTTTTCCCTTTTTTGGCGAGTGTGGCCGCTTCTTCCTGGGAAAGTTGCCGAAGGAGGAGTTTTGTCTCCTGGGAGGATCCCCTAAGTTCCGTATGTCCGGAATCCCATATTTCCCGGGCCAGGGAACGGGAAATTTCGATCCCTGGTCGGGTTGTCAGGTAGACGATTTTGGTCGCCTGAAGAGCCCGGGCCAGCTCCATGGCCACAATGTCGCTATTGAGCCTATATGTTTTTCCTTCGCCATCATAACCGACCGGCGAGATAACCGGGACCATGTCGACGCTTAACAGATTGCGAATCATTTCCGCATCAATTCGTTCAATCTTGCCGGTGAGGAGGTGATCCACCCCCCCAAGGATCCCGGCAGGGTGTGCAACCACGGCATTGGTCACTGCCCCACGAAGGTCGGCCTGACTGAGCCCCTCCAAAAGGTCGTGGCTGACCCGACCGGAAGCCAGTAAGGCAAGTTGGAGGGTGGCTTCGTCGGTGACCCCAGAGCCGTCCAGGTTGGTTGGAACCTGGCCCATTTGTTTGCCAAGCCGTTCTATCTGATGCGCCGCTCCATGAACCAAAACCACCCCTATTCGAAGCGACCTTAGCAAGGCCAGGTCCAAAAGGACATTGCGAAAGTTTTCATCCTCGACGATGGCCCCATCGACAGCAATCACGAAGACACGATCCCGAAAACGGGGAACATACCGGAGGATCTCGCGCAGGTCGATTAAACGGCGGCCGGACGGGGGCTTGCCTTCGCTCATGGAGGGGGTTTCCTGGGGAATTTGGGTTGTCAACACTCGCAACAGGGCCTCATCCCATGAAATCAAGACTAGTACGCTGTGCCCATTGGACAAGTTGAACACGAAAGTCGCTATCCTATCCTATTCATAATTCGACAAAAGAAAGATTCAATCCGGGAGAAGCCAATGAGCAGTCAAGCCGTCGAAAAAGTGGTTATTGTGGGTTCTGGACCCGCAGGTTGGGCTGCCGCCATCTATGCTGCCAGGGCAACCCTGAATCCCCTTGTTTTTGAAGGTGCTATCACCGAGTCCAACCGGCTTATGGGCACCCTTCCACTTGGCCAGCTTAATCTGACTACCGAGGTGGAGAATTATCCAGGATTTCCCTCTGGACCTTTGCGGGAATACCTTGCCGGGGCGTTGCCGGAAGATCGGCGCCCATTTTGGATTTTGGATAACGACAAACAACCCGCTCATGGGGTAACCGGCCCCGAACTGATGGAGTTGATGCGTCAACAAGCCGTCAATTGTGGTGCACGAATCATCACGGATGACATAACTGCCGTTGATTTTTCCCAGCGACCTTTTTGCCTAACTTCTCTTGAGAATGGGACCGTACACGCTCAAGCGGTTATTGTCGCAACCGGGGCCCGGGCGAACTACCTTGGCCTTGCCTCAGAGGAAAAGTACAAAAATCATGGCGTCTCCGCCTGTGCCGTCTGCGACGGTGCCTTGCCCCGTTTTCGCAACAAACCCCTGGTGGTGGTAGGAGGGGGGGATAGCGCGGTCGAAGAGGCTACCTACCTGTCAAAGTTTGCCAGTATGGTGTACCTTGTCCACCGCCGGGACAAGCTTCGTGCCAGCAAGGTGATGGAGCAACGAGCCCTTGCCAACCACAAGATTACCCCGGTTTGGAACAGCCATGTGGAAGAGTGCCTTGGCACCGACCAACAAGGCCTTATTGGCGTTCGGGTAAAGTCCCTTGTGAATGGTTCCACCAGGGATATCGAGGCCTCTGGTATGTTTGTCGCCATTGGACATACGCCGAACACCCACTTTTTGGCCGGTCAGCTTGAAACCAACGCAAAAGGCTATGTTGTGTGGCCCAAATCGCATCGGACCAACACATCTGTCGAGGGAGTGTTTGCAGCAGGAGATGTCGGGGATGATTACTATCGGCAAGCGATCACTGCCGCCGCCTCAGGGTGTCAATCGGCCCTGGACGCCGAAAGATGGCTTTCGGCGCAAGGGATCGAATAACCGGCCCACCATTTCATGAAATCAGGTGATACCAGCCCAATTCCTTATTCCCGGAGTATTGGATGTCCCAGAAAGCACTCGAAAAACCCAATAAATACGACGAGATTCCCTATACCAGTCGTGCGTTTGCTTTTACCCATCCTGAGCACCTCGGGGCAATGGCCAAGCTTTTTGGAATGAATCCGGCTTCGCCGATAGAAGCCCGCGTGCTCGAAATTGGATGTGCTTCGGGAGGTAACCTGATTCCGGTTGCCTGTGCGAATCCAAAGGGGGAGTTCCTCGGGATCGACTTTTCCAAGGTGCAGGTGAACCAAGCAAACGCTTCCATCCAAGCCTTGGGCCTAACCAATATCCGGATACTCCATCAGGACATCCTTGATTTTGACTCCAGGGAACATGGTAAATTTGATTACATCATTTGCCATGGTGTGTTTTCCTGGGTTCCTGAAGCGGTTCGTGAACGGATCCTTGCCATATGCCGGGAAAGTTTATCGGATCAGGGTGTTGCCAACATCAGCTACAACACTTATCCCAGCTGGAAAATGCGAGAAATCATTCGGGACATGATGAATTACCATGCAGGAAACAGGGCAACAGCCACCGAAAAAGTCCAGCAATCCAGGGCAATCCTGGACTTCATCCAGAAAAACTCGGATCCCAAAAGCTCCTTTGGCATGTTGCTCTCCTCCGAGGTGGAAGTATTAAAGGCGGCCCCGGATGATTATCTCCTTCACGAACACCTTGAGGAGACAAATGTACCCTACTATTTCAAGGATTTCATGGCCCTGGCGCACAAGAATGGCCTCAACTATGTAGGGGAAACCCACATCCATGAAATGGTTCCCCATTTTCAGGGCCCAGAAGTGCATTCGGCTTTGGAAACGGTTTCAGGGGGAAATATCCTCCTAATGGAACAATACATCGACTTTTTCAGCAACCGCCGATTCCGGCGAACCCTGCTCACCCATGCCAAAAACTCTCCCCACCTGACAAGGCGCATTGATCCGAACGGGCTCAAGCGATTTCAATTGGGTGCTTTTTTCCGGACAGAACCGGTCCCCTTTTCCGAGATCCGTGAACAGCGATTCACCGATCCCGACGGCAGAACCCTGAACAGTCAGGTTCCGGTGGTTCGGGCAGCCCTTACCGTCCTTTCGGAGGCTTGGCCTTCCACCCTTTCCTTTGACGAGTTGCTCGAAAGGGTAAGGGCCCTTCTTGGTGGATTCCAACCCAATGATCAAGCCCTGCTGGACGAACTCCTGGTAAAGGGGTTCTGTGGCGGAATGATCCGGATCCGGATAAACCCGGTACGAATCGCCGACCTGAAGGAGGAAAAGCTTTTGGCATTTGCGCCGACCCGGCTCCAGGCACTTGGTGACCAAAACGAGGCAACCACATCATGGCACAATACCATACGCATTAACGATCTTCAAAGGGTTATTATTGGACTCCTGGATGGCCAAACCACCCGCGCACAGGTTCTTGACGCCATTATCGCCAAATGTATCAAAGGACAATGGACCATTGGCAACCAGGGGGTTCCCGTAACCGACCCCCTCCAGATGCGGGCCCTGATTGAGCCGGTTTTCCCGGGTGCCCTTTTGGAGCTTCAAAAATCAGGCATCCTGGTGCCAAAGGACTAAATGACTGTGTCCACATATTCCATGGGCCATGATGATGTCCTTGTCGAGGTGAAACTCGGGACCCGCTCTTACCCCATCATGATTTCAAATGGAGGTTCAGTACCTTCGGTTGGGGCTTTTGCCCGTTCGCGGAACCAAAGTAGGTTGGCTTTTGTCGTGGCGGATGGGGGCGTAACTGCTCACCTTGAACCGCTAAGAGAATCCCTTTTGCAGGCAGGTTACCGGGTAGAGTGCGTCATCCTTGCACCGGGTGAGGGTCAGAAATCGCTTGCCCAAGCGGCGTTACTTTACGAAAAACTGCTGGATTTGAAGGCCGATCGTAAAACCCTAATGGTTGCCTTTGGGGGAGGCGTCACGGGCGATTTGACTGGATATGTTGCGGCTACCTACCTTCGGGGACTTCCTTTTCTTATGATTCCCACCACGCTTTTGAGCATGGTGGATAGTTCGGTGGGAGGCAAGACCGGGGTCAACCTGTCCCGTGGCAAAAACCTGGTGGGATGTTTTCATCAGCCCTTGGGCGTTTGGATCGACCTTAAGGTGCTGGAAACGCTTCCAGACCGTGAATTTCGAAGCGGCATGGCCGAGGTCATTAAATATGGCATGATCATGGATGCCCCGTTTTTCGGGATGCTTGAGCGGAACCTTTCCGGGATATTGGCTCGGGACCACGGATTGCTCCGGAGGGTTGTTGCCCGGTGTTGTGAACTCAAGGCCAATGTGGTTTCCCAGGATGAGCGGGAAGAGACAGGACTTCGTGCCATCCTGAATTATGGGCACACTTTTGCCCACGCCTTTGAGGCGGTGGCGGGTTACAGTGCCTGGTTTCATGGAGAGGCAGTAGCAGCGGGGATGCAGGCAGCCGCCCGGCTTGCCAACGGAAGGGGCCTCATTACAAACGACATTGTCGAGCGACAAAGTCGTATCTTGTCGGCGTTTGGCCTCCCGGTGGACTGCGACAATAATTGGCCCGCGGATACCTTGATCGACATTATGCGAAGCGATAAAAAAGCCGAGGCGGGTCAGCTAAGGTTCATCCTGCCCGTTGGCCTTGGGGAAGTGCGCCTTTTTGCGGATGTCACTGTCGATGAAGTAACCGCTGCCCTGGCAAAACGAGGGGTATAAGGCAGGTTGGCGAGCCATGGGAGAACCCAATGATTCGCCAGTAACCACCCCAAAAATCGGAAACTATTGATCCAGATCGCGGATAATAAGTTTGCGCCAGGAGACTTCATAAGGCCCGGTCCCTTTGCCTATGCCGTGAACCTGGAGGCCAATGAATCCCTTGGCATCTTCGGCGTCGGTCATGTCGGCAATGGCAACGCCATTAACCCAGGTCTGGACCCGGTCGCCCTTGGCCAAAATGCGATAGCGGTTCCAATCGCCCTTTTTGAATGCGCCTTTGGTCTCCCCGGTGGGCTCTTTGGTGTCAAGCCATTTGCCACGCCTTGCTTCATCATAAATGCGCCCAGCCATACCATCGGTGGAAATCTCAACCTGGGGGCCATAGAGGCGGTCCTTGGGGAGTTTGCCCCCGAGCTTGGGTTGGAAACCGTCATTGGGGGCAAGGTGACTGCGGATCTGGACACCCGAGTTGAGGGCATTGTCCACCTTGACTTCAAAAACCAATTCGAAATTGCCATACTCTTTGTCGGTAACCAAAAAACTGTTGCCAGAACCTTCGGCCGTTTTTCCGACGATGCAATCCCCCTCGACCCGGTAGGTTGCCGTTCCACTATGGATGGAAAACCCGTCTAGGTTTTTACCATTAAACAAGGGCTTCCCCTTATCCTGTGCCTGGGCAAACAAACCAAGGGATGCCAAACAGAAAGCAAGGCTTAAGGCATTTTTCATCACGAGAGTTTCTCCAAATCGGGTTGGGAAAATAGGTTGGTGGGGCACAAACAGCCTAGGAGTTTTGGCCCAAGGCACCAGCTTGTTCCCTGGGATTCCTTACAGCATTTCATCCAGCCAACGCCAGGCAACCGTCCTTGCCTCCTCCGGGAAGCCGTGGGCGCCCGGGTAAGCCATTCTCCGGAATAGTTTGATGTCCGGGCGGCTTGGCCGCATTCCCACGGTCCTTGAATAATGTGCAGCAACGCGATTCAATTTGGCCTCCAAGCCATATTGTTCGAACTCGTCTCTGGTTCCTGAAACAAATAGTGCCCGTGGACAAACCATCATCATCAAATCGTCGAAATCAACAGGCACCGGTAATTGCGGTTCCCTGAGATATTGGGCAAACCCCTTGATGTAGGTGTAGCGGCCAACCCCGGAAATCACCTTTTCCCCAGGTACCAAGGGAGTATACCCCCCCGGTCTCGCCCAGTGATCCTTGGGACGCATCCAGCCATATACTCCTCCATTTGCAACCGCCACCTTGACACGATTATCAAACGCTGCCGTGAAAAGGGTTGAATGGCCACCCAGGGAATGGCCTATGCAGCCTATCCTTTTCGGATCGACCTCTTTTCGGGTCCTCAAGAAATCGATGGCCCGCATGGCATCCCAAAGATTTTTCCCCACCATCGACCATTCGGGATGTTTTTGGTAAAAACCACGACTGTCATAGGGACCAAGCCCGGGCGTAACCCGTTCGCCATCCGTCAATAGGTCAATGCAAAGCGTAACATAACCCCTTTGAGCCAATTCAAGCCCATAAGCCCGGCTATTATCCGAAGCATCCGGTGGAGACTTTGGTTTGAGCCCGGCCAATCCTGCCACCCGATCCTTGCCAGAACCGGCCGTGGTCGGATGAATGCAGAGCATGGCTGGGGCTGCCCTTTTGCCCTTTCCCGGCCGTGGAACCTTGGGAACCAGCAGCCACGCCGAAATCCAATCGTCCTTTTCTGACCGCAAATTGACATGGTACCGAACCAGGATTTCATCCTGAAAAACCTCTCTGACCTCCGGTTCCAAGTCCACTACTTTTTCGGGAAATGGCCCCAACAGGGAGAGCCAATCCTTGCGGATTTGGCCAAGATCCGGCAAGGTGGGCTCCTGGGTGAATCGGGGCAATGCGCAACCAAATACCGATGTCGTAACAAATTCCCGTCGATTCATCGTCCGACCTCCAAGGTTCAAAAACCCTCCGGCTGCAAAAGATCCGGTTCCGTATGGGGATTTTCTCCCTCCCAGAAGCTGATTACCAGAGTGGCAACACCGTTTCCTATGAGGTTAGTAAGTGCCCGACCCTCACTCATGAACCTGTCGATTCCCAAAAGTAAAGCAAGCGATTCCAACGGGATCGAGGGGACCGCCTGCAGCGTTGCGGCCAAGGTAATGAACCCGGCCCCGGTAACGCCGCTGGCTCCTTTGGAGGTTAACATGGCAAGGAACAATATTCCCATTTGCTCAAGACAACCAAGGGTGGTGCCGGTGGCCTGGGCAAGGAAAACAATCGCCATGGTAAGGTAGATATTGGTTCCATCGAGATTGAAGCTGTAGCCGGTTGGAATAACAAGGCCAACAGTACCCGGGGAACAACCCATCAACTGCAGTTTTTTCATCATGCCGGGAAGAGCTGTTTCCGAAGAGCTTGTTCCAAGCACCAAAAAGATCTCTTCCCGAATTACAAGCAAATATTGCACCAGGGACAATCCACAAAGTCTCAAAATCAACCCGAGTACCACGAAAATGAAGACCGCTGTCGTTAGGTAGAAAGCAACCATGAGAAACAGGAGGTCACCAAGAACCGCAAGGCCAAACGCTCCAACGGTAAACGCCATGGCACCAAATGCCCCAATAGGGGCGACCTGAACGATGATGGCCATGATGGCAAAAAAAGTTTCCGCTACCCTTTCCAGTCCATTTAGTATTGGTTTTCCCCTCTCTTTCAGGGCAATTAACCCAAAAGCGGTTAGGACGGAAAGCAGCAAAACCTGGAGCAGGTCACCAGTTACAAAGGCATCCAAAAAGGTTTTGGGGATGATGTTAAGGAAAAAATCAACCGGGCCGAGATCTTTTGCCTGGTTAGCAACAACCAAAGCAGACCGGGCATCCACCTGGGTCGGATCATAGGCGATACCTCGCCCCGGTTGAAGCCAATTCACCACCAAAAGCCCGATCAAAAGGGCCAGAGTGGACACAACCTCGAAATAGACAATGGTTTTGATGCCTACACGGCCAAGTCTTTTGAGATCGCCTATAGAGGCAATACCATGAACGACGGTACAAAAGATGATTGGGGCAATGAGCACCTTCACCAGTTTGATGAAGCCATCTCCCAAAGGCTTAAGCGACTTTCCCAGATCAGGCCAAAGGGCGCCCACAAACACCCCAATGGCAACAGCAAACAGGACTTGCACATAGAGGATGCGATACCAGGGTTTGGCAAAAGGTTGGGTCATGGGAACAAAAGGTTTCGTTTGGATAAAAGGGTATGCTCCCAGTTTAATCCATTCCGCATGTTTAAGCTACGGACAGGGAAAAGGGTAATTTATCACCGAATCCCTGAAGGGCCAAAACTTGGAAGTAATTTTAAACCTTTGTTCCGTTCCGATTGACCCGGGAAAGGTCATTTGGTCGTTTGTGGCCCCGCAGGCTTGAAATACCGCTCTGCAAAGGTCAAAAAGGTCGGCCAGTTCGGCCCGGTGGTGTGGCCACCGTTGTGTTGCCGATAGGCGATTTCCCCATCGATCAGGCTGGTTTCCTGGGGAGGAAACTCCGTGGTACCCAAATCTTTTTTGTTCAGAAGTTTGTACACGGGGCCAGCATGAACACCCGCCAGAAACATGCCTTTTGCATCCACCCATCCCCCTTCCACCTGTTGGGAACCAACGCTTATCAAAACCGGGCGTGGGGCACACATGGCGATCAACTCGTGCGCATCCACGGGAAGATCCTTGCTGGTCAGCGGCCCGGCATATTTGATATAGTTGCCTGCCATCCAGTGGTATTCGCCAGAACCTGCTACATTCTCCACCTGTTCCCCAAAGTTTCGCCGATGCAATTTGGCACCCCCCGCCCCGGAGGAACCGATGAATCCGATAGCGAACCGTTCATCATAGGCCATGGCCACGATGGCAGCCTTGCCATACCGGGACAATCCCTCGATACCCACTTTTTTTGCATCGACCGAGGGATCGGTTTCAAAATAATCGAGGGCACGACTCGCCCCCCAAGCCCAAGCCCTAAGGGCTCCCCAATCGTCCACTTTGCGGGTTTGACCCTGATTGCAAAGGCCAATGATACCCTGCGTTAGTCCCGCTCCATTATCTGCCTGAATGCTGTTGGGAACAAGGATGGCATAGCCCCAACCCTTGGCGAGAACTTGTGCTTGCCAGGTGGGTGCGGCCCTTGGGCCAGGGGGTGGACCGAATCCCCGGCCTCCAAAACCAAACTCCATGATAACCGGTACGGGATCTTTGATTGCCGCAGGGGTTGTCAGGGTCAATTGAATATCGACCTTGATTTTGGGGAAGGATGTGTTGTCCACCGAACCGACCAATTTCTTCGTGATGGTCGCCACCCCCCCCACCTCTTCGTTTTTCGTTTCAACCACTTTCCAGCTTACTTTTGGCACCACCTTTGGAATCCGTCCATACACCTCACGATCAAAATCCTCCACGATTTCCTGCCTTCGCTGTTTTTGCCACATTTCCGGTGTGGTAACTTTCTGACCGTTTTTGAGGGTAAGTGGATCGGGCAGAATCGGGTTTGGGTTGGCCTTGGATTCGTCATAGTTGGCGGCATTGGGGGCCGTACGATCATTGCCATTGGCACCCCGGCGCAATTCCTTGATGTTTAACAGCTCCATCATTTTTTTGTGGTCCTGCTGGGTGGTCCACTTGGCAGGAGCGGGTTGGCTTGTCAATGGGGATTTCTGTTTGGGTTCGTCTCCCCGGCCGGAAAAGACAACAATTAACAAGGTAAATAATACGCTCCACTTCTCTGGCCGGATTGCTCGGAACATCGGTTTTCCCCAGAAATGGCCTTGGGCCAAAAAATTTCCACCCCCATAAAAGAGGCGGAAAGGAAAAGACATTGTATCAAGTTGATTGAATGGGTTCAGGTTCCAGAAGATCCGTCGGTCAAATCCATTGGAATTCTGCCAAGCCAGGGTACTTTGCCCCTGGATCCTGCACTGACACAAACCAACTATTGAGTACCAAAAAGGTCTTGGCATGGGGTTGCCTTTTGCTATTCGCCAAGCTGGCAATGGTAAATCCCTACCTGACTGAGTACCTCCATCATTATCCCAGTTTCCAAAACCCTATTGGCCTCGGCCAGTATCCGGAATATTTCATCCCGGCCAAACCGCCTCCGGCTTGCCTTGAGCACCACCTCGGGGTCAGGAATCTACCCATTTCGGTTATCCAATTGCATGTACATCGCCTTGCTTCCACCCGCTCTGGATAAAACCACGCCAATCCGAAGTTTGGAATCACTAAATGTTGCCACAAAAAGGGCCTTTACCAAGGATTTGCCAGCCCCGATTACAACATCTGGTTCGATCGTCCCAAACCCACTTGGGATGAGGAAAAATATAAGTATTGCGATCCCAATCGCAGTAATTGCGTCCGTGGCGTGGGACCGGAAACCCACTCCCACGCATGCATACCCACCGACAACATCAAAGCTCGACTCACCCACTCCTGTAAATTATTCGAATCGGTCACACTTTCTGCATAAAATCAGTCTTCAGGACGAAGAGCATACAAATAAGCCGAATGAAGAACATGCCGAACCCAAAGCAGAATCCCGCACAGAATTACGCGAGCGAGTTGGTCCCCGAGGATTCTCCGCCGGATTGCGTGAATGCCAACGGTGCTAACCACAAACTCCGGTTCATTGATTTGTTCGCTGGCATCGGGGGAATTCGACTCGGATTGGAAAGAGCGGGCGGAGAGTGCGTGTTTTCGTCAGAGTGGGACGCAGAAGCAGCGCAAAGTTATGAGGCTTTTTTTGGGGATAAGCCAGCGGGTGATATCACAACAATTTCAAACCCGGAAATTCCAGACCACGACATTCTGGCCGGTGGTTTTCCGTGTCAGGCATTTTCCATCATCGGCGACAGGAAGGGATTCGGAGACACACGCGGGACATTGTTTTTCGAAATTGAACGAATCCTGCGCGCAAAGCAGCCGCGAGCATTCTTGATTGAGAATGTCAAGAATCTGACGGCGCATGACAAAGGCAGAACATTTAAAACGATTCTCGAACACCTGATATTACTTGGTTATCATGTCCATTGGCGCATTCTGAATGCGCTCAATTTCAACCTGCCTCAAAAGCGGGAGAGAATTATCATCGTCGGTTTCAAAGTGAACCATCCTTTTGAATGGCCAAAGCCGAAGCCACTCACAAAAACTCTGTGCGATTTGCTTGAACCCGATGAGGTGGTTCACAAGAAGCATTTCGCCTCTGAAAAAATCTGTCGAAGCATAGAAGAACGGTTGAAAAACAAGATATGGCCTACCGCAAAGGTTCTGCTACAATAAGCAGCTGACGACAGCTGCAAGTTTGGCAGGAGGTAAAGGGGCATGGATGGTTGTGGATATTCTACACCTGATGTGCGTGTTCGTGCAGTTATGGCGGTCCGGAACGGA
>SXGR01235760.1_pt1 | contig 15616 bp, 17 predicted proteins | sample 3174711 | NCBI WGS metagenome assembly SXGR01 (sample SAMN11356860, study PRJNA531348) | freshwater metagenome | isolation source: freshwater sample F1-60 | place: China: Fuxian Lake, Yuxi | collected 2017-12-25
ATCACCTCCGGCACCGCCCGCGAGGTGATCAGGTTGTGGATCACGCCCGCGCCGGGTTCGCGGCCCAGTTCCCGGTCGGCGACCAGGGCGGTGACCGCCGAGGGCGAGACCGGGTCGCCGTTCTCATCCACCACGAAGCAGCGGTCGGCGTCGCCGTCGAAGGCCAGCCCGATGTCGGCCCCGGTCTCGCGGACGAAGTTCTGCAGATCGACCAGGTTCGCCGGTTCCAGCGGGTTGGCCTCGTGGTTGGGGAACGACCCGTCGAGTTCGAAGTACAGCGGGAGCAGGGTCAGCCCCGGGACCGCCCCGAGTACCGCGGGGGCGGTATGCCCGGCCATCCCGTTGCCGGCGTCGACGGCCACCCGCAACGGCCGCAGCGACGAGACGTCGACCAGCGTGCGGAGGAACCGGCCGTAATCGTCCAGCACATCGCGGTCGTGCAGGCGACCGCGCGGCCCGGCGAAGGCCGGAACACCGGCAATCACCTCGTCGCGGATCACCGCCAGACCGGTGTCCTCCCCGACCGGCTTGGCCGCCGCCCGGCACAACTTGATGCCGTTGTAGGCGGCCGGGTTGTGGCTGGCGGTGAACATCGCACCCGGGCAGTCCAGCAGACCGGAGGCGAAGTACAGCTCGTCGGTGGATGCCAGGCCGATCCGCACCACGTCAAGGCCCTGCGACATCACCCCGTCGGCGAACGCGGCGGACAGCACCGGCGAGCTCTCCCGCATGTCGTAGCCGATCACCACCTGCCCGGATCCCGGCGCGGCCTCGGAGCGCATGAGCCGGGCGAACGAAGCGCCGACGTCGGCCACGAAAGCCTCGTCGATCTCCGTACCGACCAGGCCGCGCACGTCATAGGCCTTGATCACGCGGCGAACGTCGGCGGCTGGCCGGGGCATGGTCACTCCTGGGGCGAAGGGGGCTCCTTGGCTGTCCAGCCTAATGGGGGCTCAGTCGGCGGGATCGGGAAGAACCCGCAGATGTCCGCGGCGACGGCCGGCCGGTCCTGCGCCGGTACGCGATACCGACGGGTGCACCGCGCCGAGCGGGTCGGAGAACGCCGGCATCGTCGGGCCTCCCGAGACCCGGCTGTCCCGGCCCTCCCGCACCGCGTCGGCGAGCGCCACCAGGTCATCCTCGTCGGGATTGGTCGGCAGCGGCGCCGCGTGCCGCATCAACTCCCAGCCCCGCGGCGCGGTGATCCGGCTGGCATGGCCGAGGCACAGGTCCCAGGTGTGCGGCTCGCGGACGGTCGCCAGCGGCCCCACCACCGCGGTGGAGTCGGAGTAGACGTACGTCAGCGTCGCCACCGCGTAGTGCGCGCACCCAGGCCGGCTGCAGCGACGGGGAAGATTCACGATGGCGAGGCTAACCCTGGTCATCTGCCCGCACACGCCGGACACGCGCACCCGCCGAAGGCCGATGTAGAACCGTTACGATCTGCAGTCCATGGCCGATAGCCGCAGTTCCCGGCGCGGCGGCGGGTCCCACGGCGGTTCACGGCGCGGGCGGGAGATGCGCGGTCCACTGCTCCCGCCGACGGTTCCGGGCTGGCGAAGTCGGGCCGAGCGCTTCGACATGGCGGTGCTGGAGGCCTACGAGCCGATCGAGCGACGGTGGCACCGTCGGCTGGGCGAGCTTGATGTGGCCGTCGACGAGATTCCGCGCATCGCTCCCAAGGACCCGGACAATGTGCAGTGGCCGCCGGAAGTGGTGGCCGATGGGCCGATCGCGCTGGCCCGGCTTATGCCGGCCGGAGTGGACGTCCGCGGGGAACCCACGCGGGCGCGAATTGTGTTGTTCCGCAAGCCGATCGAGCGGCGAGCCAAGGACTCGGTCGATCTGACGGATCTACTTCACGAGATTCTGGTGGCTCAGGTGGCCACCTACCTGGGGGTCGAACCCTCGGTCATCGACCCCACGATGGATACCGAGGACTGAGCGGCCGGGTTGCTCAGATGATGCCGCGCTTGAGGCGGCGCCGTTCCCGTTCGGACAGCCCACCCCAGATACCGAACCGCTCGTCGTTGGCCAGGGCGTAATCCAGGCAAGCGTCCTTCACCTCGCAGCCCAGGCAGATTCGCTTGGCCTCGCGAGTGGAGCCGCCCTGCTCGGGGAAGAACGCCACGGGGTCGGTCTGGGCGCACAGCGCCTTCTCCTGCCACAGCGGATCATCCGGAGTCAGCGGGCCGTCGATCAGATCCGGCACGACGCTCAAGTGCGCCCGCGCCAGCGATCCCGTTCCCGCGAAACCGGAAGCAATGTGCGGCGACCCTACTGCGCCGATGAATTGCTCATAAGACATGTCCGCCCTCCTCACCTGATGTCGTCGTGTGGTGTCTATTTAATTCGAACATGTGGTCGAATCACGGTCTGCGACACCGAAACCGGCAGGTCGACCGGGAAATGACACTGCTGTGATTAGACAGTGCCGGGGTTCGGTGGTCAAGCCGATCGCCCGAATTCACTACCACTTTCGTAACCCAATCCGGCGTGTCGACGCCGCGGCGTGTCTTGCGAGTTACGTCACCGTGACCGCCTGCGGCGTGCCGCCGGCCACCGCCTAGTGTCGGTCGGTGTGAAAGTCACCGTTCTGGTCGGCGGTATCGGGGGTGCCCGATTCCTGCTCGGCGTCCAGCGTCTGCTGGGCCTGGGCCAGTTCGGCGAGAGCACCGGCGGCCACGAACTGACCGCTCACGCCGATGGCGGCCACGAACTGACCGCTCAGGCCGATGGCGGCCACGAACTGACCGCTCAGGCCGATGGCGGCCACGAACTGACCGCCGTCGTCAACGTCGGCGATGACGCCTGGATGTACGGAGTCCGCATCTGTCCGGATCTGGACACCTGCATGTACACCCTGGGCGGCGGCATCGACCCGCAGCGCGGCTGGGGGCACCGCGACGAAACCTGGCACGCCAAGGAGGAACTCGCCGCCTACGGGGTGCAGCCCGACTGGTTCGGCCTCGGCGACCGCGACCTGGCCACGCACCTGGTGCGCAGCCAGATGTTGCGGGCGGGCTACCCGCTGTCGCAGGTGACCGAGGCGCTGTGCGGCCGCTGGTCCCCGGGTGCCACACTGCTGCCCGCCAGCGACGACCGGTGCGAAACCCATGTCGTGGTGACCGACCCCGACACCGGCGACCGCAAGGCGATTCACTTCCAGGAGTGGTGGGTGCGCTACCGCGCAAAGATACCAACGCACAGCTTCGCCAACGTCGGCGCTGAGCAGGCCGCCGCCGGACCGGGTGTGCTCGAGGCGATCACCGGTGCCGATGTCGTCCTGCTGGCACCGTCCAACCCGGTGGTGAGCATCGGCGCGATACTGGCCGTCGGCGGAATCCGGGCGGCGTTGCGTTCCACGACCGCACCGGTGATCGGATACTCGCCGATCGTGGACGGAAAGCCGTTGCGCGGCATGGCCGACGAATGCCTTTCGGTGATCGGGGTCCAGACCACCTCGCAGGCGGTGGGCGAGCATTACGGAGCCCGTTCGGCCACCGGACTGCTGGACTACTGGCTGGTTCACTCCGGTGACGACGCGCAGATTCCGGGGGTCGGGGTGCAGGCGATCCCACTGCTGATGTCGGATCCCGAAGCCACCGCCGACATGGTGCGGGCCGGCCTGCAACTCGCCGGGCGGTGGCCGTGATCGAACACGGCCGCGCAGCACGTCTGGAAATCCTTCCGATCGTAGGACTTCCGGAGTTCCGCCCCGGCGACGACCTCGCCGCCGCCATCGTGGCTGCGGCGCCCTGGCTCCGGGACGGCGACGTCGTCGTGGTCACCAGCAAGGTGGTGTCCAAGTGCGAGGGTCGTGTCGTACCCGCGCCTGCCGACCCCGAGGAACGGGATGCACTGCGCCGCAATCTGATCGAGCAGGAGGCGGTGCGCATCCTGGCCCGCAAGGGACGCACCCTGATTACCGAGAATCGCCAGGGTCTCGTCCAGGCGGCGGCCGGAGTGGACGGATCCAACATCGACACAACGGAACTGGCGCTCTTGCCCGCCGACCCCGACGCCAGCGCGGCCCGACTGCGTTCGGCACTTCGCGTGCTCGCCGGGGTCGACGTCGGCGTGGTGATCACCGACACGATGGGCCGGGCCTGGCGCAACGGCCAAACCGACGCCGCGATCGGTTCGGCCGGGGTGCCGGTGTTGCACAGCTACGCCGGTGCCAGCGACAGCCACGGCAACGAACTGCTGGTGACCGAGGTGGCGGTCGCCGACGAGATCGCCGCCGCAGCCGATCTGGTCAAGGGCAAGCTGACCGGGGTTCCGGTCGCGGTACTGCGCGGGCTCACGCAGTCAGACGACGGCTCCTGTGCGGCCGGACTGATCCGCGGCGGGACCGAGGACCTGTTCTGGCTCGGCACCGCAGAGGCAATTGATCTCGGTCGCCGCCAGGCCCTGTTGATGCGCCGTTCGGTGCGTGACTTCGCCGACCGTGCGGTCGATCCGGCAGTGATCGAGGCCGCGGTCGCCGAGGCGCTGACCGCCCCGGCCCCGCACCACACCCGGCCGGTGCGTTTCCTCTGGCTCACCGACCCTGCACGGCGCACCGAACTGCTCGACCGAATGCGTGACGCGTGGCGCGCCGACTTGTCCCGCGACGGTCGGCCGGCCGAGGAGATCGAACGCCGGGTCGCCCGCGGACAAATCCTCTATGACGCCCCGGAGGTGGTGATCCCGATCCTGGTGGCCGGCGAATCCGGCGGTGCGCACCACTATCCCGACCCGGCGCGCACCGCCGCCGAGCACACCATGTTCACCGTCGCCGCCGGCGCGGCCGTGCAGGGACTGCTGGTGGCCCTCGCCGTCCGCGAGGTCGGTAGTTGCTGGATCGGGTCGACGATCTTCGCCGCCGACACCCTGCGATCGGTGTACCGGCTACCGCCGGACTGGGAGCCGCTCGGCGCCGTCGCGATCGGCTATCCCGCCGGGCCGTCCGGGCCCCGCGACCCCGGCCCGCCGGGTGAGCTGCTGGTGCGCCGATGACTCTGCACGCCTCGGCGGTCGCCGCGTTGACCGGCTGGCGGGCCCCCGACCCCGATCAGGACGCGCTGCGCACGGCGATGCTGGCTTTCCTCGACGCGCGCCCCGACGGGTGCCGACGATCCTGCGTTCCCGGCCATATCACCGCCTCGGCGCTGGTGGTCGACCACACCGGCACACAGGCTCTGCTGACCCTGCACCCCCGGCTGGGCCGCTGGGTGCAACTGGGCGGGCACTGTGAGGACACCGATCCCGACATCGTCGCGGCCGCGCTGCGGGAGGCCACCGAGGAGTCCGGCATCCCGGACCTGCAGGTCGACCCGACGGTGGCGGCCATCCATGCCCACGCGCTGACCTGCTCGCTGGGCGTGCCGACCCGCCATCTGGATCTGGAGTTCATCGCCACCGCGCCGGCCGGGGCCCGGCCGGCGATCAGCGCGGAGTCACTGGACCTGCGGTGGTGGCCGATCGACGCGCTGCCCGGCGACGTCGATGCCGGGTTGGCCCGGCTGGTGGCGGCCTACCGCCGCCGTCAGATGTCGCTGGAGTAGCGGATGCCGCAGTCCGGGATGAGCACCCCGGGCCAGACTCGGGCACCGCGCAGCAACTCGCACCGGGCGCCGATGTCGGCCCCGTCGCCGATCACGCCGTCGCGGATCAGCGCGCGCGGGCCGATCCGCGCGCCGAAACCGATGATGGAGCGCTCGACCACGGCTCCGGCGTCGATACGGGCGCCGTCGAAGATCACCGCGCCGTCCAGCCGGACCCCCGGGCCGATCTCGGCGCCGCGGCCGACACCCGTACCGCCGTACAACAGGGCCCCCGGAGCCACCGAGGCGCCGTCGTGCACCAGGCTCTCCCCGCGCCGGCCCTCCAACGCCGGGGACGGGGCGATCCCGCGCACCAGATCAGCCGAGCCGCGCACGAAGTCCTCGGGGGTGCCCATATCGCGCCAGTAGGTGGCGTCGACGTAACCACATACCTTGGCCCCGCCGGCCAGCAACGACGGGAAGACCTCACGCTCCACCGAGACCTCGCGGCCACGCGGGATGCGGTCGATGACACTGCGCGCAAAAATGTAAGTGCCCGCGTTGATCTGGTCGGTCGGCGGGTCCTCGGTCTTCTCCAGGAAGGCCAGCACATTGCCGTCGGCGTCGGTGGGCACAGAACCGAACGCCCGCGGGTCGCTGACCCGGACCAGGTGCAGCGTGACGTCGGCGTCGCGGTCGCGGTGGGTGGCCAGCATCTCCCCGAGGTCCATCCCGGAGAGCACGTCGCCGTTGAACACCATGACGGTGTCGCCGCGCAACTTCCCCGCGACGTTGGCGATCCCGCCGCCGGTGCCCAGCGGATGCTCCTCGACGACGTAGTCGATCTCGAGTCCGAGCGCGGAGCCGTCGCCGAACTCGGCCTCGAACGTCTCCGCCTTGTAGGAGGTTCCCAGGACGACGTGCCGGATTCCGGCGTCGGCGATCCGGGAAAGCAGGTGGGTCAGGAACGGCAGGCCCGCGGTCGGCAGCATCGGCTTGGGTGCGGACAGGGTCAACGGCCGCAGCCGGGTTCCCTTGCCGCCCACCAGGATCACGGCGTCGACGCCGGCCTGCTCCGTCGCCTCGTTCGTCATCGGTTTCCCCTCGGCATCGTTTCGCCCCGCTCCCGGCGGGACTTGCGCACCGCCGCCTGCGCGCGTGCCCGCAGCGCGCCCTTGATGGTCCACCGCAGCGGAGCCTGCCAGCGCCGGCTGTGGCGGTCGGAGAGGTAAATATAGGTGCTCGTGTGATGGGCGCGAAGGTTGGTGGCCGGGTCGCGGCCGGTCGAGTGTCCCTTGTCGTGCAGGATCTCCGCACCCGGAACGTAGACGTTGAGCCAGCCCGACCGGCCCAGCCGGTCGCCGAGGTCGACATCCTCCATGTACATGAAGTAGCGCTCGTCGAAGCCGCCGATCTCGTCGAAGGCCTTGCGCCGCACCAGTAGACAGGAGCCCGACAGCCAGCCGACCGGACGCTCGGCGGGTTCGACACGTTCCTGGCGGTAGGACTTCGTCCAGGGGTTGGCCTTCCAGGCGAACCCGACCACCGCATGCATCCCGCCGCGAATCAGGCTGGGCAGGTGCCGGGCCGACGGATAGACCGCGCCGTCGGGGTCCCGGATCAGCGGGCCCAGGGTGCCGGCCAGCGGCCAGCGGCGGGCCGCCTCGAGCAAGGCGTCGATACTGCCCGGCCCCCAGGTCACGTCGGGGTTGGCGACCAGCACGAACTCCTCATCGGGCGGCACCGTGGCCATCGCCCGGTTGACGGCGGTCCCGTAGCCCAGGTTGGCGCCGGTGCGCACCAGTTCGGTGCCCGGATAGCGCACCAGCGCCTCCTCCGGCGCGCCGTCGGTGGACCCGTTGTCGGCGATCACCACCCGCACCGGCCGGTCGGTGGCCACGGTCAACGACGACAGGAACCGGTCGAGGTGCGAGCCCGGCGAATAGGTCACCGTGACGACGGTCAGGGCCGGTGCGTCAGTCACGGCGTCGAGGGTATCGGGCTGCCGTCCTCGGCCACCGCAACCGCCTCGGCGAGTGCCGCGCGCCATGGCCGTAACGGGGTGAGTCCGGCCCGCGCCGACCCGACCATCGACAGCGCCGAGAAGACCGGCCGGTGCGCCGGGCGCGGGACGGCGTCGGTACCGACCGGCCGGACCCGCTCCGGGTCGGCGCCCACTGCGGCGAACACCGCGCGGGCCTGATCGAAGCGACTGGCCGCGCCGGCGTTGGCGACATGCAGGACCGGTGCCGTCGTGGCGCCCGCGGCAATCTCCAGCAGGGCGCTGACCAGGTCGCGGGCGTAGGTCGGCGAGCCACTCTGATCGGCGACCACGTCGATGGTCCCCTCGCCCGCCGCCAGCCTGCGCATCACCGCGACGAAATCGTTGCCGGTGTCGCCGGTGTAGACCCAGGAGGTGCGCACAACGGTGGCGTCCGGCAGAGCGGCGTGCACGGCGAGTTCCCCCTCGAGTTTGGAGCGCCCGTAGACGCTCAGCGGGCCGGTAGGGTCGGTGATCTCGTACGGCCGGCCGAGATCACCGCTGAAGACATAGTCCGTGGAGATGTGCACCAGTCGCGCGCCGGCCGCCGCACAGGCCCGGGCCAGGTTGCCCGGACCCACCGCGTTGACGGCGTGGGCGGTGTCCGGTTCGGCCTCGGAAGCGTCAACGTTGGTGAAGGCCGCACAGTTGATCACCACATCGCCGGCCTGCACATGCTCCCCGGCGGCCGCCGGATCGGTGATGTCGAGGTCCCGGCGGGTCAGCGCGTGCACGTGATAGCCCTGCCGGGCGGCCTCCGCGCTGAGAAAACGCCCGACCTGGCCGCCCGCGCCGGTCACCACCATCCGTTTCGCCACGCCGACGAGTCTGGCACGCCGGGTTCGGCTACCCGGGATGCGCCCGACCGGACAGTAGCCTGGGCTGGTGCCAGATGAGACACAAGTGACGGGTGTGACGCGGGCGCGGCCGGTCGCGCGCACCGTGCTCGCCCTGCTCGCCGTGACCGTCGTCCTCGGCACCGGGGTGGCCTGGGGGTCGGTCCGGTCCTTCGAGAACGGGATCTTCCACTTCACCACGGCCATGCTGGGCGGCCGCGGCGACGATGACGACGGCGCGGTCGACATCCTGATGGTCGGGGTGGACAGCCGCACCGACGCCCACGGGAACCCGTTGTCGGATGCCGAACTGGCCCAGTTGCACGCCGGGGACGAGGCGGCCACCAACACCGACACCATCATCCTGGTCCGCATCCCCCACAACGGCCGATCCGCCACCGCGATCTCGATCCCGCGCGACTCCTACGTCGAGGCTCCGGACCTGGGCAAGACGAAGATCAACGGCGTCTACGGACAGGTCAAACTCGATCGGATGATCGAACTCGTCGAGAACCAGGGGATGGATGCGGCCCAGGCCGAACCGCAGGCCGTGGAGGCCGGTCGCAATGCGCTGATCGGGACCGTGGCCGACCTCACCGGAGTCACCGTCGACCACTACGCCGAGATCGGCCTGCTCGGCTTCTCCCTGATCACCGACGCCCTCGGCGGTGTCGAGGTGTGCCTGAAGGAAGCCGTCTACGAACCACTGTCCGGTGCCGACTTCCCGGCCGGCTGGCAGCGACTGGACGGTCCGCAGGCGCTGAGCTTCGTGCGCCAGCGCCACGAACTGCCGCGCGGCGACCTCGATCGGGTGGTTCGCCAGCAGGTGGTGATGGCTTCCCTTGCCCACCAGGTGATTTCGGGCAAGACGCTGAGCAGCCCGGCCACCATGAACCGGCTGCAGGACGCCATCCAGCGCTCGGTGGTGATCTCCTCGGGCTGGGACGTGATGGACTTCCTCAAGCAACTGCAGCAGTTGGCGGGGGGCAACGTGGCGTTCGCCACCATCCCGGTTCTGGCCGAGGACGGCTGGAGCGATGACGGCATGCAGTCGGTGGTCCGGGTGGACCCGCCGCAGGTGCAGGAGTGGGTGAAGGGGCTGCTGCAGGACCAGGATCAGGGCAATACCGCCAAGATCGCCTACACCCCCGACCAGACCACCGTCGACGTGCTCAACGACACCGATATCAACGGCCTGGCCGGGGCGGTCTCGGAGCGCTTGGAGGTCACCGGGTTCCTCCCCGGAACGATCGGCAACAACGACACGGCCAAGGTGAGCGAGAGCCAGGTTCAGGCGGGTACGGCCGACGACGTCGGCGCCCAGGCCGTCGCACGGGAACTCGGCGGACTCCCGGTGGTGGCCGACCCCGCGGTGCCGGCCGGAACCGTGCGGGTGGTACTCGCCGACGACTACGCCGGGCCGGGCTCGGGCCTGGACGGGACGCTGCCGACCGGGGAGGTCATCGACAAGGCGGCCGCGGACGCTCCCAGCGGCGAATCCGACGGTCAGACGCCACTGCCGTCGCAGGTGTTCACCGCGGGGTCCGACGACCCCAAATGCGTCAATTGATGAACCTGACCGAGGAGTTGCTCAACCCGTTACTGGCGCGCGACCGGATGGGCCCGCGGATCACCTACTACGACGACGCGACCGGCGAGCGTATCGAGTTGTCCACCGTGACGCTGGCCAACTGGGCGGCCAAGACCGCCAACCTGCTGCGCGACGAACTCGGCGCGGGTCCGGGCACCCGGGTCGCCGTCCTCCTGCCCGCACACTGGCAGACCGCGGCGGTGCTGCTCGGGGTGTGGTGGATCGGGGCGGACGTGGTGCTCGACTTTCCCCCCGCCGACCTCGCCGATCTGGCGCTGTGCACCCTTGAGCGACTGGCCGAGGCCGACGATAAGGTCAGCGGCGGAGAGGTTGCGGTGCTCTCGCTGGACCCGTTCGGCAAACCCGCGGCAGGCCTGCCGATCGGGGTGACCGACTACGCCACCGCGGTGCGGGTGCACGGCGATCAGGTGCTTCCCGAACGCATACCCGGACCGGCACTGGACGGACGCCCGGTAGATGCAGTGCTCGAGGCAGCACGGCTCAGCGCCCAACAGCGGGGCTTGACCGCTCAGGACCGCGTCATGTCGGACAAGTCGTGGGCAAGCCCGCGGGACCTCGTCGACAACCTGCTCGCGGTGCTGGCCGCCGGAGCGTCGCTGGTGCAGTTGTCCAATCCCGACCAGGCGCTGCTCCACCGACGCCGGGAGACCGAGAAAGTCACCCGCGTCCTGTGATTGACGACGCCGCGGTGCTGCGGTCCGAGCAACGCAGCCTGCTCACTTACATGTTCACGATGTTGGGCCTGGCCGTGCTGGGTTTCGCGGTCTACTCGATCACCCGGGTCTCCGCTACACAGTTCGACGGAGTGCTTTCTCTGATCAACGCCGGCGCGGCGTTGATCGCGGTACGACTCGCCGCGGCTTCGGTGCGACCAGCCGACCCGTCGAATCCCTATGGCCGCCTGGCACTGGAGAACATCTACGCGCTGTTCCGGTCGCTGATGATCCTCGGCGTCGTGCTGGTAGGCGTGGTCACCAACTCGGTCAAGGTGATCGACTACGTGATCACCCGCAAGGGCAGCGAACCCGAGTTCGGCCTCGCCGCGGTCTACACCGCCGCCGTCGCCCTGATCTGTTTGGGCATCAAATGGATTCACGAACGCAACAACCGCGCGGTCGGCGGCGCCTCGGCGCTGCTGCGGGTGGAGGCCAACGCCGCCAAGACGGCCGCGGTGGTCAGCGCGGGCATCTGCGGCTCACTGGTGTTGGTCGCGGTGCTCCCGGAGGGCACGGCGCTGACATCACCGACTTTCAACATCAAGGACATCGCCGACAGCATCATCGTCCTTATCCTGTGCGCGCTGCTGGTGGGAGAACCCATCCGGGAAGTGCGGCTGGAGTTCGGCCGACTGTCCGGTCGCCGCACAGACCCCGACCTCGACGGTGCGGTGCGGGCCGCCATTATGGCGGTCGCGGAGGAACACGGTGGCGAACTGGACCACGTACTGACCCTGGTCGACGCCTGCGCCATCAGCCGGGGCAAGACCGTCGACGTCGACCTGCGGGTTTCCTACACCGGCGCGATGACCGTCAGCGAGCAAGATACGATACGCGCCCGCACCTACACCGAACTACGCCAACGCATCGGGGCGCTGCGGCTGACGCTGGTATTCAGCGACCTGCCGATTCACGCCCTGCCCGTCGACAACTGATATGTAGGCACCGTTGTCAATAGGCAGGTGAAAGCCGCTCCGGTTTTGTGCCGGGGCGGCTTTCGTTTGATCGGTCTCAGCCCGGGTCGTGGCGGTCGTTGGTCAACGACGGTGGTGTCAGACTGATATACGCGGGTTGGTTACCGCAAGACGCTCGCCGTCACCGCGCTGAGTCCGATCAAGTCATGGAGAGCCTCGCGGCTACTGCAATATGGCCAGCGACCAGCACCAGCCGGCCAACTGGCGGGCGATGGCGACGTCGGCCACCACGTGAGGTTTCTTGCGTTCGTTGAATCGGCACCACTGCTGGTGCAGCCGACGGTTGCCGGCGTGCCCGCGGGCCTTGAGAGCCGGATCGACCTTGGCCCACCGGGCCCGCATCGTCGGACCGGGATTGCGGTAGGCCGCCCGGTGGTGCCAGGCCGCCTCGATGAGCAGCCTGCGCACGTGGGCGTTGCCGGCCTTGGTGACCGAGCCCTGCACCCGTGACGATCCCGAGGAATACTCGGTGGGCACCAGGCCGACGTAGGCGCCGATCGAGGCGCCGGTGAACCTGTTCCAGTCACCGATCTCCACCGCCAGGCCCAGCCCGGTCGGCGCAGAGACACCCCGCAGACACCCCAGCCGATCCACGACGTCGGCCCACCGCGGTGAGGCGGCCACCGCGATGATCTGCTCATCGAGACGGTCCCGGGCCGCGGTCGCGCTCAGGACCGCGTCGAAGTGGTGGTCGAACGCCGCGCCGGTGTGAACATCGTCGAAGCACTGCCGACGCAGCCAGGCCTGCCCACCCGAATACACCCGACCCTGTCGCAACAACATCTTCGAAAGCCGGTGACGCACCCGCATCAGATCCGCCCGGGCGTCCTCCCGGGCACGCACCAGATCACGGGTCGCCTCGACGTCACGTTCGGGCACCGGCACCGCGGTGATCTCACCCAGGCGCAGCAGCCGGGTCAGATGCGCAGCATCCCGGGCATCGGTCCTGACCCGATCCCCGGACGGGCGGATCAACTTTGAGGGTGCTAGGCCACCCGTACTGGCCCGCGGAGCTAGCGCAGCCAGCCCAAAATCTCGCCGTGGTCCGGGCACAATCGCGCCCGCTCGACCCGACCCGTTTCCTCATCGACGGCATACGCGACCAGCGAAAGCGCATGCACGTCCAAACCCACACTCGTACCGTTGAAACTCACCGGAGGCCTCCTGTCTGCAACTGTGGCTCTACCTCAGCGAGTGTTCACCCGCCACCGGCAACCCACGACCGATTGCAGCCCGAGGCCTTCGGCCCCGAGTCAGCCCCCATACCGTCTAGGCAGTCGGAGCCGGCGCGGTCGGGTCCGGTGCTTCCGGGGTCGGCGCCGCTGGATTCCACGCCGCCGGGTCCTCGGCCGGCAAGGTCGGGCACAGCGCGGCGATCTTGTCGGCGACCGGCTCTGCGGCGGTGAAGATCGACACATACTCGGGGAAGATCCCGACGAGCGCGTTCACCTCGGCCTGACGCTCGGCCGGCGGCTTCTGCAGAAGCAGGTTCATGTGGTAGACGATCCCGCCCTGGACCCAGCGAGGCTCGGAGTTGTACTTGCCTACCAATTCGCCGTAGGTGATCGGGTCGACGACCTTGGTGGCGGCCATGATCTGGTCCAGGGTGCAGGTGGTGTCGAGCATCGACGGCGGAACGGTGCGGTCGGCACCGGCGACCGCGGCGGTGCCGACGGCGGAGAACATCAGGGCGCCCGCGACGGCGGCGGCAGGAACGATTCGAGAATTCATGAGTCCAGAACCTAACCCACCTGACCGGCGGATCAAAAACGCCGCCCCCCAAAAAAGAAGTCCCGACTGCGTCATCCACACGGTGTGGCGTAGAACTGCCGCTATGACTGATCCCTCCCCCGATCCGGCCAACATCCTCCAGATTCCCGACGGCCCGATGCTGCAGGACTTGATGGGCCAGATCAACGGAAACCCCGGCCCACGTCGGGTTCCCGGGCGCACCATCCCGGTGCCCACCTCGGTCAGCTCCGACCTCCAGACCGCGATCGCCATGCCGTACCGCAACAGCGAGTGGCTGCTGAACCCGCCCGATGCCCAGGGCTGGAAGGACGCCGTCGCCGATCTGGCCGACCATTCGACCCCCGCTATCGAGCAGATCATCGACAAACTCGCCGTGAGAGTGGAGGCGACCACCCTCGGCGACGTCCCGGTCTTCATCGTCACCCCGGCGCAGATGCCAGCGCGCAACACCAACCGCCTGCTGGTCAACACCCACGGCGGCGCCTACGTGTTCAACCCCGGCCGGGCCTCTCTGCTCGAACCGGCCATCATCGCCGCCACCTGCGGCATCACAGTCGTCGAGGTCGACTACCGGATGCCCCCCGAGCATCCCTTCCCCGCCGCCTCCGATGACGCCCTCGCAGTGTGGAAAGCCGCCCTGAAGATGGCGCCTGCTGCCAACATCGGCATCACCGGCGGATCCGCCGGCGGCGGCCTGGCCCTGTCGACGGTGTTACGTGCCAAAGAAGAAGGCATCACCCCGCCGGCCGCGGTCGCCGTCCAGACCCCGTGGTGTGACCTTGCCCCGGTAGGTGACTCCCTGAAGGTCCACGAATGGGTCGACAACGTCCTGATCACCTACGACGCCATCGGCGCCCGCGGAGCCGCGCTCTACGCCGGCGACCACGACATCGCCGATCCGCTGCTGTCCCCGTTGCGCGGCGAGGTGACCGGGTTCCCTCCCACCATGCTGGTCTCAGGCACCCGGGACCTGCTACTCAGCCAGGTCGTGCTCATGCACCGCAAACTGCGCAAAGCCGGCGTACACGCCGAACTGCACCTCGTCGAGGGCGCCTCACACTTCACCTACTTCATCGAACCCTTCGCCGAAGAGTCCCAGGACATCTTCGCCGAGATGGCACGATTCCTCGACACCCACCTCGGCAGCTGAGCTGGCTCAGATCAGCATGCGGACGCACTGTCGCTGCAGACCGATCCTTCGTTCTCCGTCTGCCGCGGGACGCAGGGCAGCGGCTCAGTATCAGCCTGACGCAGCCGAGGGGATAACTCCGTCAGCGCCCCATCGATCACCTCTCCTAGGCTCGGCGCCATGAGCGAGAACGGCCACCGCGCCCCGCTGGACGTCGACGGGGTGCGCCGCGATCTGGTCGGACCCAGCCGGGCGCTGCGCCGGCTCGAGGTTCTGGACACCACCGGCTCCACCAACGCCGACCTGCTCGAGCGGGCCCGCTCCGGAGAGGACATCGAGGGCGTTGTACTGGTCGCCGAGCATCAGAGTGCCGGCCGCGGCCGCCACGGCCGCAGCTGGTCGGCCCCGGCCCGGTCGCAGCTCGCCCTGTCGTTGGGGGTCGGCGCGGCCGGGCTGCCGCCGGCGGCCTGGGGCTGGCTACCGCTGCTGACCGGCGTGGCCGTGGTCGATGCCGTACGCGCCACCACCGGTATCGACGCCGGACTCAAGTGGCCCAACGACGTCATGGTCGGCAGCGGGAAACTGGGCGGGATCCTGGCCGAGGTCGCCCCCGGTGGTCCGGCGATCGTGGTGGGGGTGGGCCTCAACGTCTCACTGCGGGCCGAGGAGGCACCCGATCCGCGGGCGACCTCACTGGTGATGCTGGGCTCGACGATGATCGACCGCAGCGCGCTGCTGGGCAGCATCCTCGCCGAGTGGACCGCCCGTATCGACCGCTGGCGCGCCCTGCGCGGCGACGACCCGTCCCTGGCGCGGGACTACCGTGACCGCAGCGTCACCCTGGGCCGCCGGGTTCGTGTCGAACTCCCGGGAGGCCGGGAGATCACCGGAATCGCAACGGACATCGACGAATCCGGCCAACTCCGCATCGCCACCGGGGCGCATACAACATCCGTCGCGGCGGGCGATATCACCCACCTGCGCGACGGGTGACTCAGCGCAGCAGCGCGCGGGACATGACCACCCGC
>SXGR01538772.1_pt1 | contig 15611 bp, 20 predicted proteins | sample 3174711 | NCBI WGS metagenome assembly SXGR01 (sample SAMN11356860, study PRJNA531348) | freshwater metagenome | isolation source: freshwater sample F1-60 | place: China: Fuxian Lake, Yuxi | collected 2017-12-25
AGGCGGTGAGTAACAGGGCGCACACCAGCGTGATCAGAATCTTCATAAAAAACCTCAAAAATAATACAATAAAAACAGATACTTACAAACGCTCTCAGACATCCCTCAGCGCGGCGCCACCAGCTTTAAATCAATCGTAGCGCCCATCGCCAGATAACCCAGCCGGTTCGGATGCAGCTTGTCGCCGGGCCCGCCGACAGTGTTGTCGGGCACGAATTCGGCGCGCATGGCGCCGGTTTGCGGGTCGGTCACCACTTGATCGAAATCGGCCACGCCGTCAAATACGCCCGAAGTTCGAATGAAATCATTCAACTGCCGGCGCTTGTCGTCCTGCTCCTTGAAGCCGTGGGCGGGGCTGGTCGCGCCCAGCGCCGACACGACCGTCGCGCCGATCACGCGCACGCCGGGCAGGCGTTCGCGCATACGCGCAACGCCTTCGCGCAGGCCGTGGGTCACCGCCTCAACGGAGGCATTGCCATTGCGGCTGAAGTCGTTGATGCCTTCGAGCCAGATCACGGCTTTTACGCCCGATAACGTCAACACGTCGCGCTCAAGCCGCGACAACGCCGAGGGCCCGCCGGGAAACGGATTGCCGGGCGGCGGATAAACCGCCGGCCCCACCACCTGATTGCCACCGATGCCTGCGTTGACCACCGCCACGCGATTGCCATAAGCCGCGCGCAAGCGGCGCTCCAACACGTCGGGCCAGCGGTCGTCGCCATTCAGGGTGGAACCCGTGCCGTCGGTGATTGAATCGCCGAACGTAACGACTGCGTAAGCGTCATCCCCGGCGCGCATATTCAGCGCATCGACAAAAAACCACGCCGCCGTGGCGAACGGAAACGACACCTCGCTTTCTTCATGTCCTTTCGCACCCGCGCCCGGCCACGTGACGTACGACGATTGCAAAGCCTTCGCATGCCACGTCATCGGCCCGCTTTCACCCACCACATGAAAACTCACCGCCAGCTTGCGCCCGGCGAGTTCATGCGACGCCGCATCGTGCACGAACGGGAGCGTAACCGCGTCACTCCACGCACTGTGCCCCGGCGCAACCGTCACACGGCTTTTGGCGTCGAAGGTGATCGCGCGATGGGTGCCTGCGGTAACTTCCGCGCCAGAATGTTGCAGGCCTACGTGCACGCTGTCGAACGTCACCGGCTTCGTGCCTAGCGCATTAGTCATTCGTATGCGCGTCTCGCGCCCCCACAAAGTCGGCCGCGCGATAAGGCGAAACGTTTGATCGCGTGCGCCCTGTGCCCCATCGGCGGCCACCGGAAACACGCGGCTCATATCGGGCATTGCTGATGAATTGCCGATGGGATACGGCCCCTGGCTGGATGCAGCCCAGCTGGTCACCCAGCGCGCGCCTTGACCGTCCATAAGTATCTGTTTTATTTGAGATTATTCAGAGAACACTTCTTGCAGCGTGGCCAACACTGCCGACAGCGTTTTGGCCGACAACGTGCCAGATTTTCGTATCAGCCGAGCTTTGTCGATGGCGCGAACCTGATCGAGCAGGATCAAGCCACTCTTGCCCGCATGCGTAACAGGCACGCGAAACGGCGCGGGCCGGCCTTTGGTAGTCATCGGCGCCACAAACAACGTGCGCAAGTAGTCGTGCATCTCGGGCGGTGACACCACCACGCATGGCCGTGATTTTTTGATCTCGCTGCCGACGGTGGGATCAAGATTCACGAGCCAAATTTGCCCGCGCCCCACCTTTACCAAGTCAATTCCTTGTCGCCCTCATTATCGAACTCACCCAGCACCAGCGCGTCGTCGCCACTTTCAGCAACCTTGGCCGCAGCCTCGGCCCAGCCGCTGCGCACCGATTTGCGCGGCTTGCGCAACACCAGCGCCCCGCCTTCCACGGCAATTTCAGCCACGCCGCCGCTCAACCCGGCTTGCAGCAGCAGTGGCTTGGGGATGACTACACCGTGGGAATTGCCTATGGGGCGGATGGTGACTTGCACGGATTCTTTCATGGCACTGGCTCGTTGGATGGTGACAACAATGTTATTACATCGAGCATTCCCGGTCAATCCATCCGCTTTGCCAGCCCCAACTCTTTCAACACATCCCGCAACTCCGCATGCAAGGCATCAAGGTAACGCGCGGTATCACGGCTATTGCGGTAATCGCCGTCCCAGTGGTTGTTGTCGAGTGTTTCTTTCCACAGCGTATCGCGTGAGACTTTTTCCAGCACCTCGTCCCAATAGGCAATTTGCTCGGCGCTCAACCCCTTGGGCGCCCACAGGCCGCGCCAAGTGTTGAAAGTGCCCGCGACACCCTGCTCTTTCCAAGTAGGTATCGTCGCGAACGGGCCGGTCAGGCGTTTATCGGACGTCAGCGCAACGATGCGCACGCGCCCCGCTTCGAGATGTTTGGTGAGCGGCCCCACGCTACCCATGTGCAGATCAATGTGGCCGCCGAGTAAGGCGGTCAGTGATTCGCCCGACGACTGAAACACCGGCGTTTTGAGTTTGCGCGTATCCGCGCCCGCCGCACGCGCCGCCAGCACGTAGGCACTGTGGTTGTTGCCGCCGATCGCGGTGACACCCGCCGACAATGACGACGCATCTTTTTTCAGCCGCTCGATCAGGTCGCGGCCCGTCATGATCGGCGAATCCGCGCGCACCGCAAAGCCGATATAGTCACCGATCATCACCGTCAGCGGGGTGAAATCGCGATGCCGCAAAGGGCTGGCGCCGGTGATGTAATTCAACTGCTGGGTGATCGACACCACCGCCATTGCGTGCGGATCGTTGGGTTTCTGGCTCAGATAATTCAGCGCCACTGTGCCGCCGCCACCGGTTTTGTTGACCACCACACCCGGCGTGGCGGTGAGCTTTTTCTCCTGCCAGATGCGTTGTAACAACCGTCCCACCGCGTCGTTGCCGCCGCCCGGCGCGTTGGGCACGACAATTTCGACCGGGCTGGCGGGCTTCCATGAGGCGGCAAACGTGGCCGGGGTGGTCGACAATGCCGCTGCGAACAAGGCAATCAACATCAAACGCATCGTTTCTCTCCAGTTAAATCATGGTGGACTCACCCCATAGATTGCAAGCCACTCGGTGCTATCATAAATGAAAAGCGGTTCTGAATCCGTACAACCCCCCCTACACTAAGGGATCCCTTATGCCGATCACCATACGCCCACTCTCTCCCGTATTCGCTGCGGAAATCACCAGCGTTGATCTTACGCGCCCTCTCGACGACGCCACCTTTGCCGAAGTGGAAAACGCCTTCGAGACGTATTCCATATTGGTGTTTCCCAAACAAAAACTCACCGACGACATGCAAATCGCTTTCAGCAGCCGCTTCGGCTCGCTGGAAACCACGCAAGGTCACATCGCCAATAATTTTCAGGTGAAGCAGATTTCGGAGATCTCCAATCTCGATCCGCAGGGCAAGCTGATGAAAGCCGACGACCCGCGCGTGGTCTACCGGCTGGGTCAGCGCAACTGGCACTCCGACAGCTCATTCAAGAAGGTGCCAGCGAAAGCCTCGCTGCTGCACGCGCGCATCCTGCCGCCCAACAGCAACGAATGCGGCCAGACGCAGTTCGCCAGCCTGCGAGCGGCGTACGATGCACTGCCGGATGAACGCAAGCGCTTTCTCGACGGCAAGGCCGCCATCCACCACTATGCCTATTCGCGCCGCAACGACGGCATCACGCTGACCAACAATAAAGAAGATCAGCGCTTTCCGCCGGTGGCACAGGCCATCATCCGCGCCAATCCGAGGAACAGCCGCAAAGCGCTCTACGTCGGCTCGCACGCCTCGCACATCCGTGAAATGCCCGAAGCCGAAGGCCGCGCGCTGCTGCAGGAACTGCTCGCCTTCGCCACGCAGGAACAGTGGACTTATATGCACCACTGGCAGGTCGGCGATCTGGTGATGTACGACAATCGTGCCGCGTTGCATCGCGCGCGGCCCTACGCAATCACCGAACACGCGCGCGTGCTGCACCGAACCACCGTCGCAGGCGAAGGCCCGACCATTCAATAACTCCCCCTTCAAAGGACACCACATGGCCACCCCCGTCATAGCCCAAAAAGCCTCTTACCCTGTAGACCTTGCCGCCGGCGATTACTGGTGGTGTGCTTGCGGGCAATCGAAGAAGCAGCCTTTCTGCGACGGCGCGCATAAGGGCACCGAGTTCACGCCGATGAAATTCACCGTGGCACAGGCCGAGACCAAACGCCTGTGCGGCTGCAAGCACAGCAAGAACGCGCCGTTTTGCGACGGCTCGCACAAATCACTGTGATACGTACGGCGCTTGCCGCGGGCGCCTTGATAGCCGCTGTGAATGCGGCGGCACAGAGCTACCCCACGCGCGCCATTCGCATGGTAATACCATATCCGCCGGGCGGCGGCAGCGACATGCTGATCCGCCCGATCGCAGCGCGCGTGTCGGAGCTGATCGGCCAGCAACTGATCATGGATAACCGCCCCGGCGGCGGCAGCCTCATCGGCACGCAGCTCGCGGCAAAGAGCGCCCCCGATGGTTACACCGCGCTGATTGTTGATCTGGCGTTTTATTCGAACCCGTCGCTGGTGTCGAAACTGCCTTACGACAGCGTGCGCGATTTCGCGCCGGTGGTGAGTCTCGCCTCCAGCGCCGCCGTGATGGTGGTACATCCGTCAGTACCGGCAAAGAATTTGAAAGAACTCATCGCGCTGGCCAAGGCACGGCCTGGCGAGATGCACTATTCCTCGGGCGGCAACGGCACCGCCACGCATCTGGCCGGCGAGTTGCTGAAAAACGCGGTGGGTATCAATTTGATTCATGTGCCCTATAAAGGGGTTGCGCCCGCGTTGACCGATACGCTGGCCGGGCAAATCACCATCACCTTCGCCGGCGTCAATGCCGTCCGCGGATTCATCGAAAATGGCAAGCTGCGCCCGATGGGCATCACGGGTGCCAAGCGCAATGCTGCGGTGCCCAAAGTACCGACCTTCGCCGAAGCCGGTTTGCCCGGGCTCGACGCCACCACCTACCGCGGCCTGCTGACACCCGCCGGCACGCCGGTTGATGCGATCACCAAACTCAACGCCGAAGTCAACAAGGCACTCGCGCACGCACCACTGCGCACGCGGCTAGAAGAACTCGGTTACGATGCCAGCGGCGGCACGCCGGACGAATACGCCAAACTCGTGCGCAGCGAAATTACCAAGTGGGAAGGCGTGATCCGTAAAGCGGGCATCCGCATCGAGTGAGACCGCAACCGTTATTCGCCTATATTTCGTAAGTATCTGTTTTTATTCATTTTTTTGGAGATCCCATGTTAAGCCCCACAGAACAACGCCAGCGCATGCGCGCCATTTTGAACGGCAACCAAGTGCTGTCACCCGCCAGCGTGTATGACGGCCTGTCGGCGCGCATCGCGCAGGATGTCGGTTACACGCTCGGCATCCTCGCCGGTTCGGTGTCGTCGAACTCGACACTCGCCGCACCCGATCTGATTGTGCTGACGCTCACCGAATTCGCCGATCAGATCCGCCGCATCATGCGCGCGTCCGATATCTCGTTGCTGGTCGATGCCGATCACGGCTCTGGTAACGCGCTTAACGTGATGCGCACGGTGATCGAGTGCGAACACGCCGGCGTATCGGCGATGAGCATTGAAGATACCGCGCTGCCGCTCGCCTTCGGCCAGACCAAAGATGCGGTGATTTCCACAGAGGAAATGTGCGGCAAATTGAAAGCCGCCGTCGCCGCGAAAAAAGACCCAAGCACCGTTATCGCTGGCCGCACCGCTGCACTGAAAGTCGAAGGCACAGCCGCCACCGCAGCACGCGCCAAAGCGTATGCCGCCTGCGGCGTCGATTGTATTTTTGTCGTGGGCTCTGAATCCATCAATCAGATCAAGGCCATCCACGACGCGTCCAGGCTGCCGATCATCTGCGGCTCCGCGCCGGCATCGATCAGCCGCGAGCAGTTTTTCGCTGCGGGCGCGCGCGTGGTGCTGCAAGGGCATCAGCCACTGGCCGGCGCAGTCAAAGTGCTGCGCGAAATTTATTCACACCTCTACAACGGTGGCGACCCGGCGGCCCTGAAATCGAAAATCGCCTCCAATGAGGAAATGGACAAGATGACGCACAACGCGCAGTACAAGGAATGGATCAAGACTTACCTGAAGTAACTGCTTTGCCATCGCTGAAACTGTGCGCATGCCATGGATGACATCGTCCGCCAGGCCATGGCCAAGTGGCCGAACGTGCCAGCCGTCTTTGGCTGGCTGTCGCTAGACCGCCGTGGCAACTGGCTGATCAAGGGCGAATCCATCGCCAACGCGCAGATCAACGAGTTTATCAACCGCAACTATCTGCACGACGAGGCGGGCCGCTGGTTTTTCCAGAACGGCCCGCAGCGTGTGTTTGTTGATCTGGCCTACGCGCCGTTTGTCTACCGTGTGCCGGGACATCCGGCATCGCTCGACATTTATACACACACCCAACAGCGCGTAAACGGCATCCGCGCCGCGTGGATCGACAATGACGGCACACTGCTGCTGGAAACCGAACACGGCACGGGCCACGTGCACGATCAGGATCTGGAGTGGCTGCTGCCGAGTTTTGTCGACGGCGATGGCAGGGCACTTGATGAAGACACGCTGGAAGCGCGCTTTGATTGCTACGCCGCAGGGCATGTGGACGATGCCGGCGGCCACTTGTGGTTTCAGCACGCGTCCGCTCATCTAAGAATCGAAACCCTACGCACGCGCGATGTGCCCGCACGCTTTGGCTTTGTGCCGAAACCCGAATCAACCGCATAAGCAGCAACTAAGGACTCCATGCCCTCCGCTGAAGCTGCCCTGATGGAAAAATGCCTGAAAGCCTGGCGTTTTTTGTACCGCCGCGGCTTTATCGAAGGCTTCGGCCATTTGAGCGTGCGCGTTCCCGGCACCGATAACTACCTGCTGACGCGCCACTCGCTAGGGCCGATCATCACGCCCGACGATATGCTGGTGTATGACATGAGCGGCGCGCTACTCGCGGGCAAGGGTGTGACACCGGGCGAAGCGCCGATTCATCACGAGATTTACCGCGCGCGGCCCGATGTACACAGCGTGATTCACTATCACGGCATGCATGCGACCGCGTTCACCACCAGCGGTGCACTTATGTTAAAGCCCATTCATTTAATGGGCACGCTGTTCGCCGATGACCTTCCAGTCTACGATGATCCGCGTCTGATCAACAACACGCAGCGCGGACAGGCGATGGCGAAGGCGCTGGGGCCACATCGCGCGGCGCTGCTTTACGCACACGGGGGCGTGGTCACCGGCGGCGATATCGAAGAATCCGTCACCGGCGCGTTTTTCCTCGAGGAGAACGCGCACCGTGCCTATTTGTCTTGCACGCTGGGACAACCGCGATGGATCAACGCAGAGCTGGCCGAGTCCGCCCGGCAGGAACTCATCAAAAGCCGCGGCCCTTTCAAACGCGTGTGGGCGATGGTCGATATTGAGGGTGTGGAATAGCCCATTGCCAAGATGACACCACTGGCCGAATTCCCGCTTGAAGCGCGGCGCGCCATACGCGGCGTGTTGTGCGACATCGACGACACACTCAGCACCCAGGGCCGCGTCACCGCCGAAGCTTACAACGCGATGCAACGGTTGCGCGAAGCCGGGCTGCTGGTGATCCCGGTGACGGGTCGCCCTGCCGGGTGGTGCGACCACATCGCACGGATGTGGCCGGTGGACGGCGTGGTCGGTGAAAATGGCGCGTTTTATTTTCGCTATGACACGGCCACGCGCAAAATGCAGCGGCACTTTGTCGATGATGCCGCGACACGTACAACCAACCGCGAACGCCTCTTAGAAATCGGCCGCAACATCATCGCCGTCGTGCCGGGCGCAGCCTTCGCCGCCGATCAACAGTACCGCGAAACCGATCTGGCGATTGATTTCTGCGAAGACGTAACGCCGCTGCCGCAAAGCGCCATTGACGAAATCGCCGCGCGCATGGAACAACACGGCCTCACCGCGAAAGTGAGTTCCATCCACGTCAACGGCTGGTTCGGCACATACAACAAACTGGGTATGAGCAATACGCTGCTGCGCGAAGCGTTCGCGGTTGATCTCAACGCCGCGCGCGAGCACTATGTGTTCGTTGGCGATTCGCCCAACGACGCGCCGATGTTTAGCCATTTTCCGCATGCGGTGGGCGTGGCGAATGTCGCAGATTTTGGCGCGCGCGTGGCGCACCTACCCGCGTACATTGCCCGCCAAAGTTGCGGCGCCGGTTTTGCAGAAGTGGCGGCTTGCCTGCTGGCCGCCAGAGTTTCGTAAACCTATTCTAACTATCTGTTTTTATTGAGAAATTATTATGATCGATTTACGCACCGACACCATCACACGCCCTACCGAGGCGATGCTTTCCGCCATGGCCGAAGCAACCCAGGGCGACGATTCGCGCGACGGCGACGAAACCGTAATGCAGCTTGAGGCGCTCGCCGCACAGCGCACCGGCAAGGAAGCGGGCGCCTACATGCCGAGCGGCACGATGACCAATCTGGTGGCATTGCTGGCGCATGCACGGCACGGCGGCGAAGTGCTGATTGAACAAAGCGCGCACATTCTGGTTTCCGAAATCGGCGGTATCGCCGGGCTGGCGGGGATGTTTCACCGCGCGGTGCCGGGAAAACGCGGCGCGATGGATGTCGATGCGCTACGAGAGAAAATCCGCCCGCTGGGCCGCAACAATCTCGGTATCACGCTGGTGTGCATGGAAACTTCGCACAATCAGGCAGGCGGCGCGGTGTTGCCGCTGGCTCACATGCATGCCGTGCACGCGCTGGCGCACGAGAACGGCGTGCCGGTGCATACCGATGGCGCGCGGCTTTTCAACGCCGCTGTTGCTCTGGGTGTGGATGCCAGTCAGATCGCGCAGTACACCGATTCGGTGGGTTTTTGCGTGTCGAAAGGACTCTCCGCGCCGGTAGGTTCGGTATTGTGCGGCACCAAGGCCTTCATCGAACGTGCCCGCACGTTTCGCCGCATGGTCGGCGGCAATATGCGGCAGGCAGGTTCGCTTGCTGCAGCAGGCATCGTGGCGCTGAATTCCATGGTGAATCGCCTGCAGGAAGACCATGCTGCCGCCAAACGGCTGGCCACCGGCCTGGAAAAAATCGACGCCCGCTTTTGCCGCGCGGCTGATGTCGAAACCAATCTTGTGCGTGTGGATGTGTCGTTCACCGGACGCTCCGCTGAACAATGGTCGCAGGCCTTGGCCCGGCACAACATCGCGGTCAGCCCGGCCGATACGCGCTCGTTGCGGTTTGTGACGCACCGGCACATCAGCCCGGCGGATGTCGATGCGGCAGTAGCCGCCGTGGCAAAAACCGCGTAGAAAGATTCCATGAAAATTTGTTTAAAATCAATTGCTTATACAACATTCGTTGCACTGAGCACTTGGCTCTCCACGGCTTCCGCACAGCCAGCGGCGAACGAAACCGTAAGTGCGCTGGCGGCCAAAGAGCGGCCTGCGCTGATCGAAACCCTGAAGGAACTGGTTGCCATCGAATCCGGCAGCACTGATCTCGAAGGCCTCGAACAAATGGGCGCGCTGCTTGTCAAGCGCTTCACGCAACTTGGCGCCAGGGCCGAGTTGATCGATGTCAATGCGGAAGCCACACGTAATAGCAGAACACCGGAAAAATTGGGCCGCGTGTTACGTGCCACGATCACCGGGAAAGGCGACAAAAAGATTCTGCTGCTGGCGCACATGGACACGGTCTACCGCCGCGGCATGCTGGCCGGTCAACCGTTCAAAATCGACGGCGACCGCGCCTATGGTCTGGGCATTGCCGACGACCGCCAAGGCATCGCGGTCATCCTGCATGCCATTACCATGCTGCACGCGTTGAACTTCCGCGACTACGGCACGTTGACCGTGTTGATCACCGCCGATGAGGAAATCGGTTCACCCGGATCGCGCCATTTGTTGACGAAGCTGGGCGCGGAACACGATGCGACGTTGTCGTTCGAAGGCGGTGGCCCGCCGGGTAACGACAATGTTTCGCTCGCCACCAGTGGCAGCGCCAACGCCATTATCACCGTGCGTGGGCGCGCCGCGCATTCCGGCAGTGCGCCCCATTTGGGCGTCAATGCGGTGGACGAACTGGCCCATCAAATTCTGCAGAATCGCGATTTATCCGACCCATCGATCGGCTTGCGCGCGAACTGGACGCTCGCCAGCGGCGGTCTGGTCACCAACATGATTCCGCCCGGCGCACAGGCCACCATGAATATTCGCGTGCTGCGCATGCAGGACCTCGGCGGTGTCGAGGCCAAACTGCGTGAACGCATCAAGAACAAGTTACTGCCGCTGTCGGTGGTGGAAATGAATTTCGAGCGCGGGCGCCCGCCGCTCGAAGCGCGCCCCGTGTCGCGCGCGCTGGCGCTGCACGGGCAGAAAATCTATGCGGAAATCGGAAAGACGCTGAACGTGCCCGACGTGCCTCGCGGCGGCGGCACCGATGCAGCCTATGCGGGCCTTAACACCGGCGCACCCGTGGTGGAAGGTTTCGGCCTGCAAGGTTTCGGCGCGCACACCACCAACGCCGAATACATTTTGATTCCGTCAATCAAGCCGCGCCTGTACCTCGCCGCGCGCATGATCATGGATATTGCATCGGGGAAAGCCCCACTGACTCCCGTCAAATAATCCGCTTGCGTATGGCAGTCACCGCCACCTCGGCAGCGATGACCACCGCCAGTATCGACAGCAGGATCATCGCCACGCGTGTCCACTGGAACAGATTCAGCGCGTTGTCGAGCGCCATGCCCACGCCGCCCGCGCCCACCAGGCCGAGCACAATGGATTCGCGCACGTTGATGTCCCAGCGAAACAGCACCAATGACCAGAACGCAGGCACCACCTGCGGCCAGTAGCCGAAGCTGATCACGCTGGCGGCGGGCGCGCCGGCGGCTCGTAATGCTTCGATGGGGCCGGGACTGGTGGCTTCGAGCGCTTCCGAGAACAGCCGCCCGACAAAACCAATCGAGTGAAAAGCAATCGCCAGCGTGCCCGCAAGCGCGCCGGGACCGAACACCGCGACGAAAAACAGCGCGAACACCAGGGTGTTGATGGAGCGCGCGGAGATCAGCACCAGGCGCGCCACCCAATTGAGCCAAGGCCATGGCGTGACGTTGCGCGCGGCGAGAAAACCAAACGGCAGCGCCATCGCCACGCCTAGCACCGTACCCACCGTGGCAATATGAATGGAGTCGAGCAGTGCGTCGTGTATTTCCGCCGGGTATGAGGCTGCGTCGGGCGGCCACATGCGCTTGAGCAGATCAGCCAACTGTTCCGGCGCGTCGATGATGAACTCGGGGATCACTTCCACCGTGCGTATCGACAGCACCACCGCCGCCACGATCACCAGATACACCATAAAGCGCGCCATGCGCTCGCCCGCGGAATAGCGTTGCCACTCGCAATCCACGACGGTGGCTCCGGCCCTCATGCGCGAAACACCTTCTTGACGGCGTTGGTGAGAATTTCACCGGCAATGATGAGGGCGATGATCGACAGAATGATCGCGCACACAAAATCGTAGTCAAAACGCTGGAAAGCTGCGAACAGCGTGCCGCCGATGCCGCCAGCGCCGACGATGCCCACCATGGTGGAGTTGCGCAGATTGGAATCGAGTTCATACGACGCGAAGCCGATAAAGCGCGAGAACACCTGCGGCACCACGCCATAGGCGATCACGCTCATGAACGGTGCGCCGGTGGCGCGCACCGCCTCGACTTGCTTGAGCGAGATTTCCTCAATGGCTTCGGTAAACAGTTTGCCAAGAAAGCCGAGTGACGCCACCGTCAGTGCAAGGATCCCCGCCAGCGCGCCGAAGCCCACGGCCTTGACAAACAAAATAGCGATGATGACCGGATGAAACGAGCGGCACACCACCATCAAGAAACGCGCGGGCCAAGTCACCCACGCCGGCATTAAATTGCGTGCGGCGAGCAGACTGACCGGCAGCGATATCAGCAGCCCCAGCACTGACGCCAGCACGGCAATTTCCAGACTTTCCTTCAGGCCCTTTAGCAGCAGTTCCCAGCGCTGAAAATCCGGCGGAAACAGCTTGACGAGAAATTTATAACCGAATTCGAGACCGGCCATCACGCGCGCGGGCGTGACCTGCAGATGTGACAGCGCATACGCAAAGTAAATCGCGAACGCCAGCCATGCCAGCCGCGCGGGCCACCCCAGCCGCGGCGGGAAGGATCGATCAGCCGCTGTCGCCATCGAGCCAGCTTTCACCGCCGTAGATTTGCTTCAGGTGCGCGTCGGTAAGCGCGCCGGGCACGCCGTCAAATACCACAGCGCCGCCGGACAGGCCGACGATGCGCGTGGCGAAGCGCTGCGCGAGCGCAACGTTGTGAATATTGACGATAGCGGGAATGCCGCGCTGGCGCGACAAATCGCGCATCAGGGTCATGATTTCGACCGAGGTTTTCGGATCGAGCGAGGAGGTTGGCTCATCCGCCAGCAGCAGCTTCGGGCTTTGCATCAACGCACGCGCGATGCCGACCCGCTGGCGCTGGCCACCGGAAAGGGCATCGGCGCGCGCGTGCGCCTGCGCGGCCAGGCCCACGGTGTCGAGCAGCGCATACGCTTCATTAATGTCGGTTTGCGGAAATCGCCGCAGCCAGGCCTTGAATGGCGGCACGTAACCAAGCCGGCCCGACAACACGTTTTCCATCACCGAAAGGCGCTCGACCAGGTTGTATTCCTGAAACACCATGCCGATCTGGCGGCGTGCCGCGCGCAGTTCACCGCGGCCCAGTGTGACAAGATTGCGGCCTTCAAAAATGATTTCGCCGCTGGTCGGCTCCACCAGCCGGTTGATGCAGCGGATGAGCGTGGATTTACCGGTGCCCGACGGCCCGATGATGGCCGTGATGCCGTCCGGCGCGATGTCGAGCGTGATGCCGTTTAGCACCAGCTTGCCGCGCACATACGCCTTGACCAGTTGTCGTATGGACAGCGCGACCGCGGAAGTTTGCGTCAAGGTCAGATGCGCACGTTATATGTAAGTATTTGTTTTAATTGATTTATTTTTTAGCGGCTTGAGCCTTGGCTGCGGCTTCGGTTTCACGCTTTTTCAGATTTTCAAACGCCGCACTGTTGAATTTTTCACCGCTGCCTTCGGCCACTTTGCGCACGATGGCCCAGTCTTTTTGATAGGTGATCGGGAAAAAGCGGTCGGCGCCATCGAACGCTTTTTGCATTTCAGCGGGGAACCGGTAATCGTAAAAACACTTGACCATGGTGTCGCGCAGTTTCGGTTCAAGATCGTGCGCATAGGCGAATGAGGACGTGGGAAAAGTTTCGCTGCGCCAGATGATGCGGAAATCGTCTTCCTTGATTTGCCCCCGCGCAGCCATGCGCTTGAAGACGTCGGACGCCACGGGCGCCGCGTCGTAATCGCCAGTTGCAACGCCAGTGATGGAATTGTCGTGCTTGCCGGAATACAGCACTTTGTAGTCCTGATCGGGCACCAGTCCCTGGGCCGGGAACAGCGCACGCGGCGCAAGATTGCCGGAGTTGGATGAGGGCTGCACGTGGGCAACTTTCTTGCCCTTGAGATCAGTCATTTTATGTAGCGTGCTGCTTTTTTTGACGATCATGATGAGGTTGTAGCCTTGCAATTCCTTCTCACCGCCCTTCACCGCGAAGGGCACCGCGCCGGCGAGATTCACCGCGTAGTTGGTGGGGCCGGTGGAAAATCCGCCTACGTGCAGGCGGCCCGAACGCATGGCTTCGATTTCAGCGGCATTGGATTGCACCTGATAAAACACAACGCGCTTGCCGGTGCATTTGCCGAGGTACTCGGTGAACGGCTTGAAAATATTTTCGTACACCGCCGGGTCTTCCACCGGCGTGTAGGTAAACACCAGGGTGGAAGGATTCTTAAAGCGCTTGGCATCCTTGGGCGGATCTGCGACGAGATCCTTGTTTTCGTCGCAAAACAAGGCATCGAGATCGCCGCGATTCGCGCACTCGCCCTGCGCTTGGACCGAATGCGCGGCAAGACCCAGCGCGAGTGCAAAAGTAATGCGTGCGAGGACGCGATGGGCGGCGTTGGAAGTGTTGCAATGGATGGTGTGCATGAAGTCCTCTGTGAACGGTTCTTGGGGATTTGATATGCGGTGAATGTCGTGAACTGTTCGGGCGCGTGCTGGGCTAATGACAGCGCAGGGAATATTCCGGAAGAAACACCAGGCAGCGTCTACACATCACATAGCGCAAATTGCGCGGCAGTTCGTCTCAGTGCGCGGCAGTTCGTCTCAGGCGCGATGGTTACCTGATTTCGCTATTCTGGCAAGCGCATTTAATTGCAATAATTAATTGCATGTTAAATGCAGGCTGCCTCTGGTTTTTTTGTAAGCGTTCGCTTACTTTCAAAAGGACAGCTTTATAGGAAATATTTATAAGTAATTGATTTAATTCAATATTTTTAAATTAATCCTCACATAATGCCAGCGTTAAAAATATGTACCTTGCCCCTGGAGGGCAGATTGGGTATCTTTGGCTCCCTGCTGACTGTTGGTCTGCAACTGCTGCGCAAAAGCGAACGGTGGCTTTCACTGAAAGCCGTCCGACGTTTGAACAGAACCGCCGCTACGGCTTACTGGCCATGGGAAATGGCCACGCACCCGGAACGGAAATGGGCCTGAGCGCTGCAGGCGTTGTAACCGTAGTATGCGAAGCTGTCACCGGCTTCATTACCGGTTGCGATGCACTGCCGGCCCGGGAGGCAGGTTTAGCTGTTTTTTTCTTTGCTGCTTTAATTTCAGCCGGCTTCTTAGCCGGCTTTTTTTTGGCCGACTTTGTTTTCACCGGCTTTTTGACCGGCTTGCCGGCGGACTTTTTTGCCGATCGCTTCACGGCAGTCTTGCGAGCAGCGGCTTTCTTTGCCGGCTTGGCCACGGCCTTTTTCTTGCGCGCGATTGTTGTGCCCGGCGATTTCTTGCGTGCCGCTTTTTTCTTGCCCGGTTTTTTCGCTGCTTTTGCCATGCGAGCCTCCGTCGTGTAGGTTGGGATTAACCGGCTTTGCGAAGATTTTTGCGAGAGTCTGCGGGAGTGTTCAGCCAGCGTCAGTGCAGTGCCGCGCCGCCCTGGCTGGCGAGATTACGATACAGCAGGTCGGCGTCCAGATGCACGCCCCCTTCCCACATCACGGCATGCGACACCGGATCTACCGCCACTTTGAAAAAATCGTTTTCAGCCACCCGCGCACCGTAGGCCTCGGTCGCTATCAGGTCACCCAGATAGACGCGGCCTTCCATGCCGTCATCAAATTTCAGCCACAGCATATAGTCGCGCTCCGCGCGTAACTCCATTACGGTGCGCCGGCCTGCGCTGCTGCCGCGGTAGTAATAACGCCGTTTGCTCAGACTATAGGCCACGGGTTTTCTCCTTCGGTATCAATGACATCAAGGCGTTCGGATCACCCAGGCAAAACACGGCCAAACAGAACCGGTACAGGCAAAAAAATCGGCGGCGCTGCCCCGCCGCATTCGAGTGCGGAGCATGCCGCCGCCGTGGGCGTGACGTGTGATGCGTGCTAATCCCAGCTTAAC
>SXGR01334698.1_pt1 | contig 15597 bp, 15 predicted proteins | sample 3174711 | NCBI WGS metagenome assembly SXGR01 (sample SAMN11356860, study PRJNA531348) | freshwater metagenome | isolation source: freshwater sample F1-60 | place: China: Fuxian Lake, Yuxi | collected 2017-12-25
AGCGCACCGCGCAGACGGTAACGGACTGCGGCAAGGTAAACCCCGTCTGGAGCAAGACCAAATAGGGATTCAATGACGTGGTCCGCGTCGAATCCGGGTAGGTCGCTGGAGGGTACCGGTGACGGTACTTCGAGATGAATGACTGCCTCCTGGTGAAAATCAGCAGACAGAACCCGGCTTATCGGCCGACTCTTCGTTCCTTTTTCGCATAAATAGTCAACTTTTTTAGATCTAGATGTTCTTAAATCTAACCTAGTTTCTAGAAATCGATATTACCCTCTCGTTTTATATACCGATCCGTCATTGGACACCTAGCGCTGTGGAAAATCCTTGAAATTCCGCGAGTTAGTTCAATGCTGGCTTTGATTTCCTGTCTGCCAGGGCTATAGTGGGCCCTGTGCATTTTTGTGGGTAGAAGTGCTGGGCGGTGGGGGCTACGACTCCCTCAAGGGGCGTCCGGTGCAGATGACAAACCATGTTTCGTGGAATTCACACTTCGACACTAGATGGCAAGGGCCGCCTTGGGCTGCCAGTTCGTGTCCGCGAAACGCTCGCACAGGTTTCCGGGGTCGATGTGATCGTTACGATTGATACTCAGGAAAAGTGCCTTCTCCTTTACCCGCTGGCTGAATGGGACATTGTGCAGGCGCGTTTTAACGAGCTTGCCAACCTTCGCGAGACGACACGTGTTTTGCAAAGACTTCTGATTGGGCATGCCACCGACCTTCAGGTTGACAGCAACGGCAGGATTCTTCTTCCGCCAATGCTCCGGGAGCACGCCGGCCTGAATATCGACCAAGACAAGGCTGCTGTGATCGTTGGCCAGAGCAACAAATTCGAAATCTGGTCTGAGAGCCACTGGCGTACTCAGCGGGAATTCTGGCTGACGAACAATCGAGAAGCATTGAGCCAGGCAAGTGAGGCAGTCCTTGATGTCCGCGTCTAATCCGTCAGCGGACTCGGTCGGACGGCATGCGCCGGTGTTGCTCGATGCTGCTGTGGACGCTTTGCTAAGTATTGATGTTCCAGCGGGGCGGGTTTTCGTTGATGGGACGTTTGGGCGAGGAGGACACAGTCGGGCGATTCTCCAACGTATTGCCTCTGTTGATCGGCTGGTGGTCATCGATCGTGATCCTGCCGCCATTAAAGAGGCGGCCATGGTTGCCTTGCAGGACTCAAGAGTCACGGTGCTGCATGGCTCCTGGGAGGAAGCGCTGATTGCACTTCGCGAGATGGGTATCGATTCCTGGCACGGTGTGTTGCTAGATCTTGGCGTGTCCTCGCCACAGCTTGACGACTCGAGCCGAGGCTTCAGTTTTCAGCACGACGGTCCGCTCGACATGCGGATGAACCCGGAGGCGGGTCTAAGCGCCGCCGAATGGCTCAACACGGCTGAAGAGTGGGATATCGCGAAGGTGCTCTTTGAATACGGCGAGGAGCCGATGGCGCGAAAGATCGCCAAGAGTATTTGTGTCCGCCGTCCGCTCGAACGAACCTCCGATTTGGTGGACGCAGTGAGGGAGGCCCGGTCTGCCCGTTCAGGTGGGCGACACGAAGCGACCCGTACCTTCCAGGCGATACGCATCAAGATCAACGATGAACTTGGCATGCTCGAGCGGACGTTGCCGCGACTCTTCGATGGGCTCGCAGCGAAAGGACGTCTTGTCGTCATCAGCTTTCAGTCGCTCGAAGATCGCATCGTGAAGCACACGTTTCGTAGCTTGTCTACGTCGCCTGACCTTCCTCGACATCTACCTGTGCGTGCTGATGCACACCGCCCCCTGGCGCGACTGTTAGGGAAACCAGCGACACCTGAACCCGTTGAGACAACCGCAAATCCGAGGGCAAGAAGTGCCCGGCTCAGAGTTCTGGAGCGCCTTCCATGAGCGATCTTGCTCGTATTGGTATCTGGATGCTCTTGGCAGCTGGAGTGATGGCTTCGGCAATCCTGGTTGTCGACGCCACTCATGAAGTCCGCTCGCTGCACAGTGAGCTTCAGGCGGCAATTACTGCCCACGACGAGCAGATGAAAGAGCGATCGCGCCTTTTGTTGGAACGAAGTGCACGTGCCGCGTTGCCGGAAGTTGAGCAAGTTGCGACGGAACAATTGGGCATGAAGTTCCCACACGCAGCGTTGAGGCTTGAACCATGAACTGGCGTCACTACGCCGTCGTGGTGATGTTTCTTGCGACAACGGGTTGGCTTGGTTGGCACGTGATTTCCCTGTCCTTTGCGTTGTCGTACTCCGATCCGGAATTCCTGCGTCGACAGGGTGATAACCGATCGGTTCGTACCGAAGAAATTTCAGCACAACGTGGTGTTATCAGGGATCGCTGGGGCGAACCCTTGGCGGTCAGTACACCGGCATACAACGTGTTCGTCGATCCCAGCATGAAGATTCCGCCCCGGCAGCGCTGGCCAGAGCTTGCTTCACTTCTGGGTATGGAAGTCTCTGATCTTGCGTCGCGCTTCGAAGATCAAAAGCGGAAGTATGTTCTGCTCAAGCGTCGGGTGAGCTGGGATGAGATGCAGTCCATTAAGACTGCCAAGATCGAAGGGGTGAATTTCTCCACACTGTATCGCCGTTATTACCCTGCCGGTGAAGTTGCAGCGCATGTCGTTGGTGCAGCGGGCTTCGTCGAAGAATCATCCGAAGAAGTGGGTCGTGAAGGTGTTGAAAGCTCGTTCGATGATCATCTGCGTGCGTCTCACGGAAAGAAACTGGTGCTTCGTAATGCGCGTGGTGAAAACGTGCGTGAACTTCAGTACATCTCAGCGCCTAAAGAAGGTAGAGATCTGACACTCGCCGTGGACCTGCGGTTGCAGTACATCGCTTATCGTGAGCTCAAAGCGGCTGTGGTAGGACACAAAGCAGAAGCCGGCACCGCGATTATCCTGGATGTACGCAGCGGCGATATCCTTGCCCTGGTCAATCAACCGTCCTACAACCCGAACGGCGGAATTCCGGCAGGTGCAGCAGGGGTTCGAAACATTGCGATAACCGACCGCATCGAGCCCGGCTCTACCGCCAAGGTGTTTACGGCGATCGCCGGCATGGAGACGGGCCGATATACGCCAGAGTCCATGTTTCATACCGCTCCAGGCTATATCACGGTTCGAGGCAAAACGGTCAAAGACCCGCGTAACTATGGTGATTTGACACTTCGCGGAGTTCTCGCGAAGTCGAGCCAGGTAGGCATTATCAAGCTTGCACTCGATCTTGAGCGTGATGCTGTCTATCGGACCTTGGTTCGAGCGGGTGTCGGAGAGCCGGTCGGAAGTGGTTTGCCGCGTGAATATGCCGGTCTGATCTCGCCCGAAGGGCTACGTAGTGATCTCGTTAGGATCAACTTCGCTTACGGTTACGCGTTCAATCTGTCGGCGTTGCAGTTGGCGCGCGCCTATTTGACGCTGGCTCGGTCTGGAAACAAACCACCCGTCAGTATCGTTCGTTCCGAGGGTTCAGCAGCGGGCGAACAGGTGTTCGATGCGGTGCACACGCGAACTGTGCTTGAGATGCTCGAATCTGTCACCGAAGCAGGAGGTACAGCCCATGCTGCCGCAGTGCCTGGATATCGGATCGCAGGTAAAACGGGTACCGCGCGAGTTTTAACCAATGGGAAATACGACGACAAAAAGCATGTCGCTTTGTTCGCTGGGGTCGCGCCGTTGACAGATCCTCAGCTCGTGACAGTGGTGGTGATCTGGGGGCCGAGCCGCGGCTTGTCGGGTGGTGGGGTGGTTGCAGCGCCGGTGTTTTCACGAATTGCAGAACGGAGCTTGCGACTGCTTGGAATTCCGGGTGATGCGCCTGCTCCGATGACCGCGGAGTCGGTCGTGATTCCAGCAGACCGGAGCTCCACATGAAGCTCAGCGACCTGCTCGCCGCACAAGTTGTAAACCACGTCCCGGACGTGAACGTGCTTGGTATCACCGATGATTCACGTCGAGTGCAGCCGGGATTTGTCTTCTGCGCGGTGCGTGGGTTGCAATCCGATGGTCACGCCTATGTTGATGAAGCTATTCACAAGGGCGCGAGTTCGATTCTCTGTGAACAACCCGTTGAAGGGGCGGGCGAGAAGGATGTTCCTTGTCTCGTTGTTCCCGGTCTCGCTGCGCTTCGTGGGCGTTTTGCAGCAGCGTTTCACGGTGAGCCCAGTCGGAGAATCAAGTGTGTAGGTGTGACAGGCACCAACGGCAAAACGTCTGTAGCCTGGTTTATCGCCAACCTGTTGGAACAGCTCGGCCAGGCAGCCGCATATCTCGGTACGATCGGCTGGGGACGTGTCACGCACTTGCAGACCACGGATTCGACGACTGCAAGTGCGATCGTCAATCAGGATCGCCTCGCGTGTCTCGCGGATAACGGAGTTCGTTGGGCGGCGATGGAGACAAGCTCACATGCACTCGATCAGGCACGTGTTGATGATGTCGCCTTCGCTGTGGGCGTGTTCACCAACCTGACGCGCGATCATCTCGACTATCACCGAACCATGGAGGCTTACGGCGACGCAAAGCGACGTCTGTTTGAGTTGCCTTCAATAGGAATGGGAGTGATCAACGTCGATGATCCTTTCGGTCAGGGGCTCGCAGGAGATCTGCGATCAGCACTCCCGATTACGACCTTTGGACGCAAAGGTGATGTGAGCTTTACCGATCTGAGGTCGACGCCTGAAGGCATTCGTGGTCGTTGGACCAGTCCCTGGGGCCAAGCCGCTTTCGTACTGCCGCTCGTGGGCGAGTTTTCGGTATCAAACGCGGCCGCAGCCCTCACGACACTCTGTGCGCTCGGTCTCGACTTTGAGGCATTGGTTGATGCGCAGCGCCGAATGCCCGCAGTGCCTGGTCGGATGCAGATCTATCGAATGCCTGAAGGACCAATGGTGGTTGTTGATTACGCGCATACGCCGGATGCCCTCAAGGTGGTGTTGTCTGCGCTTCGCCCTCACTGCCGCGGTGAGCTTGTCTGTTTGGTGGGTTGTGGCGGGGACAGGGACCGAGGTAAGCGACCGCTGATGGCGTCCGTTGCGGAATCACTCGCCGACGTGATCTGGCTCACATCTGACAACCCGCGCAGCGAAGATCCGGAAACGATTCTTGCTGAGATGCGCGCTGGATTGGCAGGTAGGTCCTGCGTCTATGAGTGCATTGACCGAGCTGACGCGATTACGCGTGCAATCACGTGTTGTAGCAAAGATGACGTTGTCCTGATTGCTGGAAAAGGTCACGAGGAGTACCAGGAACTTGCTACAGGACGGATCCCCTTCAGTGACCGGGCCTTGGTCGCTGAGCTGCTTCGACAAAAGGCGAGGGGCTGAGCGGCATGACAAAACTGCGCACGACAATCATCGGTATGGGTTTGACGGGGCAGTCCTGTATTCGTCACCTTCAGAATGACGAACTAATGGTTTTGGATACACGGAACAATCCTGCACTGATCTCTGGATTGCCTGCGCATCCCGCGCTCTCCGCGCACATAGGCGTAAAAACTTGGGATTTCCGCGGGGTCGATCGAGTCGTAGTTAGCCCGGGCGTTGCACTCAATGATTCGCTAGTCCTTGCTGCGCGTCGTTATGACATTCGCTTGAGTAGCGACATCGACCTGTTTTTTGACGCAGCCCGTGCTCCCGTCTTCGCGATCACGGGTACTAACGGCAAGAGTACGGCGACGGCGATGACCGGAGATCTGCTCAAGGCTGCGGGATATCGAGTTGCCGTGGGCGGCAATATCGGTGATGCGGCGCTCGACCTCCTCAGCACTGAGGTCGACTACTACGTTCTTGAGCTCTCAAGCTTTCAGATTGAACGACTGGATATTCGCCCGCTCGCAGGTGCGGTCGTGCTCAACGTAACGGAAGATCACATCGACCGTCACGGTTCTATGGACACCTATGCCGCAACCAAGAGACGTTTGTTCAAGCGCAGCGCGGTGGTCGTGTTTAATCGAGAAGACCCGCTGACTCGTCCGGTGGGCTGTGTATCCGGTCGTGTCACTAGTTTTGGTTTGGATGCGCCTTCTGCAGGATCTTGGGGAATCCGTCGCGACCAGCGTGAGACCTGGTTTGTCCGGGGTGACGCGCGATGCATCCCGGTGCGGTCGCTGACCTTGCCTGGGCTGCACAACCAGGAGAACTTCCTGTCAGCGTGTGCGGTTCTCGACGATGTCTCTCTTCCAGCGGAAGCGCTACACCATACCGCGAGCACCCTGAAAGCGCTGCCGCACCGTTGTGAGTTTGTTAGGGAGCGACGCGGGGTACGTTGGTACAACGACAGCAAGGCGACAAACGTTGGCGCGACCATCGCTGCAGTGAATGGCCTGGCACCCACACTCGGGAAGAGTGGAAGGATCGTGTTGCTTGCAGGGGGTGATGGCAAAGGGGCGGACTTTTCCCCGCTGGTTGGATTGGTGCCGATGCTCCGTGGCGTGATCCTTTACGGACGCGACGCCTCCCGCATTGACAAGGTGGTCAACGGCCACGTCGCAACCCGACACGCTGATGATCTGGAAACCGCAGTGCAGGATGCAGCGAAGATCGCGATATCTGGCGACTGTGTTTTGCTGGCGCCTGCGTGTGCAAGCCTTGATATGTTCGCTAACTATGGCGAGCGCGGACGACGATTCGTCGCCGAAGTGGAGACATTGCCGGCATGAGCCTGACGCTACCACTCCCGCTTCAGTTTTCATCCAGCGAGGTGCGCCCGGTAGCCAGCTGGATGTTTCTCGCTTGGCTCACGCTGTTGACACTGGGTGTCTGCATGGTGGCGTCTTCTAGTGTGGCAACAGCACCTGGTCTACTCAGCCGACACCTGCTCTTTCTGTTTCTGTCGTTGATGGCAATGATCGCAGTGATGGCATTGCCGCTCGACTTCATCCGCCGCTTTCATCGCCTTGCGGTCTGGGTGGCTATTATTGTGTGTGTGATGGTCTTGATACCGGGCGTGGGTGATGAAGCGAAAGGCGCGCGACGCTGGATTCGTATCAGCTCATTTTCGATTCAGGCGAGCGAAGTCGCCAAACCACTGGTTTTCCTATACCTCGCTGGATACATGGAGCGCTTCGGGCACTTGCTGGGTGATCGAACGTTCATTTTGATCAAGCCGGTATTGCTCGTGGGTCTTGTCTGCGGCTTGTTGGTGATCGAGCCCGATTTTGGTGGGGCTGTCGTACTCGCTGCCGCCGTGGGTGGGGTTTTGTTCATCGGCGGAGCGCGGTTGCGTCACTTCCTCTTGTTGGTCGTGACCTGTGGTGTGCTCGGGGCATTGCTGGTTTATATGGATGCCGAACGGATGCGCAGGGTCACCGGTTTTCTTGATCCCTGGCAGGATGCCACGGGAAACGGATACCAACTCGTGCAGTCGCTCATTGCATTCGGACGAGGTGAGTTAACCGGTGTCGGCTTCGGCGAGAGCGTGCAGAAACTTTATTATCTCCCTGAAGCACACAACGATTTCATCATCGCTATCGTCGTTGAAGAGCTTGGCGTGATCGGTGTGTTCGCGCTGATGGCGCTGTTTGTCATGTTGGTGTGCGGCATCTGGGCGAGGGCGCGCAACCATCTGCGTCATCAGCGGCGCTTCGCCGGTTATCTCTGCTACGGCATTGGACTCCTGTTTGCTTTGCAATTCCTGGTCAACGTAGGAGTTTGTACTGGTGCCTTGCCAACCAAGGGACTTACGCTGCCTTTCATCAGTTCAGGCGGTAACAGTCTGATCGTTTCTTGCGCACTTTTTGCTTTGGTCCTGCGTGCCGATCTCGAAGCCGCCGCTGAGAACGTTCGCAGATCACACGCGCGGCGGTCTCACCATGCGTGATGTCGTGCACTATGAAGTACCGGAAATGGGCCGAGTGCGACGAATGCACTTCGTTGGTGTCGGTGGAGCGGGCATGTGCGGAATCGCCGAGGTACTGCTCAACCAAGGCTATTTGGTAAGTGGATCGGATCTTCATGCGGGTGCCAATACCCTTCGCTTGCAACAGCTTGGGGCTCAGATTTTTGTCGGGCATGCCAGTGACCATGTCGGTAATGCTGATGTCGTGGTGACTTCCAGTGCTGTAACGCCCGATAACCCAGAGGTGATCCAAGCTCATGCCAGCCGGATTCCGGTGATTCCACGCGCCCAGATGTTGGGCGAGCTGATGCGTTACCGTCACGGTATCGCCATCGCTGGTACTCATGGCAAGACCACCACAACGAGCCTTATCACGAGCATTTTTCAGGCGGCGGGACTCGACCCCACCTTTGTGATCGGTGGTCGACTCAACAGTGCTGGGACGCACGCAAGTATGGGTGTAGGTCGCTACTTGATCGCCGAGGCGGATGAGAGCGACGCATCTTTTCTCCATTTGCAGCCGATGTCGGCGGTGATCACCAACATCGATCGTGATCACATGTCCACGTACGGACACGATTTTGGTCGACTCAAAGACACCTTTATTTCCTTTGCCCATCGACTCCCGTTCTACGGCACCGCAGCCGTATGTATCGACGATCCCGAACTCCGTGGCGTGCTTGAGCGTATTTCGCGCCCATTGCTCACTTATGGTTTCAGTGAAGATGCTGACTTCCGAGCCTTTGGTGTGCACATGGAGGGCATGCGCTGGAAGTTCAAAGTGGCGCGGCCCGCGCGCGAGACCCTTGAGGTTGATCTCGCGATTCCTGGTGAACACAACGTCCGCAACGCTACTGCTGCGATTGCGATTGCCACTGATGAAGGGTTGGAAGACTCGGCGATCGTTGAAGGATTACGCAACTTTGCCGGTGTTGGTCGCCGTTTTCAGACCTTCGAAGTACGTACACCCGGCGGCGCTTCCATCCTTGCTGTGGACGACTACGGCCATCACCCCACCGAGGTCGATGCGGTGTTGTCGACTGCCCGCAAGGTCTGGCCTACGCGGCGTCTGGTCATGATTTTTCAACCGCATCGTTATTCACGAACGCGTGATCTCTTTGATGAGTTTGTTCGTGTGCTTTCACAGGTCGATGCCCTCATCGTGATCGATGTTTATTCCGCGGGAGAAGAACCGATTCCCGGCGCTGACGGACGAGCACTGTGCCAGGGTTTGCGGGCACGTGGTGCCGTTGATCCGGTGTTTGCGGTGTCTGCGGCCGAGGCAGTCGAAATACTCGACAACATCGTTCGAGCAGACGATGTCGTCATCGTCCAAGGTGCAGGCAATGTCAGCCAGGTCTCGAGGGAACTGGTAGGGGAAGGTTATGGCGTCTGAATGGCGGCGACTGGTCTCGATCAGTGTCGTGGCACTGCCGGCGGTGTTGGTATGGCTTTGTTGGATCGCACTGGATCGGCGTATCGAAACGGTTGAGGTCGTCAGCGAACTCACGCGTGAGGAAAGCGCTGCAGTGTCCGCAGCAGTACATACGGCGATTGACGGCGGAATCCTGTCGGTCGACATCGACGAAGTGGTGGACACGCTCTTGGCGCTGACTTGGCCTCGGTCAGTGAGCGTGCGACGGATCTGGCCAGACAAGTTGGAAGTTGATGTGACTCGATCGACGCTCATTGCGCGTTGGAATGGTGATCGGTACCTCACGTCGACGGGCGCGGTCGTGTCCTCCCAGGTACCCACAATTGGGTTGCCGCTCCTCGAGTGCGCAATGGCGTCGCCTCGTGAGGCGGTGGAGATGTATGGGCTCCTGCAGGAAATCTCATCCGCGGAGTCGTTGATGCTCACGGAGCTTCGGCAGAATCGAATCGGTGAGTGGCAGCCGCGCTACGCCGACGGCATGACGGTCAATCTTGGCGCGAATCAAGTCGTTGAGCGCATGCGCCGCTTCATTGCTGCGTGGCGCGATTCGAGGGTATCGCACAGTGGTGGGATTGCGTATGTCGACACACGTTATCCGAATGGCGTCGCCATTCGCTTTAACGAGATGTTGGCTGGAAGCGATCTCGTAAATTCTGCGCTGGTGAATCACTGATATGGCGAAATCTCTGAAATCACGGTCAGACGCAGGCAGCCATCGCATCGTTGCTTTGGATATCGGCACCAATAAAGTTGCGGCGATCGTCGGTGAATTGGGCCCGGATGGTCAGATTGAGATCGTCGGCATCGGTTCTCATCCATCGCATGGCATCAAGAAGGGTGTGGTAGTCAACATCGAATCCACCGTACAGAGTATTCAGCGTGCAGTTGAAGAAGCTGAACTCATGGCGGGTGGTCGAATCACCTCCGTCTATGCCGGAATCGCCGGGAGCCACATTCGCAGCATCAATTCGCACGGCAACGTGGCGGTGCGCGAGAAAGAAGTAAATCAGCAGGATGTTGATCGTGTGATCGATGCGGCTCAGGCGATGGCCATTCCCGCTGATCAGCGCATTCTTCACGTGATTGCTCAAGAATATGTGATCGATAACCAGGAAGGTGTACGCGAACCGCTAGGAATGTCGGGTGTACGCCTCGAAGCCAAGGTGCACATGGTGACCTGTGCAACCAATGCATCGCAGAACATCGAGAAATGCATCGAACGATGTGGTTTGGCGGTTAACGACATCGTGCTCGAACAGCTTGCTTCGAGTTACGCAGTGCTCTCTGACGATGAACGGGATCTGGGTGTATGCCTGGTGGACATTGGTGGTGGCACGACAGATATCGCCGTTTTCACGGGTGGTGCCATTCGTCATACGGCGGTGATTCCGATCGCGGGAGGCCAGGTGACCAATGACATCGCCATGGCGCTGCGTACGCCCACGCAGAGCGCTGAGGAGGTCAAGATGAAGTATGCGTGTGCGCTCGCGCAACTTGCTGGACCTGACGAAATGATCAAGGTTCCGGGCGTTGGCGATCGCCCCTCGAAGGAACTGTCAAGACAGGCGCTCGCGGAAGTGGTCGAGCCACGTTACGACGAGTTGTTTGGCCTCATTCAGAGTGAGCTCAGGCGGAGCGGCTACGAAGACCTGCTGGCGGCTGGAATTGTGCTGACTGGTGGCGCTTCCAAAATGGAAGGCGTGGTTGAGCTCGCCGAAGAAATTTTTCACATGCCGGTAAGTCTGGGGTTGCCTCGGCATGTGCAAGGTCTGAAGGACATCGTACGGAATCCGATCTACGCCACTGGCGTAGGTCTTCTGTTGTACGGGAAGGAACGAGAAGAAGAGATGGCTGGACGCCAGATGAAACGCATCGGGGGGACATTAGGCAGGTTTAAGAAGTGGTTCGGGGAAAACTTTTAGGCAGGAGATCTGAATGTTTGAAATAGTCGATCCTGATACGAAAAACGCAGTGATCAAGGTGGTCGGCGTCGGTGGTGGCGGTGGCAATGCCGTCCGACACATGATCGATCGCAACGTCGAAGGAGTGGAGTTCATCGCCGCGAATACGGACGCGCAGGCACTTCGTAATCTTGACGCGAAAACGACGCTGCACATTGGCGCGTCCATTACGAAGGGGCTTGGTGCAGGCGCTAACCCTGAGGTTGGCCGGCAAGCCGCTCACGAAGACCGGGACAGAATCATCGAGGTGCTTACCGGCGCTGACATGGTGTTCATCACCGCCGGAATGGGCGGTGGTACCGGAACCGGCGCAGCGCCGGTGTTCGCCCAGATTGCCAAGGACCTCGGCATCCTCACGGTTGCCGTCGTGACCAGGCCATTCCGATTCGAGCGTCGTGACAAGGCAGCAGACCGGGGTGTACAGGAACTCGCGGCGATCGTCGATTCACTGATCACGATTCCCAACGAGCGTCTTCTGTCGGTATTGGGTGAGCGAACGACCATGCTGGATGCGTTCGGCAAGGCTAACGATGTGCTTCAAGGTGCAGTGCAGGGCATTGCGGACCTCATTATTCGGCCAGGTATCATCAACGTGGACTTTGCGGACGTTCGCACTGTCATGCGAGAAATGGGGCTTGCGATGATGGGTACAGGGCGAGCCAAGGGTGACAACCGGGCGCGAGACGCCGCTGAAAATGCGATTCGGAGCCCGCTGCTGGATGACATCAATCTGCACGGCGCGCGTGGCATCCTTGTCAACATCACCGCGGGCCCTGATCTCAACATCGGTGAATTCACGCAGGTGGGGAACATCATCGACGAGTTCGCGTCCGACAACGCGACCGTAGTGGTGGGCACGTCTATCGATCCTGAAATCGGTGATGAGATCAAAGTCACCGTGGTGGCCACCGGCCTTGGAGAACCCAGGGCAGCGGCGAGTGTTGTTGTCGACAACACGACCGCGGGTTCGCGGCGAGTTGCTGCGCAACACACCACCGACTACAACCAACTGGACCGTCAGCCGGCGTATCAACGCAGCAGCCGCGTGCCTTCGAGCCAGCGTGACAAGTCGGCGAGCGGTGAGCTCAATCAGGACGACCTCGACTACTTGAACGTACCGGCATTTCTGCGGCGGCAGGCAAACTGAACCCGCAGTAAAGAGTGTCTGCCATAGGACGGAGATTGTCTGCCACTCTCCGTCCCTTTTTCCCAATGCGGGGCGAGATGTCGAAGCTCTTGGACAAGGCAAACGGATATCATCTGTTGGTTCGACGAAAAAGTGCGCACTCGCCTCGATTCCTTGCTGTTAACATGCGCGCCCACTTTTCGAGTAGCGCGCCGTCCAATATGAATCAGGACGGCTCCAAAGCCATCGCACACGTGCCTGACTTCGAATGACATCACTAATCCTCCAGAAGACGCTCAAGAATCCGATTCACGCCGCAGGGGTTGGATTGCACAGCGGAGAACGCGTGGTGATGACGCTTCGGCCTGCCGAAGCGGATTCCGGCATCGTCTTCGTACGCACGGATCTCCACCCGGAAGTTGAGATCAAGGCGAGTGTTCTGAGCGTGGGTGATACTCAGTTGGCGACAACGTTGGTGAATGACACGGTGAGCATCGCCACTGTTGAGCACCTCCTGTCCGCACTGGCCGGACTTGCCATCGACAACCTTCGAGTCGAAGTGAATGCACCGGAGTTGCCAATCATGGATGGCAGCTCCAGCCCGTTCGTATTCTTGTTGCAGTCTGCGGGTTTGACGGAACAGAAGGCACCGCGCCGATTTATTCGCATATTGCAAACCGTGAGTGTTTTAGAAGGCGATGCGGCTGCAACTCTATCGCCCTACGAAGGGTTTCGACTCAACTACAAACTGGTCTATGACCATCCTGTACTCAAGGACCACACTGCGGCTGCGCAGGTGGAGTTTTCGCCGACGACCTATGTGCGTGAAATTGCGCGCGCACGAACCTTTGGGTTTCTCTCCGACTATGAACGGTTGAGGAGCATGAACCTTGCACGCGGCGGCAGCCTCAGCAATGCCGTGGTACTCGATGACTGTTCGATCCTCAACGAGGAAGGGCTTCGGCTAGAAGACGAGTTCGTCAAACACAAGATCCTCGACGCCATTGGTGATCTTTATCTGTTGGGTGCACCGATGATTGGGGCGTTCAGCGGCGTACGTTCCGGGCATCGGCTTAACAATCGGTTGCTGCGAAAGCTGCTCGACACACCTTCGGCGTTCGAGATCATTACCTTTTCCGATGAGCGGGACCTGCCTGCTCAAATGTCTGTGGAACCAGCGTTCACGGAGTAGAGACCGTTATGCGCTGTGCACGCCTCTCTGGACGAATTCTCGTCTTTTCGATTTAAACCCGTCGTACGTTCAAAGCGCATTCACGATTTGCAGCTGGATTTCATTCACACCACTGAAGTCCTGTAACCCGTTCAGATCCTGGATGATGGCCGAGCTGTCGAAACGAAGTCGCGTGGCCGTAGCCGCACTTCGACACCCAATGACGAGCACCGGACCACGAATATCGAGTACCCGACAATCACGGGCGAGTTCAGGCGGGAGAACGGCGCGGAGGTCCCGCGTCCAGCCTATCTGGGCGTTGGCTTTCTGAAGCAGCTTCTGGAGAGGGCTGTGTGTGGGTTGGCCAGAAGCGAGCAGTTCATTTATCTTTCGGCCCGGGACTGTTTTTTGGGGGGGGCGGTTCGGACTCACCGGACTCAAAGCTCCTTCGTCCGCAGGATGGCATAAGCAGAATAACGCAAGCTCGATAGAGCCAAGAGAACCATTCATCGGTGAAGGTAGTCATTATTTCCCGCTCGGGAGCCACCCGGGCGGTACAGCTTCATCGTCGGCACTTTTTCGGAATAGTGCCGCTGATCGCACTTGCGCTTGTGGTTACCGGTTGGTCTTTGCCGACGGGTTCCGGTGGCTTAGGTGGGTTGACCACGTCTGAAACCGTCGCGATAGACCGCTGGCGCGCCGGAATACTGGAAGACACACAACACCTCGATGAACTTCGCCGTCAGTTTGTGGCGGAATCCGAAGCTCAAGGCAAACTGCTCGCACGGATGGAGGCGCGGCTGCTTCGGATGGAAGCCTTCGGCGCGAGGATGGTCGAGACTGCGGCACTTGACCCCACTGAATTTGATTTCGCAGACGCTCCAGCGGTGGGGGGGGCCTCTAACAGTGGACAGTGGTCAATCCAGCCTCGTTCTCGTGAACGAAATTGAACGCCTGGCAACGAGGCTTCGTCTCCGGGAGGCAGAATTCGAGATTCTGGAAAACGTTCTGGCTTCAAGAGAGCTGCTGGCAGAGCAACTCCCTTCCGGAAATCCGGTAAGTCGAGGCTGGATATCTTCGCCTTTTGGCCGTCGTGTTGATCCGATTGATGGTCGGCAAGCCTTTCACGCTGGCGTGGATTTCGTCGGCAAAGCGGGCTCGCCTGTATTGGCAGCAGGAGCGGGGGTTGTCACTTGGTCTGGAAACAAAAACGAGTACGGAAAGACCATTGAGATTACCCACGGCCAGGGGTTGTTGACACGCTACGGTCATCATGACGAACTCAGCGTTGAGGTCGGCGATATCGTCAGGCGTGGAGAGGTCATCGGATTGATGGGCAGCACGGGTAGGGCTACCGGATACCACGTTCACTTCGAAGTGGAAAAAGATGGCGAACCGGTCAATCCCGTCGAGTTTCTGAAGAAACACAGGCCCTGACCCATCTCACAGATCAGCACTTTCCTGTCTGTCGTTGACCAATGAATGCCGCCCTTCCGGGGAATCCACGGTAAGATGCGCCCGATTTTCCTTACCCCCGGGAGCACGGATCGGAATCCATGTTCAAGTTTCTCTTTGGTACTAAGAACTCGCGTGAACTGCGCCGCATGGGACGAGTGGTTCGGCAAGTTAACGAGCTGGAATCAAAATATACATGTCGAGCTGATCTCGCGGCCATCACACCTGAACTGAAATCCCGTTTGCAAAAAGGGGAAACCCTGGACGCGGTACTTCCGGACGCTTTCGCCGCAGTCCGTGAAGCGTCCAAACGGGTGCGCGGTATGCGTCACTTCGACGCTCAGCTCATCGGTGGACTTACCTTGCATGAAGGTCGTATCGCGGAAATGCGAACGGGTGAGGGTAAGACGTTGATGGCGACACTGCCTGCCTACCTCAATGCCCTAACAGGCAACGGTGTGCACATCGTCACGGTGAACGACTACCTCGCTCGTCGCGACAGCGAGTGGATGGGGCCGATTTACGCAGCGCTGGGATTAACGACCGGTGTGGTCATTTCCCGCCAGAACAGCGCTGATAAACGTGCGGCTTACCAGGCGGACATCACCTACGGGACCAA
>SXGR01038032.1_pt1 | contig 15587 bp, 20 predicted proteins | sample 3174711 | NCBI WGS metagenome assembly SXGR01 (sample SAMN11356860, study PRJNA531348) | freshwater metagenome | isolation source: freshwater sample F1-60 | place: China: Fuxian Lake, Yuxi | collected 2017-12-25
GAAACGCGCCCCTCGCAGCCGTCAACGCCATGATTTATATGCGAAATATCACGATTACGACAGCGAAATCAGCGACTTACTTGGAGAATGTGGGGTAGAGGGTGTGGGTGCTCCCGCTAATCAGCTTGTAGGCACGAAGGGCAGCTGCGTCGGAGATCAATAACGTTGGTCCAAGCCGCTCTGCTTCCAGCTCATGCTCGGGAAGGAAGTCCCTGATGCCGTCTGGCTGAAACGGGTTTGCTGGTGGATGTCCAAGAAGGATGTGCGCCAGTTCATGGGCTATGTCTGAAACTTGTCGCTTCGGATCGTGGGCGTCATTGAGCAGGATGAACGCAGCTCTCCCCTCGAAACAGGCGGCTGCCGAAAAGTCATAGCCTGGGCGCTTCTCAAGAAGCGCCTGCTGCTCTTCACATTCTGGAAGCTTTGAAAGCGGATAGATGGGTACTTCAAGATGCCGTGCGAGCCGCTTTGGACACAGCGGGTCATGAGGGGCGAGGTCCAGCTCGCCCCTCAGATCATCGGCCCATCTATGTGCTTCAGCCACAAATCCACGGCGTAGTTTAGTCTTCGCCACCCACCTTCTCCTTACGGAACTGCTCGTAGGCGGCACGGATCATTACTTCGATTGCCTGTGCTCCTTCGGGTTTCAGGTTTTTATCCGCTCGAAGGTGGCCAACAATCTCGGCCAAAGGCTCAGGTCGCGCCGCAACTTCATCATACGCGATAAAGTCGTCTGCACTCAAACCAGACCACTTACAAAGTGCGGCTAATGTATCGACGTCCGGGCGTTTACCCTGGGCGATCCGTGTCAAGGTCGAGGCACTCACCTTGGCTTTCTCCGCAACGGCCTTCCACGTCAGTTTCTTTGCCTGACGATGGGCATCCAGCGCGTTGTAGAAGGCCTCATTGAGGAACTGCTCTTTCATATCGATTTCACTCTTGCAATCTCCCTCCTATGTCGCAATATATGGCTTGATTGCGATCTTGCAATCGTTACTCCAACTCGCAACCGAAAGGAAAGCGAAAATGTCAAGTGGTAAGAACCAGTATGTCGTCCGCCACGGCGACAAGTGGGGCGTCCGGGGTGAAGGCAATCAGCGCCTGACCCGGGAGTTCGACACGCAGCGCGAGGCTATCGACCACGGTCGTGGCATCGCTCGAAACCAAGAGTCTGAGCTGAGGATTCAGGGCCGCGATGCGCGGTTTCGCGAAGCCTACAGCTACGGCAATGATCCCTATCCACCGAAAGGCTAATGCAATGATGAAGCTGAAATACAAAGGACGCACCTTCACGAATGGCCGCTCGCTTGCGAACGCCATGACCCGTGACTTCAACCAAGAGGTCGAGCGCAAGCTTCGACAGGCCGCAAGTTCCTCGGGACTGCGGGTCCGCAAGACCCATAAAGGGCTCGAAGTTGAAGGGGATGCAGCAAACATGGACCGCTTCTACAAGCGGCTCGGGCGTTGAGGCCCCGGATAACCTCCTCCCATAACTTCTCAACTTAGGCGCGGTTCAGGTTTCTGATCGCGCCTTTTTTCTTTCGAAAAGCAAGAAAATATATGAGTTCTTTCAGCCTCATTGAAGTTGCACTAGCCATTACGTCGCCTCCGCCCCTTGGGGCGTCCGCGCGAAGCGCCGGGCCTGTCGGCGGGTGGCCTTCAGGTTGCCCGCCGACAGGTCATCCTGGAACCGCCACAAACCAAATCACGCCAAAACGCAAAGAGACCCCCGCCTGCTGACGGGAGCCTCGATCATTGCGGCGGCGCGGGCTGTTATTCGGCGGCCATCCGGTCGGCCTGCGCGGTGCGCTCCATGATGTAATCCACGGCCTTCTGCGCCTCGGACGCGGCCCGGAAAATCGCGCGGCTGTCTTCCTTCATCGCCTCCAGCCATCCTTCGACATAGGCGGCGCTCTGGTCGAATTCAGGTTCCACCCCAATCTGTGCGCAAAGCATGCAGTTGCCAATCTCCGCGATCAGCTCCTCGAACGCATAGGCCTTGCGGTCATTGAACCGGCCCAAACGATCCAGCCGCTTTGTCGCGCCTGTCCAGTGGATTGTCTCGTGGGCCAAGGTACCAAAATATCCAGTCGCCCGGTAAAATGTGCCAATTGGCGGCATGTGGATGCGGTCGGTCTTGATGTTGTAGTAGGCGCGCGGCTCCTCGGTAACGTCGATCTGCGCGCCGGTCGCGGCAAAGAACGCCTCCAGCTCGGGGTCGGCCACGGTGCCAAGATCGCGGGGCGGATCGGGCAAGATGTAGAATTCAGCGGGCAAGCCCTCGATCTGATCGGCATTGAACACGCGGTAGGCCTTGGCGTAGGGAATCTGCCGCTCCTCGCCGTTCTCGTCCTCGCGCTCGACGGTGCCGTATTTTACGACCGTGGCGGATTTCTCGCCCTTGCGAACATGGCCCCCAAGTTGCTTGGCCTGATTGAACGTCATCCAGCGGGCTGAGCTGTAATCCTTAGCCATCGCTGTCGCCCAAAGCATCAGGATGTTGATGCCCCGATAGGCCTCGCCGTTGAACCGTTCCGGCAAGCTGACCCCGCCTCCGCCGCCGGTCCACGGTTTGCGCCAGGGCGGCGTTCCCGCCTCGATCTGCGCGACGATCTGATTGGTGACATGGGTGTAAACGTCAAACTTCTCTGCGGTCATTTGTGACCCTCCTTCGAGTGACGCGGTCCGGGTCTCTTCCCCTTTCCGCCGATGGGCGGGCCTTCCTGTTCTGATCTTTGGAATGCCCATGCATTCCGAAGGGCAGAGCAGGTAAGGGCAAAGCCCGTCCTGCGGCCTGGCGGGGCCGTGACAACCGGGTGGAGGGCGTGAATTTTGGAGGGAACCGCGCGCCTCGCGCGTGGGAGGAACCGAAATTCTCGACCGGAACCGACGCCAAAGGCGGCGCTTGCCGGTTTTCTCGGACCTGCCGGGATGGCAGGCGGATCGACAATATTTGGAAACTGTCAGGGCCGGGGTGAGCGGGCGTCAGCCAGTCGATCCCCCGCCCTGGCTATCGCTCACAGCGAGACCGGCGCACTGCCGGGGTCACAAGCTTCTGATGGGCTACGGCGTTCTGACTCCCAGTTCGTCCCAATGAACCTTGATCTCTGTCCGTCCACCCCACTTCAGAGCGCTGCGATCTACCATCCTCCCAGCGATCTCAAATTCCTGGTTGATCTTCACAACGAACAATTTGCTGAAGTTGCCAGCAGAGCTGATCGTCACAAAATCGCGTGCCTTGAAGGGCGTGATCGTTTTGACTTCTATGAAGTCGTCACCCAGCTTGCCATCCGAACCCTGGGCATAATTCCTGTGAAGCTTCACCCCGTAGGTAATAGCCGCGAAGAGCTCCCCAATGTCGCCATAGACCTGGAGGTGCAGACCTGTCTGCAAATGATACTCCTCGGCGAGCGACAATAAATCTTCGAAAATCGGGATCAGCGCCCGATCCGCGTTCGGATATTTCGCGCCCCATTCCTTGTATTGGAGCTGCCGGTTGATCTCGTCCCAGCTAACCCATTCGCCATCATCCCAAATGGCGTTGTCAGGCCCAAGCATCTAGTGAACTGACTCGGGAAAGCTGTCGAACAAGATCACGCGTCCATCGCCTTCGTCCGGATCGTTGACCAGAACAAACGGCACATCGGAGCCATCCTTCTCGTAAAGACAGCGGTACTTCATCTTGCCATCGAGCGGATCGCGCACCTGGTCGTAACGGTAGCTGTGGGGGATGCCCTTCTCAATCCAGCCTTCAACACCTGCGGGCGTCACAAGTGATAGCGGTTTGCCGTCCAGCAAGATCGTGTCGCCCACGTTGAATACTTCATACATCCGGTCTGTCTCCTCTGTCATGTCATCGGGTTGCGTCACAGGCTGTGACCTTCGCCACGATCCCTGTCCCGCGTGTTTTCATTCTCGTCGTCACCGCGCTCCTGTTCGCGCTCGTCCTCGATCTCCAGCCGCTCTCGCGGCTTGTTCAGCACGTCCTTCAGACGCTCGTTGACGGATGGCTTGCGCGCCTCGCGCCCGGCGTCCTCGCCCAGATCATACTCGCTGTGACCATCAAGCTTGTGAACCGCCGCCTGACCGTCGCGGCCCGCGTCTTTCTCCATGATCTCTTTCAGTCGCTCCCGCGCGTAATTGCGGCCTTCCGGCTTGGGCGTGTCGTCCTGGTCCCGTGACCTGTCCACGACACGCGCCAGACGCTCCCGGAAATCCTCCGGGTTTCGGTCGCGGTCGCGATCTTTCGCGGTCGCAGCCCTGAGTGCTGCCAGACCGGCAGAGACGCGGCCCTGCCCGGCCTCACGCTCGGCTCCATAAGTCTCCCGCGCAATATCCAGGCGCTCGCGCATTTCACGGAAAGCAGCGCGAGCTTGGCGGGCGGCATGGACGACAGCGCCGCGCTCGGTGACGGGTTTGTATTCTCGTCCCTGGCGCTCAGCCATTGCTTTCGCCCGCCGCTCCATGGAATTGGCCGCTGGCCCCAGCTTCAGCTCCGGGTCGCGGTCCAGCTCTTCGGCTGAGAGCTGATCGCCCCGCTCCAGCGCAGCCTCCCGCTGCGCTTCAAGCGACCGGTGATCGACGCGCTCCACCTCCCCTGCCCGCTCCAGCGCGCGGTTCTGTAGATCGGCCCAGAGGCCGCGCATCTGCTCGATCTCGACGCCGCCGGTTTTCGCGGAATCGAGCACGCGGGTCTTGGCTGTGAAACCCTCGGCCTCCAGCTTGCGGGTGGAGGTCAGGACATGGGCATGGTGATTGCGCTGATCGCCTTCCCGGTGCGGCGAATGGATCGCCACATCGACGGCCACGCCGTAGCGGCTGACAAGTTCCTGGGCGAAGTCACGGGTGATCTGAGAGCGGGCCTCGGCACTGATCTCGGACGGCAGGGCCAGCTCCCACTCGCGGGCGGTGACGGAGTTGCGGCGGGTCTCGCTGGCCTCGACCTCGTTCCAGAGGCGGGACCGATCCGTAGCCCAGTCCGGGGCGTCCTTCGGGGTCAGGATGAAGGTCTCCTCGATGCCCTGCTTGCGGGTGTAGTCGTGGACGCGGCCTTCGCGCTGGCACTCGATGCGCTCCCCGACACGGTAGGCTGCTGCCGCCGTGGCAGAGCGCCCGGCGCTGCGTTTGATCGTCTTCACAGAGAGGTGGTAGCTCGCCATGCGCCCTCCTCTCTCAAAGGCAATAGTTGCCGCCGTGGCAGAGTGCCCAGCTTTTGGCTCGTGACAAGAGCTGAGGTGTTGGTGCAGAGTGGGGATGAAGCCCAACCTCTTCCGGTTCCCTTCGGAAAGGGCTTCGTCCTCCCTGTTGGGCGTAAGACGGTGGTTTTGGAGATCAGTGATCCAAGACCGCCGCAGCTTTGCGCAACCGTCTTTTCCCCGGAGGCCCGCGCCCCAAATCGCAGTGCGCGTTCGCACCGCTGGGGCTGGAGGGGAAAAGACAGCCCGCCCGAAGCGAGCCTTTGGCTCACTGAGGCGCGGGCTTGCCAGTGACCTGTCCCCAGATCCCCAGCCTCATGGGGGGCGAGATATGGGGACAGATCACTGGCGGTTTGCCGGGGGCAAACCCGGTATCGTGAGGGGGCGGCAGCTCCTGGGCGCGATACCTCCCGCAAAGGAGACACCAGCGGCAGACCGGCCCCCACCGTGGGGCATCGGGCGAGACGTTGGTGCGACCTTGCGGGACGCGATCCAACTGCCAAAGTTGGCCTCGGTGAGTTTGAGAGGCCGGGTGGGCCTTTCATTCCGGCGCGCATCGCGTCGGACGGAGTTCGCCATCGGCTGAGGCCCTGCCTCAAGGAGATCGCACGCAAATCTCGGAACCGAAGGTGGAGAGTTTGCATAAGTGCGCCCTTGTCCTTTACAGGCCTACGGGTACGCGCTATCGCTGGTTGTGGCAAGCCTAACCTTTACACCTGCCCTCTTTGAAGTGGATTCCCGAATTGGCCGAGACTGAGCTTGAACGCGCCGAGAAACGCTACGCCCAGGCCAAGGCCCGCCTTCAGGCTCTGAAGAACCGGGAAGCCACCAGACAGCGCAAGCTGGATACCAGGCGCAAGGTGATCCTGGGCGGGGCGCTCATGGACCTGGCGGAACGGGACTCCAGCGCTGCCGCCATGCTCGACCGGCTGATCCGCAACCTCTCCCGTGAACAGGATCGCAAAGCGTTTGCGGAGTGGGACACTCCCTCCCCTGCCCCTACCGATGACGGCGCGTCCTGATGCGGAGCGTGATACTCGTCTTCGGGGGGCTGTTCCGCTTCTTCGGTCGGCTGATCTTCACACCCATTCTGTTGGGCTGGATGATTGGCGCAGTCCTGTTCGGGACGATGCTCGGCTCTCTGGTGGCCACCCCGTTCATCTTCGCTTTCTTCGACCAGACGCCCGGCGAAAGCGCCTGGCAGTGGCTCGTCTTCGGTCCCTTCATGTTCGTAGGCGCTGTCTTCGGATTTCAGTACTGGCGTATGGCGTCCGGAGCCGATGCTTATTTCGGACTGACCGGCGACAGCCACGGCTCGGCGCGGTTTGCGAACCGCAAAGAGTTGAAGAAGCTGGAGCGGGCCAGAGGGCACAAAGATGCCGGTCTTCTGATTGGGCGCAATCCGCACACCGGGCGGTTGCTGCACTATGACGGCCCGGCCCATCTGATCACCCTCGCCCCGACGCGCGCGGGGAAAGGCGTCGGCACCGTGATCCCGAACCTGTTGGCGGCTGAGCGCTCCGTCCTGGTGATCGACCCCAAGGGCGAGAATGCCCGGATCGCGGGCGAGGCCCGGCGGCGGTTCGGGACGGTCCATGTCCTCGATCCGTTTGAAGTCAGCGGCCATCCCTCCGCCGCCTACAATCCGCTCGACCGGCTGACCCCAGACAGCCTCGATCTGGGCGAAGACGCCGCCTCCCTGACAGAGGCGCTGGTCATGGACCCGCCGGGCCAGGTGACGGAAGCGCACTGGAACGAGGAGGCCAAGGCTATCCTCGGCGGGCTGATCATGTTCTGTGTCTGCCACGAGGATCGCGACCGCCGGTCCCTTGCTACCGTCCGGGAATATCTCACCCTGCCCCCGGAAAAACTCCGGGCGCTCTTAGAGCTGATGCAGGACAGCGACGCGGCAAGCGGGCTGATCGCCCGCGCCGCCAACCGCTTCCTCGGCAAGGCGGATCGCGAAGCCGCCTCGGTTCTGTCCAACGCGCAGCGGCACACGCATTTCCTAGACAGTCCAAGGATCGCCAGATGTCTGGCACGCTCGGACTTCGCCTTTTCCGATCTGCGCCATCGGATCACTTCAGTGTTCCTGGTCCTTCCGCCCAACAGAATGGACGCCTACAGCCGCTGGCTGCGCCTTCTGGTCTCTCAGGCTCTTCAGGACATCGCACGGGACGCTGAAGTGTCAGCGACACTGGCGGGGCCACAGAACGCCTCAGAGGGCCGCTCTGAGCGCCTCAGGGCCTCGAACCCCACGTTGGGGCCTGCCCTCTTCCTGCTCGATGAATTCGCCGGGCTGGGCCGTCTGGAAGCCGTAGAGCGCGCTATGGGGCTGATGGCAGGCTATGGGCTTCAGCTCTGGCCGATCCTGCAGGACATGAGCCAGCTCCGCGATCTCTACGGCGACCGCGCGAATACCTTCATCGCCAATGCCGGGGTGCAACAGGTCTTCGGGGTGAACGACTTCGAGACGGCGAAATGGCTGAGCCAGATGATCGGCCAGGAAACACGCCCGTTCCAGACCGACAGCTTCAAGCCCGGCGACGGTCCCAGCTTCTCGAACCACCTCACGGGCCGCGATCTGCTGACCCCCGATGAAATCATGCAGCTTCCCCCGGATCGCCAGCTCCTCCGCGTCCAGGGGCAGGCCACCGCCGTCGCGCAAAAACTGCGCTACTACGCCGATCCTGAATTTGCCGCGCTGTTTACGCCTGAAGCCCGATAACCTGAAAGCAATCCACCATGTCTGACACGCCCACCTCCCCTGCCCCGCTTTCGGACGATGATCTGCGCGAAACGCTCGATCTGCTTGCCACGGCTGTCGCCAGCATCTCGGATCGGGTGGATGATCAGACCCGTGTGCTCGACCGCGTGAACAAGACGGCGACGGAAGCCCGCTCTGCCGCTTTTGCTGCTCAAAAGCAAACCAACCCGGAACACTATGGCGAGATTGTCGGCGCGACCATCGACGGCAAGATCAGCGATACCCTCACCCGCGTTGGCCAGATGGCCGGTGATCTGCTGCGGGCGTCCAACCATACTCAGGAAGTTCTCAGGAAAGCTGAGGATGCCAGGTCAGATACCATGCGCCAGCTTTGGGAAAGGGAACAGAAGCTGGATCGCTTCAAAAGCCGTCTTCCTTGGTTCGGTCTGGGTGCTGTCCTTCTGGCTCTTGTCCTGACGGTAACGCTTCCTCGTTTCTTGGCCAGCAACGCTTCCATGTGCGCTGTCCTCGGAGCGTCTTGGACCACGACGACCACGGGTGTCGATGCCTGCGTGTTTTACCAACGGTGAGCTGTGATGTGCTGATGGTGGTCGGCTCTGCCTGAGATGCTGGGTGTTATATATGTGTTAGAATCTGTGTTACGGGTCTGGAAGTCTCACGTAGACGCTTGAAAATAAATCGATTTTCTAGCTGCCCGGTAACTGATAACACGAATCCCGGTAACTGAAATCCTGCTTTTGGTAACTGATAACACGAATCTTGACTGCGGTAACTAAAACCACGAATGTCGACTCATGGTAACTGATAACACGAATGCTCTCGCCCCGCTCCTGCCGGATCGTCATCCGCAGCATGATCTGTTCATTTGTGATGTTGCAGACGCTGTCCTGAAGGACGTGATGCAACACATGGAGCATCCGTTTTATTCCCTCTCAAAGAAGCCTGAGACAACGATCAAGCGCTATGAGAATGGCGACAAGTGGCTTCAGATCACGCCGAGCGTGAAGGGGCTGGCGACGATCTACGACAAGGACATTCTGATCTACTGTATCAGTCAGATCATGGCGAAGCTGAAGGAGGGAGAAGCCGTTTCGCCCCGTGTCCGGATTAACTCCAGAGAGCTGCTGATCTTCACTAACCGGGGTACAAGTGGCCGGGAATACCAGTCTCTGCTCGATGCCCTTGATCGCCTCGAAGGGACGCGGATCAGGACAAACATTGTCACTGGAGATGAAGAGCAAGTCGATGGCTTTGGCCTGATCGACGCCTCATCGATCCGCCGGAAACATGGCCTTGATGGCCGTCTTCTCTGGTGTGAAGTGAAGCTGTCAGACTGGGTTTTCAACGCAATCCGGAACGAAGAGGTTTTGACTCTCCACCGGGACTACTTCCGCCTGCGCAAGCCCATTGAAAGGCGGGTGTACGAGATCGCCCGGAAGCATTGCGGGCAGCAGAAAACCTGGCGCATCACATTGGCTAAGTTGCTGCTTAAGACCGGGTCGCAAAGCCCCCAGAAGCGCTTTCGGCAGATGATCCGTCAGCTCGCAGAGCATGACCATTTGCCGGATTACCACGTAACCTTTGAGGATGAAGCCGACATGGTGGTGTTCACCAATCGCGGCACGATGTCTCCCGCCCAGCTTGTTGAAGGCAATATTCCACCGCTGCAGTCCGACACCTACGAAGAAGCGCGCCATGCAGCGCCCGGTTGGGACGTTCGTTTCCTGGAGCGCGAGTGGCGCGACTGGTGTGTTGAGCCGCCCCGCTACGCTGACCGCGCTTTCATTGGGTTCTGCCGAAAGTGGTTTGAGAAGCGAGGCAGGCCTTGAGATTAAAAACCGGTTATAGAAATAAAGCCGGTAATGGAATTAAATCCGGTGTTGGATTTATTTCTGGTATGAGTTATAAAACCGGTAACAACCAAGTGGCAGGATCGAGCAATGCCCGTCATCGTTATGGCAAGCCCCAAAGGTGGGGTTGGAAAATCGACATGCGCCGTTCTTCTGGCGTCTGAGTTCGCCCGCATGGGCGCGGATGTCACGGTGCTTGACTGTGACCCGAACAAGTCTCTTACCCGGTGGGCATCTCATGGCGCACCTGCCGGTGTGACCTTGAAGAGCGATGTTGGCCGTTCAGAGATCGTTCCGACCATCCGGAGCGCGGATGGTGACGGCAAGATCGTCATTGTGGACCTCGAAGGGGTTGCCTCCCAGCTCGTCAGTCGCGCCATCTCCCAGGCGGATTTGGTGATCGTCCCGATGCAGCCGACAGCGCTGGACGCAGAGATCGGGTCCGAAGCATTGGCGTTGGTTCGCGAAGAGGAAGAAGCGCTTGGGCGGTCAATCCGTCATGCTGTGGTGCTGACCAAGACCAGCGCAGCCGTCAAAAGCCGCGTCCAGAAGGAGTTAGAAGAACAGCTCAGTGGGGCAGGGATCGACGTGATCGAGCCGTCCCTGGTCGCGCGCGCAGCGTTCTCGGAACTGTTCGCCTATGGGGGCGATCTGACAGCGATGATGAATGACCCGGAGATGGTCACAGGCGGCAAGGTAGATAAGGCGTTGGCAAACGCTCAGGCATTCACGGAGGCGGTTTATGAGCGGCTCAAATAGGCTTGCGGGGCTGAAAGCCCGTCCGAAAGGGACGACCGTTGAAGAAGTCCGGCGCGTAGACGAAGTTGGAGAGGCGAGGGGGTTCCTCGACCGAACACCCCGAAAGAAGCCTGGGCGTAAACCCAGTCCCCGGACCTACCAGCTTCACCCAAAGGTTTTCCCTAGGGTAGGGGAGGCAATAGCAGCCGAAGCCGAAAGGCTTGGCGTAACACAGGGCCAACTAATTGAGCTTCTGTGGGAAAAATACGAAGAGCACGCTTCTTGAGCGTATTTCTGCAAGTTGACATAGAAGAAGATGTGTAGACAATGCGTCACATGATACAGACCGGTAACGAACTACGCAAAATCCGCGAAGAACTAGGAATCTCTCAAGCTCGTCTCGCAGAGATCACTGGTCTTCCGCAACACATTCTCTCATCGTTTGAGCTTGAGAAGACGGCTTTGGGCCCTGACGTTTTGAACGAAATCAATGATTTGGTTCCTAATATATCGAACTACGAAAGTGTTTTAAAACGGAAGAAGCGGTACCGCCAGCATACCTATTCCGACATTGCCATTGATCCAGACAGAGCCTCACGTGCGAGAAAAACCGCCGAGAACCAAAACTACCTCGAAGCCCTTCGCGATCTCGAACAACAGCCAGAGCCAAACTTCACGGCTGTCAGCTTTTTTGCAGGCATTGGTGGTTTCAGCCTTGGGTTTCGTAGCTGTGGTTTCGATATCAAAGGTTTTGTTGAAATCGATGACGACTTGGCATCGATTTATCAGGCCAACTTTCCAAACACCCGACGACTTGGCTCAGACATAACAAGAATAACTGACGAAGAATTTGAGAGTTTTCGGCAGCATGTTGGAGATATCGACGTTGTGATTGGGGGGCCTCCTTGCCAAGGGTTTAGCCTCTCTGGGAAGCGCGACGTGGATGATCCAAGGAACTATCTTTTCCAAGACTATTTGCGCGCCATTGACCTTCTCAGGCCAAAATTTGCGATCATTGAAAACGTAAGATTGCTGACCTCAATGAAGTCAAAGGAAGGGGGGTTCGTCAAAGATGCCATCAGAGATGGTTTACGGTCGCACGGATACTCCTCAGCGCTATATGAGGTAAACGCAAAGGACTACGGCGTTCCCCAGCATCGAGAGCGAGCAATTTTCATTGCCGTGAGAGATGACTTAGGCGTCAAGCCAACAATGCCCGAAGCCGCCTTCTCCGGAGACGACTCACTTTTTACACACAATAGGAACTGTCGGACTTTCGGCGATGCCTGCTCGGACCTTCCTTATCTAGAGTCTGGTCACGCCGCAGCAGACCCGTACCATAAAGCTGTCAAACATCCTGAGCACGTGCTGCAGTGGCTTTGGGATGTGCCAGAAGGCAGAAGTGCACACGACAATGAAGACCCTGAACTGCGTCCTCCATCAGGATACAACACAACTTATAAACGGCAAATCTGGGATGAACCTGCGTCAACTGTGCAAACCACATTTGGAATGATTTCTGGCTGTCGCAATGTTCATCCAATCGCAACAAGGTCATTAACGGTTAGAGAGGCCAGTCGTTTGCAATCTTTCCCCGACTCCTACAAATTTGTCGGCTCGTTGGGTACAATTCGAACTGGGATCGGAAATGCTGTACCCCCATTGCTGGCACGATCGCTTGCTAGGCATCTAAGCTCTCAATTGGCCGATCTTGTAAAAGTATCCAGCTTCTAGATTGAACTGCAATTGCTCTGGGTGCTGCTGCTGCCCTCCGCGCTGCATCTGGACAATGCCGAAGCGTGGCGCTTGATGTTGGATACCCGCAGGGTCTTTGTAAGAACCTTTACGAACAGAATACGGCTTTGTCCAAAAGCCACTATATTCTTTCGATAACTGAATAAGTTCATCAATAGTGTAGATGGCGGTTTCAGTTTGGCTCCACTCACTTGCCTTCTTTGTCTTATGCAGAAGAAGATCGGGCGCAAACGGATCTTCTAGGTATGCTTTTTGCAGAAGTAGTCGGGTTACCTCATCTTGCCTACTCGATAGAAGAGCCTCCCATTCACGACGCCCGTCCTGGTCGATTTCTTCCCAAAAAAAGCGCCGTGGATCACTTTGGCGGCCCTCAAGGACTCGCTCGTCATCTAACGGGCGGAAACCCACGTCTCCGCAGAACTGTCGTAGCGCCACAACAGCGGTGTCCGAAACGGAGAAACCGCTAGAGGTTAACAGATTGGAAAAGCCTCTCGCAGTGGTGAAGAACAGCTGTGCATTTGTTGGTGTCTTATTGTTGCATTGCTTCGTCGATACGCCGATTGTGTGCTCAGTCTCGGAGCGTGCAAATTTGATCGTAAGGATTAGATCGCTTTTACACCGCTTGATCCGCACGCCATTGACTTCAAGCCATTTTTTACCCTCCTCAGACGTTGCCAATGCGCCGGTAGAGATTGCAACGGCCCGTTCAATAGTGCTCGATCCATATGCTGTAGCTATGTAATTCAGAAGTGTTAGCGCGGGGTCGCCGACGTTGACATGTGAGGTAATCCTATCCGAGGCTTCCAACGGGTAAGACAGAGAGTTTATTTCATCAGTGATGCCATCTTCGAAGGCATGCCCTGCCTTCCTTCCAAGGGTTCCAGCCTGGATTTGTAGTGCATGTGTTTCGTCAATCGGGGTCAGAGCCATACTCAATGCCTTCGGTAAGTTGAGAAACCGAAACATCGAGCCCTGCTGCAATCTTTGACAAATTCGAGAACGACATGTTGCGTTTCCCGCGCTCAATCATGCTGATGTAAGTCCGATCAAAACCGCACTTTTCAGCAAGCTGCTCTTGGGAGAGGAGTAATCCTTCCCTCAAAGTCTTTATGCGCATGCCTAGAAGGCTAAGTATTTCAGTCATAAGGCATTTGCGAGGAATGTGCTGTTTGCGTCTACGGACAATGCGTCACAACTGGATGTAACAGCAGTTGTCTAGACACGCTATCTAAGCTCGCCGCACCGTTCTCTCACTGACCTTGAACAGCCGCGCGATTTCTGAGACCGCGCGGTGCTCGACGTCTCTCATCCGCCGAACCTCATCCTTCTGTGCGGTCGTTAGGGCAGGGGGCCTGCCGCCGATCCGCCCGCGCTTGCGCGCGGATGCCAGCCCTTCCCTAGTCCGCTCGGAAATCCGCTCCCGCTCAAACTGGGCGATGGACGCGAAGACGTGAAACACCAGGCGGCCTGCCGGCGTCGTCGTGTCGATATCCTCAGCCAGGGACCGGAAGCCGGCACCTCGCTCCCGGATCGCCTCTACGATATCCAAGAGGTCCTTCAGAGACCGCGCCAGGCGGTCATACTTTGTGACAGTCACAACGTCGCCGTCGCGGAGTTGATCCAGCATCTTATCCAGTTCTGGCCTTGCGCGCCTCGATCCACTTATCCGGTCTGCGAAAACCTTCTCAGCACCGGCTGCTGATAGTGCGTCGGTCTGTGAATCCAGGCTCTGGTCGTCAGTGCTGACGCGTGCATATCCAATGATCATGCTTCAGTGTGACAAAAACCTGCCAAAACTGCAAAGGTTTTGCCGGGGGTTTTTGTCCTGGCTAAGCGATTGATCCTGGGTAGGGTAGGGCGCTCGGCCAAAAACGACCGTTTTTGGCCGGAAGGTTTTGGCCAAGGTGTTTTGTCCGCGCCATGGGATGAGGTCGCCCCTGCTGACCCACGACGAGTGACGTTTCGGGGTAGCAGAATTGCGCCTATATGCATGCACTGAAGTGAACAAGAGTTATGGCTGATGCCGTCGTTGTACTATCATTGCATCTGCTACTTGGAGTTGCGTCGTATGCCCACAGTGACCTTGATCCTCCGCGGAGATCAGATCGGTCGTTACACCAGTTTCTCGGGTACGGGGAACGGGCCAGATCGGGTCGTTACGGTAAATGGTGTCGAGGCCGTGGGAACGGCTGATCAACTTTACACAGTCATTGTGGAACAGGTGAATTCTGGTGTCACCGAGTTTGAGAATGGTCAGTTCATCACCATTCTTGACGCTGACGGGAACGTTGTCGTTCCCCGAACCGGCGTGCAGCCCGACATTGAACAAGGACGCGGAGCGGGGGATGAACATCTCTTGCTCAGCAACCAGCCCTTTCTGATCGATTTGGGCGGTGTTCCTGTGGGACCTGCAACGGTCACCTACACGGAAGCCGATGAAAGTTCGAGTGCCGGGGGCGACGACGACGGGCAGCTCGATTTTGAGGACTTCCCGTGTATTGCGCCTGGAGCAATGATTGCGACACCGACCGGTTCGACCGAGATTGCGGCGTTGAAAACCGGTGATTTGGTTGAAACACAGGATCATGGAGCTGTTCCGCTTGCTTGGGTTGGAAGACGGAGTCTCGACTTGACCAACCACGCGAGCGGGAAACCAATTCTGATAAAGGCTGCATCTTTCGGCAATCAGCGACCGCGTCGAGACTTGGTTTTGTCACCGGATCATCGGGTTCTTGTCGATGATCCGGCATGTGTTTGGCTGTTTGGAACATCTGAGGTCCTTGCGCCGTCAAAAGGGTTGGCAAGTCTGCCACGTATTCGGGAGATGCGCGGCAGACAGCATATCGAGTACGTCACACTGTTCACGGAGCGACACGAAATCATCTTTGCCGACGGCCTGGCTGTCGAGACGCTATATCCTGGCCCACAAGCGTTGCGTCGTCTCGGCGCTCTGGGCCGGGCAGCAATACTGTCGATTTGTCCGGCGCTGCGTCACCAGAGTGCATCGGTCGTGTATCCCTCAGCGCGTCGTCTTCTGTCGGTTCGCGAGAGCGAAGCGGTCTCCGAGGCGCTTCGTCTGAAGAGCCGGGTAGAAACTGCAGACGGCAATCTAAAGCCATCGGTGAAACTTCGGGTCTTAAAGTAGCCTATTGGAGACCTTCTCCGAACCGCAGGATGTGCCAAAACACAACCATTTTTGTCACCGGCGGAAAGGACCGTTTTTGGGAAATTAGTTTTGGCAGAAGGTTATTGGCAGTGCTTGCCCGCTGATCGCTCGACATCTACACTTTGCGTGTTCTCAGGGCGGGGCGGAATTCCCCA
>SXGR01521035.1_pt1 | contig 15586 bp, 14 predicted proteins | sample 3174711 | NCBI WGS metagenome assembly SXGR01 (sample SAMN11356860, study PRJNA531348) | freshwater metagenome | isolation source: freshwater sample F1-60 | place: China: Fuxian Lake, Yuxi | collected 2017-12-25
CCCTTTAAACGGTATCGAGGGTTCGACTCCCTCCATCACCGCCATTAATTCCTAAAACCCCAGCAGCTGACAGGCTTCTGGGGTTTTTCATTTTCAGATGGTCATGCGAGTGCTCGTTTGCAGTATGAACGAAACTAGCGGCTAGCTTCTTCCATTCTAGTGCCTAAGACATGATCCACTAGCAATGCGGTGCTTATGGGTTTGGTCAATACGGCTTCAGCGCCTGCGTCTAACAATTCGTGCCTCACGCTAGTGAGGCCGTGCCCCGTAACCGCGATAATGCGAATTGCAGCGTGGTCTGGGTTGGTTTTAATTTGTTTGCACACGGTGACGCCGGAAAGCCCGGGCATGGAGTAGTCCAGCAAAATGACATGAGGTTTAAACTGGGCGGTCATTAAGCCAGCGTGGAAGCCATCGGTGGCTTGCGCAACATTCACTTTGGGAGTGATGGTCGAGAAAAATTCGACTAAAAATTCGCGGAATTGGCGGTCATCATCCACCACTAAAACGCGTAAGATTTTTTGAATTGCCTGCGCGTTGCGAGGTTGAATAAGGTCTTCAACATCTTTTTGTGCGAAGCGGCGGTGTCCTCCCGGTGTGGTCTTGGCTTTCAATAATCCCTTTGTAACCCAACTGCGAACAGTTATTGGCGACACGCCAAATAGTTGCGCCACTTCTGCAGGAGATATAAGGCGATCTTGTGTCATTATCTTTAGCCTTGCGTGTTAGGGGGCGCCAGTCTCAGTATGTGCGCTATGAGGGTTGATGTGTTAAGTGGTTTTGTCATAAAAGCCGTATTGCCAAAATTCTCTACCGTTTCTGAGTTGGCTTGCTCACTGTAGCCTGTGCAGACAATTATAGGTAGCTCGGGTTTATATTGGCGCATCATGCTAATCATGTCCATACCTGTGAGTTGCGGCATTGTTTGATCGGTGATGACGAGATCCACAGCATCGGGCTGGCGAATTAAAAACTCCAAGGCGGCGGGAGAGTTGTGAAACGACTTTACCTGAGCGCCGTGTAAGCCGAGTAGTTCACGAAGCATGGATAACATGCTTTGCTCGTCGTCGATAACCATAACACGTAAGGATTGTAAGCACCCCTGAGTGGTTGATGCCTCTTGTGAAGGCAAGCGTTGTGCTGGTGCGCTATCGATTATCGCCTCAATTTTAGGGAGTAACAGGCGAATACGGGTTCCAGCACCGGGTTGACTATCAACCAGAATATGGCCACCTAAAGAATGTATTAGCCCGTGCACCACAGATAACCCCATCCCCGTGCCTTTGCCAACCTCTTTTGTGGTAAAAAATGGGTTGAATATATCGCCTAAAATATGTTCAGGTATGCCGCTACCGGTATCTCTTACGGCAATTTCTACATAGTCTCCGCTAAAGTAAGTGTTGCAGGCGGTACAGGAGGCGTCGGCAATGCTGACATTGTTTAGGGAAAATTCGATTTGTCCGTAAGTTCCTATAGCATCGCGTGCGTTAATGCCCAAGTTTAGGAGTATTTGATGCAAGTGAACCGGTTGGATGGCTACTTGAATGCTGGGGTCGCTGACAAGGTAATCCAGTGTTACGGTGGTGGGTATTGCTGAGTGCAGCAGCCCCATAACCTCTTTAATAATGGGCAAAACGGGTATTACTGGGGTTGCTTTGTCAGACTCTGGGGATAGCCGGCTAAAAATAAGCATCTGTGCAATTAATTCTTTAGCGCGTAGCCCCGCTTGTTGAATTTCGTTTAGGTAGTTTTTGAGTTTATCGATTAGAGGTGTTTCACGTAGGCTCATCATAATGGCGAGCTCGGTATAACCCAGAATCCCACCAAGGAGATTGTTAAAATCGTGTGCTACACCGCTGGTTAAATGACCCATGGCTTCCATTTTGGAGGTTTGTACCAGCTGGCGTTTTAGCTGTTCTTGCGTTGCCTCCATGGCCTTGCGTTCGTTAATCAGCTGCATGGTGCCAATCATACGAGCAAATTCATCGTCGTTGTTTTCGCCCATCACTTTGCCGCTTTCATGAACCCATTCCCAGCCGCCATTGGCATTGCGCATACGGTGTTCAGAGGAATAGTTGGGTGTTTTATCGGTGAGATGGTTATAGAGCTTTTCTATCACGCATGGGTAGTCGTCTGGGTGAACTAAATCTTCCCAAACAATAGCGCTACCCAATGGATACCCCAGTAGCCCTAACCAACGCTTGCTGTAGTGCGTGGTGTTTTCTAATAGATTCCATTCCCACATGCCTGTATTGGTAGCGTCTGCTGCCATGTAGAGGCGGTTTTGATTCTCTTGTAAAAAGCGTTCTAATTTGATGATGTGAGTGATATCGGTACGCACCGAAATGTATTGTTCCGGTTTCCCGCTCTCGTCAAGGATGGGCACAATGGTAGAACTAACCCAGTAATAGTCGCCATTTTTGGCTCGGTTTTTAAGGTTTCCATGCCAAACCTCGCCCTTGGTGATGGTGCTCCAAAGATCCTCATAAAAGCTCGTGGGGTGATGCCCCGATTTTATCAGCCGATGATTTTGGCCAATGATTTCATGGCGCTCATAACCGGATATGTTGCAAAAGTTATCGTTAACTTCGGTAATAGTGCCCACTTTGTCGGTAATACTAACGATAGAGTGTTTGTCTTGGGCGTATTTAAGATCGTGTAGTTTTTTAACCGCTTCAGTCAGATCGTGCGCGCTAGATTTAAGAGCCTTGTAGCGGGAAATATTGTTTCTTACCGTTTCAATTAAAAATTGGGCGGTAATGGGTTTTGTCATAAAACCATCGCCGCCTACATTCATGGACACCAACTGATAAGTGGGGTCCTCTTCGCCGGTGATGAAAATAATGGGTATGTGTATGTATTCGTCTAGCTGGCGAATAGCGGCGCACAACTCCAAGCCATTGACGTGTGGCATGGAGATGTCTAGCAGGATTAAATCCGGCGGATTCTTTTTAAGGCTGTTAAGTGCTTCCAACGGATTGGTTAAGCCCTCTACATCAAAGCCGGCTTGCTCTAATAGAAATTGATAGGTTTCTACCAATAAGGGTTGGTCATCAATCACCAATACACGGCTTTTATTAGTCTGTGTACGTGGCCTTAGTTGGTTGAGTCTATTGCTGAGCGATTCAATCTGTAATGATTTTGGAAGGTAGGCTGCAACTCCTGCTCTAACCGCCTGAACGCGTGCCATTAAATCTTGTTGCTCGCTGATTAGAATAACGGGGATGGGCGATGCCGCATTCCCATTGTGCAAATAGGTGATGAGTTGGGCTATGGATTGTTGGAACTCTAGGCACAGCACTTCATCGATAATAATGGCCATGGGTCTTTGGCTGTTAATAGTATTTTTGCAGGCTTCCGGGTTGTTAAACCATGTTGTTGTGTAACCCTGGCCTTGTAGTTTACAAGCCAATGATTTGGCAAATTCCAGATCATTGGTTAATAGGTATAGAACGGGGAGAGGGGTTTCTATTGCTGCGTTTGAGGTCATAGGTAGGAGTCTGTGTCGTCCATTGATGTAGGGTTTAGTCTTGTCTTATTTAGCAAGTAATTCCTTCACGGCCTCGCGTACATCGACCAGTGCAAAGGGTTTGCGTAATATTTTGGTGGCGCCTACTAGTTGCGCTACGGGTAAATAATCGAATCGGCCATTAATACCGCCGCCGCCAGACATAGCGATAATTTTTAGAGAAGGTTGAGTTTTTTGCAGCCCCATGACCAAATCTACACCGTTGAGTTCGGGCATAACCAAGTCCGTTATCAGCAGGTCGAAGGGGCTGGCTTCTAAATATTGCCTAGCTTCCATGCCGGTGGCGGCGAGAGTGACTTTATACTCGTTCGAGAGAAGGTCACCCAATAAATGCCGGATACTTTGCTCATCGTCTACCACTAAGATGTGTTTCATCATTAATCTCCTTAAAACAAGACAATGCGGCCTTCGGCCATGTTTTTTTGACGTACTTCAGGCCCAGAGGTACAGGCTTCTTGAAGGGCTTTTTTGGAGTCCTCTAAAGAAATATTCACCGCTTCGGAATCATCCTGTTGGGCGGCTGCCGTTACTGCAGACGTTAGTGCTGAAAACCCCGTATTTAAGGCATGTACGCGCATTTCCAGTTTTTCATTAAGCTGGCGAACTATGTCTTCAAACTGCAAGGAGTGTAGGGCAAGTTCCACATCGCGGCTGACTTTGTCAGAAATAGCAGACACCTCCGTTAGTTGCAGCCCCATAATTCGACCGTTTTCATCGACTTTGGCCATAATGTCGGCCACTCGTGTTTGAGTACCTAGGGTCAAATCCAAATCTTGCGATGCTATTCCGCCAATAACCCCGGCGGCCTCGCCCATGGCTGTTTTAAGGTCTTCTACTTTGTCGGCAATTTGCAGTGAAAACTGGCTACTTCGGCCAGACAAATTGCGCACTTCGTCTGCCACTACCGCAAAGCCCCGCCCATGTTCGCCAGCGCGCGCTGCTTCAATGGCGGCGTTGAGGGCTAGCAGGTTCGTTTGCTTGCTGATGCTGTCAATTTCGCTGCGCAGTTTGTCAATGGCTTGAACCTGATGCTTCATGGCGGCCAGAATTTCAACCAAATTGACGCTGGCGCTGCCGGTACTGGCGATATTGTCGGCCATGCGGTGCACTATGTTGATGATCTCATCGACATACTTGGGTTCTGTTTTAAGGCTGCCGTCGTTAGCATTGGGTTTTAGGTTCTCTTTTTCAGTGCCAGTGGCCATGCCGATAAGCTTTTGGGTGAGGTGTTCTTGGGCTTGTATGGAGTGAGATATGCCATTGAAGCTATTGATTAAATTGGCAATGGCCTCGGCCAAGATAGTGCGTTGGTGATTCAAATCGGTGTTGGCGGCATCAATCAAGCTAGCGGCGGCTTGACGAAGCGCTTCGGATTTTTGCGGCAGCAGGCTTGACTGCACGGTGTGGGTGTTTGCTGTATCGGGCTGTGTTCTAGGTGCTGCAAGCATCATGGCAACATGGGTGCCAATCCAGCATGCATGGCTGCCGACAAAAACAAGCTGACTTTCTATGCTTGCCTTAAACACTAACAGCAGTACCTCGCCTATTAAAAGCGCTGCGACTGGCCAGATTAACAGGCTCCAGTTTTTTTCCTGCATTCCTAATCCTCTGTGTAAAGCCCTGTATCACACTGCGTTGAGCTGGCGCTCAACCTATCGAAATCTCACTGAAGCTTAGTTTCAGGAATATCGTTTGTATAGTTAAAATAGAAAATATATAAAATATTGATAATATCGAATTTGTGCCTATAGTTATTTTTACAAAGCGCACTTAGGGGAGTTGTTATGGCAAAGGTAATTCTGATTGTTGATGATTCAACCAGTGTTCGGCAGGTGGCGGGAATGACCTTGCGGAGCGCTGGGTACTCTGTTGTGGAAGCCGTGGACGGCAAAGATGGCTTAGTAAAAGCCGATGGCCAGAAAATTAATTTGGTCATATCGGATGTCAACATGCCGAATATGGATGGCATCAGCTTTGTTAAAGCGCTCAGGGCGAAACCTGAGTACAAATTCACTCCCGTCATCATGCTAACCACCGAATGTTCTGAAGCCAAAATGAGCGAAGGCAAAGCTGCCGGTGCAAAGGCGTGGGTGGTAAAACCTTTTAAGCCTGAGCAAATGCTCCAAGCGGTTGCCATGCTTATTGCTCCTTAATACCCAATTCAAGGTGTGGTTATGTTCACGTACGAACAAGATGACAAAAAGTGCCGTGCGCGCTTGAAGGGTGAGCTGACGATTTACCAAGCGGCCACTTTCAAAGATCAACTTATGCCCATTCTTAACGACAAGCGCACCTTAGATATTGACCTTGCTCAAGTAACCGAGCTGGATACTGCGGGCGTGCAATTATTGATGTTGGCGAAAATCACACGAGCGGCGGCGGGTTTGCACTTGTCGCTGTCGCATCACAGTGCAGCGGTGGTGAACGTGTTTGAGCTGCTGGGTTTAGTGGGTTGGTTTAACGATCCGATTGTTATGCCCCATACGGCTCAGGTGGGAGGTAGCGATCTATGAGTGAAGAGTTACCGCTCCATATCTATATCGCCGAGAGCCGTGAATTGTTAGATGTGATGGAAACCACCTTGCTAAAGCCAGATCGTGCCGGTGATTGCCAAGCGGCGCTGCAAGAAATTTTTCGCGCAGCTCACACCATTAAGGGTTCCGCTGGGCTGTTTGGTTTAGATGAAATAGTGGCATTCACGCACGGGGTTGAAAGCCTTCTAGATCAACTGCGCGAAGGCAAATTGACCTTGAACAAGGAAATGACTGATCTGCTATTGGCTTGCCGTGACCACATTAGCAAGCTTGTGGATAAAGTAGAGTTCGGCATGGATGATGGCGGGCAAGCATCGCCCGAATCAGCGGACATTGATGCTGAATTAAATCTCTGCGGCGAGGCGCTAACCCAGCGAATCAACGCTTTTGGAATAGGTACGCGAACCCTTGCGCACACCTCTACATCGGATTCGGAGCCTCCACTAGAGCGTTTGGGTACGGCCATACCCAACAATAATCTGTGGCTTATTTCATTACATTTAAGCCCTAACTGTCTGCGCGACGGTATGGATCCTTTATCGTTTCTGCGTTATTTGGCTACCCTCGGCCGCATTGTGGATATCAAAACCCTTGATAACAGCATGCCCGATGCGGCGGTGATGGATCCCGAAACCCTGTACTTGCAGTTTGAACTCCATTTTTTGAGCGATGCCGATAAGCAAACGATTGAAAATGTATTTGCTTTTGTGCGCGACGATAGCGATATACGAATTCAGCCACCGCCAAGCCGAAATGCCGATTATGTGGCTGCCATAAAATCCTTACCGGAAGAAAATTTGCCCATAGGCGATATTTTAGTGCGCAGCGGTTCGCTCACCTCTGGCGAGTTAAACGAGGCATTGCGCATTCAGGCCGATTTGAAACGCAGCTCGCAAGACCGTCGCTTAGGCAATATCGTGGTGGATAAGGGGATGATCGCGGCACCGGTATTGGAGGCCGCGATTGAAAAACAAAGTGAAATCCGCGAAACCAAAGCCCGTGAAAATCAATCCATCCGTGTGGATTCAGACAAGCTGGATAACCTCATCAATTTAATTGGCGAAATGGTGATTGCCGGTGCGGGCACGGCGTTGAATGCTCAAGCCTTGGGTGACAGTGCCTTATTAGAATCTATTTCCACACTCACTCGTTTGGTAGAAGAAGTGCGCGATTCTGCGCTGCGGCTGCGCATGGTTCAGATTGGCGCCACCTTCAACCGTTTTCAACGGGTTGTGCACGATGTCTCCAAGGAGTTGGGTAAGGATATCGAGTTAGTCATCACTGGCGCAGAAACGGAGTTAGACAAAGCCGTTATTGAAAAAATCGGCGATCCGCTCATGCATCTCGTGCGCAATGCCATAGATCACGGGATAGAGCCTGCGGCTACTCGCTTAGCCAAGGGCAAACCCGCCACTGCCACATTGCACCTTCATGCACGGCACGACTCTGGTTGCATTGTGATTGAAGTGTCTGATGACGGTGCCGGTTTAAACCGTGAACGCATTCTGCAAAAAGGTATTGACCGTGGCTTGGTGCAGGCAGGGCAGGTTATGGACGATGCCGATATTTACAACCTCATTTTTGAAGCTGGCTTCTCTACCGCGCAAGGTGTAACCAATCTGTCTGGGCGCGGGGTGGGCATGGATGTGGTTAAAAGCAATATCGCCGCTTTGCGCGGCACGGTGGAATTGGAAACTTACCCTGACGAAGGCACTTTGTTCAGGGTGCGCATGCCTTTAACGCTGGCGATTATCGACGGATTTTTGGTCGGTGTAGAAACATCGTCTTTTGTCGTACCGCTGGATATGGTGCTGGAATGCGTGGAGCTTAACAGCACCGTTGCTGCTCAGGCTGACCGCGATTACATCAATTTGCGTGGAGAGTTACTGCCGTTTATTCGCTTGCGCAGCTTGTTTGATTTAGGTGGGGAGGCACCCAAGCGCGAAAATCTTGTGGTAGTGAATGCCCAAGGAACCAAAGTTGGGCTGGTTGTAGACCGCTTAATGGGCGAATTTCAAACGGTTATCAAACCCTTGGGCAACTTGTTCAAACAGGTGCGTGGGGTCGGCGGTTCTACCATTTTGGGCAACGGCGAAGTAGCCCTCATTCTCGATATCCCCGGTTTGGTTTATTACATCGTCGGCAGTGGGCAACGTGCGTCGCGCGCTGCATAGAAAAATTGTTAATAAAGGATGCTCGTCATGATTGCCCAGTTATCGATTAAAGCAAAATTAATGTTGTTGCTCATGGTTGCTGTTTTGTCTTTGGCTTCTATTTGTGCGGCGGGATGGTTCTCGCTGAATACCCAGGTTGCCTTGTTATCGGAAATAGGCGATGAGCGGGTTCCCGCTGTAGAAGGCTTGTTAACGGTGTTAGAGGGCCAAACGGCGGTGCGCTCAGCCAACCGTTCTGCATTGTTATGGGAGACTGATTACAAAGCACAAAGCCAGTTTAAAGAAGTGCTCAAGGCGAAAGAAATGGCTTGGCAGAGCATTAACAAAGGTTGGCGTCAGTATGAAAGCCTCCCCAAAAATGCCGAGCAGGCAGCGCTTTGGGCACAGCTGAATAAAGATTGGGAGGCATGGAAAACGGCCAATCTAACCATGACCAAAACACTTGAGGAGATTGCGGTTAACTCTAGCGAGCCAGTACAGCGCACCTTGTTTATTGAGCTACGCAAAGAATTGGCAGGCTCCTTAGATGTTTATGTGGCCGCCCGTGCCTCACTTAACCGGTTGGTGGATTACAACATTGCCTTGAGCGATAAGAGCGTTAAACACGGGCATCAAGAAGCCTTCCAAGCTAGACGCTTTATGATAATTGCCTCTCTCCTAGCAACCTTGATTCTAGTGGGGTTTGGCGTAGTCATTACACGCAGTATTTTGCGTCATTTGGGCGGTGATGCCGCCTATGTGGCGGACATTGTGAGCCGAATAGCTACGGGTGATCTCAACGTCAGTATTCGCTTAAACCAAGGTGATAACACCAGTATTTTGGCTGGGTTAAGCGGAATGGCGGCCAAGTTAGGGCAAATCATTAATGAAGTGCGTAACACCGCCAATTCGCTTTCATCCGCAGCGGTTCAAATCGCCTCTACCGCACAAAGCATGAGCCAAAGCGCCAGTGAGCAAGCCGCCAGTGTGGAGGAGACGTCGGCATCCGTAGAGCAGATGACCGCATCCATCAACCAAAACACTGAAAATGCCAAAGTTACTGATGGTATGGCCAGCAAGGCAGCGGCAGAAGCAGAGGAGGGCGGTCAGGCTGTGGGCGAAACGGTATTGGCCATGAAAACCATCGCCGAGAAAATTGGCATCATCGATGATATTGCCTACCAAACCAATTTATTGGCCTTAAACGCTGCCATTGAGGCGGCGCGCGCGGGCGACCACGGCAAAGGTTTTGCAGTAGTGGCGGCGGAGGTGCGCAAGCTGGCCGAGCGCAGCCAAGTGGCCGCGCAAGAAATCAGTGAAGTGGCTAAAAACAGCGTTAACTTAGCCGAAAAAGCCGGGAAATTGCTGGCGGAAATGGTGCCTTCCATTTGTAAAACCTCTGACTTGGTACAGGAAATTACCGCCTCGTCAGAGGAGCAATCCTCCGGCGTAGTGCAAATCAACAGCGCCATGAACCAGTTAAATCAAATCACGCAGCAGGGGGCCTCTGCCTCTGAACAATTAGCCGCAACCGCAGAAGAAATGAGTGGCCAGGCTGGCCAATTGTTGAATGTGATGAGCTTTTTTTCCAGCAATCAAGCCAGCCATTCCTCGCTGTCAAGCCAACGCAAAAGCAGTATCGCCAAGGCTAAAGTGGTGCGACAGGAGCGAGCTCCTATGAAAACCACACCCCTTAATGAATCCGAGTTTGTGCGCTTTTAGGCACTCTGTTAGGAGCTCAGTATGAGTTTATCGCTTAGCCGTCGCAACGCTGTGTCTACCAAGCTGGCCGCAGCCGTTGCTGAAGAAGATGGCCAATTTCTCACCTTTACACTCGGTGGCGATATGTATGCCATTGGGATTTTGAATATCAAAGAAATTTTGGAGTACGGCCAGTTAACCCGCGTACCCATGATGCCTAACTTTATTCGTGGCGTAATCAACCTGCGCGGTGCCGTGGTGCCGGTGGTGGATTTGGCCGCGCGCTTTGGCAACCTGCCCAGTGTTATTAGCAAGCGCAGCTGCATTGTGATTATTGAAGTGGCTAATCAGGGTGAGGTGCAAGACATAGGCTTGGTGGTGGATGCCGTCTCTGAAGTTCTGGAAATTCCAGCGCAGGAGATAGAGCCAGCGCCGTCATTTGGCGCCAAAATTCGCACCGACTTTATTGAGGGTATGGGTAAAGTCAATGGCGACTTCGTGATTTTACTGAGTGTGGATAAGGTTTTATCGGTAGAGGAATTGGCAATGGTAACCGGTGCGAGTGCAGCGGTATCCCATGAGTAATTTAATGAATGCTAGGAGAGTGTTGCAATGCGCGTAAACATGCCAGTTACCAATGTTGAACGTCACCTTAAAGATGGCGAGTTCATTGTTTCAAAAACCGATCTCCAAGGGAAAATCGTTTATGTAAACCGTCCCTTTATGGAAATCAGCGGTTTTAGTGAAGAGGAGTTAATGGGGACAGATCACAATATTGTTCGCCATCCAGATATGCCACCAGCGGCCTTTGCCGATTTGTGGGGAACCTTGCGCAGTGGTAAACCTTGGCGCGGTATGGTGAAAAATCGCTGCAAAAACGGTGATTTTTACTGGGTAGATGCCAGTGCAAACCCTATTTGGGATAACGGCCAAATGATTGGTTTTATGTCGTTGCGCAAGAAGGCCTCCCGCGTGGATGTTGAAAATGCGGAGCGAATATATCGCCTGTTTCGTGAAGGTAACGCCAATGGTTTGGCCATTAAAGGCGGCCATGTCGTTCATACCGGTGTACGCAGTTGGTTGGGGGCGCTGGCTAACTTATCGATTAAGACACGTATGACCCTAGGCTGTGTTCTGCTGGCAGGTTTACTCATGTCTATTGGTCTGAGCCAATTCTTAGGCACCGCTAAAGCAGCCGAAAGCAATGTGTATTCGCTGGGTTTTGTGGGGCTTGGGTTGGTGACTGTGTTGTGGATGTGGTGGCTGATAACCGCCAAGTTATTGAACCCCTTGGAGGATGTCATTATTTCTTGTCAGGCCATTGCTTCAGGCGATGTGCGTTCATCACGGCATAAAAATTACGACAATGAAGCGGGGCGCTTGATGCATGCGATTACCACTATGGCGGGCAATATCGCCAGTATCGTTACCGATTTACGGGGCGCCGCAACCACCATGTCGTCGGCTAATGAAGAAATTTCTGCTACCGCTCAAAGCCTGAGCCAAGCCGCCAGCGAGCAGGCCGCCAGTGTTGAGCAAACCTCCGCAGCGGTGGAGCAAATGTCGGCATCCATTAGTCAAAATGCTGAGAATGCCAAGGTGACGGACAGCATGGCGATTAAGGCCGCAAAAGAGGCTGATGAAGGTGGCGAAGCGGTGTTTGAAACCGTGAGTGCAATGAAAACCATCGCCGAGAAAATTGGCATTATTGACGATATTGCCTACCAAACGAACTTGCTAGCACTGAACGCTGCGATTGAAGCGGCGCGGGCAGGAGAACATGGTAAAGGCTTTGCAGTGGTGGCCGCAGAAGTGCGCAAGCTTGCGGAGCGCAGCCAGTTAGCGGCGCAAAAAATTGGTGAGGTGGCGAAAAGCAGCGTTAGCTTGGCCGAAAAAGCAGGCAAAATTTTAAATGACATGGTGCCCTCCATCAAAAAAACCTCTGACTTGGTGCAAGAGATTAGCGCCGCATCCGATGAACAATCGTCGGGGGCAGGGCAAATTAACAGCGCCATGAATCAGCTTAATCAAATCACCCAGCAGGCTGCTTCATCGTCGGAGGAGCTGGCGGCTACGGCGGAGAACATGAGTGACCAAGCCAAACAACTTGAAGGTTTGGTGGGCTTTTTCACCCTCGATCAAGCAGCCTAATGGGCAGCTATCAGTATCGATTGTTTATCAGACTTTCAGCTGACATGGAGCACAGCCTATGATGGTTGCCGCTAACGAGATTCAGCCGCCGCAGCTGAAAGACCATGAATTCACGCTGTTTCAGGAATTCATTTACGACACCGCCGGCATTAGTTTATCGGAGGCGAAAAAGGCGCTGGTGAGCGGTCGTTTGGCCAAGCGCCTGCGTGAACTGGGGGTGTCCAGTTATGGTGATTATTTCAAGCTTCTGAAAACCGCCGCGAGTAACGAGTTACAAATGGCGGTGGATTTGCTCACCACCAATGAAACGTTTTTCTTTCGCGAGCCTAAGCATTTTGATTTTTTGCGCGCACAAGTTCTGCCCACGTGGGGTACTGGCCAGCGACGGGTTTGGAGTGCTGCCAGCTCATCGGGCGAAGAAGCCTACACGCTAGCGATGATTCTGGCCGAGCATTGCCCGTCAGATCTTTGGGAGATTGTGGGTACAGATATCAGTTTGCGCATGGTTAATAAAGCGCGCAGCGGTCATTACCCAATGGAACGCGCCGAATCTATCCCGCGCAATTACCTGAATAAATATTGCCTAAAAGGTACGGGAAGCCAAGAAGGCACATTTCTGATTGATTCGTCATTGCGCTCGCGCGTTCAATTTAACCACGCCAATCTCAAGACAGATCTCAGTCAATTTGGTCTTTTTGATGTGATCTTTTTGCGCAATGTGCTGATTTATTTCGACATGGAAACCAAGCAGCAGGTTGTCTCAAAACTCCTGCGCCAGCTTAAACCCGGTGGCTACATCATAGTGGCGCATTCTGAAAGCCTCACTAATGTAACCGATGCCGTTAGGATGCTGGTGCCATCGGTGTATAAAAAGCCATGACAGGTTTATTGCACACAGTTGCTACGGATATTGTTCACCTCAACCCGGGAGAATTTTACTTTGGCGGCGGGCGTACCCAAGTGCAAACCTTATTGGGTTCCTGTGTGGCCATCACTGTGTGGCATCCAGACTTACACATAGGGGGAATGTGCCATTACTTGTTGCCCAGTCGCGGCAAAAACCAGCAGTTGTCTTCTGGCCATTTTGCCGATGAAGCCATGGATCTGTTTAAAGAGCAGCTACGCAAAACAGGCACCACTGCTAGCCAATACGAAGTAAAACTCTTTGGCGGCGGCAATATGTTTAAGGCGCTTGGCCAAGAAAGTAACACGCTAAACGTTGCCAAAAACAATGTCCTCATGGGGGTAGAACTCTTGCGTCGCAATGGGTTTGCTATCAAAGCACAAGACGTTGGGGGTGATGTTTATCGCACGGTCTATTTGGATTTGTGGAGTGGCGATGCCTGGGTGAGACGCGGAATATCCCAAGATATCGGCGAAGTGGCGATGCAAGTGAAAGGTGTTAAAACATGAACAAAATAAATGTCATGATTGTGGATGATTCCGCCGTGGTGCGTCAGGTGTTACAAGGTGCCTTAAGCGGCGACCCTGATATCACCGTTATTGGTGCCGTGGCGGATCCCATTTTTGCGATGCAGCGAATGGCTATTCGTTGGCCAGACGTCATAGTTCTTGATGTAGAAATGCCGCGCATGGACGGCATCACCTTCCTCAAAAAAATCATGGCAGAGCGCCCAACGCCCGTGGTTATTTGCTCCACCCTAACCGAAAAAGGTGCGGAAACCACATTGCAGGCTTTAGAAGCCGGTGCGGTTACCATTGTGACTAAACCGAAAATGGGCTTAAAAACCTTTTTGCAAGATGCGGCCAGCGACATTATTCACGCCGTAAAAGCCGCCGCTCGCGCTAATGTCAGCAACCTGCGTACTAAGCCTCCCGCTGTGGCTATGCCGGTAAGGCCAAAATACAATGCGGACGCGGTAATTCCGCAGTCGTCCGGCCAAGCCATGACGAAAACCACCGAGCGAATTGTGGCCATAGGAACCTCTACTGGCGGCACACAAGCCTTGGAGCAAGTGCTCAGCGCCTTACCCCGCAATGCTCCCGGTATTGTCGTGGTGCAACACATGCCAGAGAAATTTACGGCATCATTCGCTGAGCGTTTAAACTCCCTGTGTGAAATTACCGTTAAAGAGGCGGCTAACAATGATCGTGTCTTACCGGGTCAAGCACTTATCGCACCGGGTGGAAAACATCTCTTGCTCAAGCGCAGTGGTGCCTACTATCACGTAGAGGTGATGGATGGCCCATTGGTTAATCGTCACAAACCCTCCGTGGATGTACTTTTTCGATCAGTGGCTAAGTTTGCGGGAAAAAATGCCGTAGGTTTTATCCTAACGGGTATGGGGGACGATGGCGCGAAAGGGCTAAAAGAAATGCAAGATACAGGCGCAGCAACGGTCGCTCAAGATGAAAAATCATGTGTTGTGTTTGGTATGCCAAAAGAAGCCATAGCGCTGGGCGCAGCGGATAAAATTATGCCTCTTCAACAAGTGGCCAGCGAAATTATGCGTTACGCACATTTGTGCGATGAAAAATAATCTATGAGTAACCTAATCACCCTCTGTTGCGTTCTGTCGCACATCTCAAGATGGCAATAAAAAAGGGATGATTGCTCATCCCTTTTTCGTTTTGTTTATTGCAGAAAAAATTACAGCGCGCTAATTTTTTGAATTTGCTCGCGCAATTTTTCCACGGCAATTTTATGCTCGGCAACACGTGCACGCTCTGCAGCAACAACTGCTTCCGGTGCTTTAGCAACGAAAGCTTCATTGCTGAGTTTGGTCTCCGTGCTGGCGATGTTCATTTCCAATTTTGCACTTTCTTTCGTTAAGCGCGCAATCTCGGCATCCTTGTCAATAATACCTGCCATAGGCACTAGAATTTCCATATTGCCAACCAATGCGGTTGCAGACATGGGTTCGGCATCGCCCGCATTTAACCAAGTAACGCTTTCTAATGACGCCAATTTTTTCAAAAATTGCTGATTGTTTTGCAGGCGTTGCTGATCTTCTGCAGAGCCATTTTTAAACAGCACAGGCAAATCTTTTGCGGGTGAAATATTCATCTCGCCGCGAATATTACGAACACCTACAACAACCGCTTGCAGCCATTCAACGTCGCTTAATGCTTGCTGATCAATTTTGCTGTCGTCTGCTTCTGGGTAGCTGGCGAGCATAATGGTTTCGCCCGTTGCGCCGCTCAGTGGTTTGATGATTTGCCAAATCTCTTCTGTAATAAACGGCATTAACGGATGCACCAAACGCAAAATGGTTTCCAGCACTCGCACCAGTGTGCGGCGTGTGCCTTTCTTTTGCGCGTCAGTAGCTTCGGCATTGAACAACACTGCTTTGGTGGCTTCCAAATACCAACTGCAGTATTCATCCCATACAAATGAGTAAATAGCTTGCGACGCTAAATCCAAGCGATAATTATCCAAGTTTTCGGCAACGGCTTTCTCGGCAAGTTGAAGCTTGCTGATAATCCAGCGATCACCTAAAGATAATTCATAATCGGTATCGCCTGCTTGACCACAGTTTTGGTTTTCTCATTGCATC
>SXGR01565780.1_pt1 | contig 15581 bp, 10 predicted proteins | sample 3174711 | NCBI WGS metagenome assembly SXGR01 (sample SAMN11356860, study PRJNA531348) | freshwater metagenome | isolation source: freshwater sample F1-60 | place: China: Fuxian Lake, Yuxi | collected 2017-12-25
AGCCAGGGGGCAATGCGGTAAGCCTGCAGCGCGTGAAAGCCTTTGAAGAATAAAAAGGGTGTAACCAGCGAGCAGCAGGCGGAATCGCGCTCGCTCACCGCTTGCAAATCGGCGCGTACGGCGAGGCTGATGTTTGGGTCGGCTTGCATCGCTTGTTCAATCACTTCGCGCACCAACATGGCGGGCAGTGCAGGGCTATCGAGCTTATTGGCGAGGTGAAAGCTGAGCGCGGCTTCTAGGGTGTCGTGGTTGAGAATAGTGGCGTATAAAAAGCTCGCCAGCACCGGCTCTTGCTCGGCCTGCTTGCGTGTTTGGCTGCGGATGGATTCCCACAGGGAATCAAGCGTTAGCGCGGGGGCGGTTGCGTTCATGGTGTGTCCTCGGTCAATGGTTTGCCGAATTGGGATAGGGGGATTATTGGGGTTGCTGGGATGTCTTGCAAGGCACCCCTCGTAACTACGACGGCACCCCCTTGTAACTGCACCCCCTCCCAACCTCCCCCTTGAAAAAGGGGAGGAGTTGAATATCACTCCGTTCTCAATATGAGCAAGCTTTTAGCCCCTCCCCTTTGTGAAGGGGGAGGTCGGGAGGGGGTGCTCTTGCTCCTCCCCTTTTTCAAGGGGGAGGCTGGGAGGGGGTGCCCTTGCTTGTCACACCAGTAAGGGAGGGGGTGCTTTTAGTCCCTATTACCCGTCTGAAAAATCCGTTGCTTATCGCGTGCCCAATCACGCTCTTTCTCGGTTTCGCGTTTGTCGTGTTCTTGTTTACCCTTCGCGAGGGCAACTTCGCACTTGATCAAGTGGTCTTTCCAATAGAGCGCGGTGGCGACGACGGTGTAACCCTTTTGATGTGCGGCTTCCTGTAATTTGTCGATCTCACGGCGATTGAGCAGCAGTTTGCGCGTGCGTGTGGGGTCGGTTACGAAGTGGGTAGACGCACTTTGTAAGGGGGTAATGTGCGAGCCTAATAAAAAAGCCTCATCATTTTTAAAGAATACATAACTATCGGTAAGTTGAACTTTACCGGCGCGCAGGCTTTTCACTTCCCAGCCCAGTAGTACCACGCCCGCTTCAAAACGGTCGCTAATGTGGTAGTCGAACTTGGCACGCTTGTTAAGCGCAATAGTGCTGCCGGTATTTTTGTGCGAATTCTTTTTGGCCATAACGTCTTTCAAATTCCTAGGGTGTAGCGCTGTTCGGGTGGCTCTATCCTGCGGCTTTGCTTGCAAATGCACTGCGCTTGAGGAGAGCGGTCGGCCATTATACGCAGACTTGCACAGAAATTTCGCGCTTGTGCTTGATCCATGTGGCCTTATGTTGCGCGCCTATTACCGTTACAATTCGGCATCTAGCCTACTTTAGAATTTGGCTTCGCCCAGAAGCTCGCGATCTGAGTGCCTAAGTGGCGGCTAAGCAACGAACGTCCATTTGGAGTTTTCATGGCAAAACGACTTAAACAACATGCAATTTGGGGGCGCGGCAGCTTTATTTTAGCGGCTACCGGCTCGGCGGTTGGCTTGGGCAATATTTGGAAATTCCCCTACATTACCGGTGAGAACGGGGGTGCGGCCTTTGTGCTTTTGTACTTGCTGTGCGTTCTCTTGGTGGGCATCCCCATTATGATGGCCGAGATCATGATTGGCCGTAAGGGCCGCGCCAATCCCGTTACTTCAGTAGCGAATATCAGTGCCGAAATAGGTGCAGCGCGCTTGTGGTCTGTGATTGGTTGGATGGGGGTGTTAGCGGGCTTTTTGATTCTCTCCTACTACTCGGTAATTGCGGGCTGGACGCTGGATTATCTCGTCTCCGCGCTTGAGGGTAAGTTTGCCGGTTTAAATGGTGATAGCTCGAATGAACTCTTCAACAGCCTGCTGGCCGATCAAAGCCGCTTGGTGAAATGGCATACGGCGTTCATTGCGATTACCGCCTTAGTATTGATGTTTGGTGTGACGAAAGGTTTGGAAAATGCGATTCGCTGGATGATGCCCACGCTCTTAATCTTGTTATTGATCCTGCTTGGCTACGCCTATACCACCGGTGAAATTGTTACCAGTGCGCGCTTTATGTTCAGTTTTAACCCTGAGGATTTGTCGTGGAACTCTGCGCTTATCGCCCTTGGTCATGCGTTTTTTACGCTGAGTATCGGCATGGGGGCGATTATGGCTTACGGCGCTTATATGCCTAGCACCGCTGCCATCGGCAAAACAGTGATCGCGGTTGCGCTCTTGGATGTGATGGTTGGCTTGCTCACCGGCGTGGCGATTTTCGCCTTTGTGTTTGCGACCCCCGGTATTGAGCCGAGCAGTGGCCCCGGCCTGATGTTTGTGACTCTGCCTGTTGCCTTTGGCGCTATGCCCATGGGCATGCTCGTGGGAATCGCCTTCTTTGGCATGGTGGTCTTGGCAGCATGGAGCTCAACTATGTCGCTACTTGAACCGGCCGTTGCCTATTTTCACGAGCGCTTTGGTTTTCATCGCATTAGCGCCAGCTTGTTAGTGGCGGGCGCGGCTTGGCTCTTGGGGTTGGGCTCGGTACTCTCCTTTAATCAATGGTCAGAACAGCAGCTCTTGTGGGGTATGAATTTTTACTCGTGCCTAGATTTCTTAACCACTAATTTACTGCTACCTGCGGGTGGCTTGCTCACGGCTATTTTTGTGGGCTGGGTGATGAAGCGCGAAATGGCCGCTCACGAAATGCAGCAAGATCATCCCCGCTTGTTGGCGGTATGGCGCTGGGTGTTGCGTTATCTATCGCCCATTTTGGTATTGATGATTATCGTTAACCTATTCTTCCCTATCGCTAACCGTTTTGTAGCGGAGTAAGTCTGTGGCGCACTCGGTGAATCGCTCGGCGTTGGTGAATTATTCCGCGCAGCAGATGTTTGATTTGGTCAACGATATTGAAGCTTACCCCCAATATATGGATGGCTGTGTGGGCGCAAAGGTGCTTAAGCGCGAAGGCGATTGGCTAGAGGCGCGCTTGGAGCTGAGCAAGGCTGGCGTCAGTCAAAGCTTTGTGACGCGCAATCAACTACGAGCACCCGAAAGCATGAGCATGACCTTGGTGGATGGCCCTTTTAAATATTTGAAGGGTTGTTGGCGTTTCACCCCCCTGAATGAAGCTGCCTGCAAGGTGAGTTTTGACTTGGAGTTTGAGCTGCAAAGCAAATTGCTGGGCATGGCGGTTGGCAAACTGTTTGAAGCGGTTGCCAGCAAGCAGGTAGATGCGCTGTGCGAGCGCGCAAAACAGATTTATCGCTAGGAGAGGCCGCATGGCAGATTTCGATTTAATTACCGTGGAGGTTGCCTATGCGCTGCCGCACAAACAAAAAATTCTTGCGCTCTTAGTGAAGCCAGGGACTACCGCACTACAAGCGGTTGAGCGCTCGGGCATTGATAAGCACTTCCCTGATATTGATATGGCTAATCTCAAGTTGGGTATTTTTGGCCAATCCTTGGGCACCAAAGGGCTAGACACCGCTGCCAGCCACGTGCTGCATGAAGGCGACCGCGTTGAGATTTATCGCCCTCTCATTTCTGACCCCAAAGATGCGCGTCGTAAGCGCGCCGAAAAAGCGGCGGAGACTGGCGAATAGCCTTCGTATGACTGCTTTGGCTGAACAGGATATTCATTTACCGCTCGGCCTTCTCCCCATCTAAACACGCCTTTATTTTTCGCCGCTAGGTTAAGGCTATTGGCGCAAATCCCAGCCCTTTAAAAAATCTGCACTACACTGGATAAAGAACTATGTCTCCCGCTCGTGAGAGCGGGTTTTATTCACGTGAGATCAACAATGGATTTAGAAAATAAGCGGCTGTACACCTGGCTGCCTTGGTTTGCATCACTCTTAATCACTGCCTTATTTCTAATTCTCCTGCAGGGCGAATGGGCGCGTGAAGAGGCGAAATTGCAAGAACACTTGAGCCTACCGCAAGCGGCTGAAGCCGCACGTGGCGTGTCACAACAGGATTTGTTGCGGCAGGCAGAGGCGGTTGTAAATGGGGATACTGCAAGCACGGTACAGCATAAGGCGCTTGCCTTGAAATACTTTTATATATGGCTGGGCGCGCTCGCGGTGCTTTGGTTATTGTTTTATTTCAACCGCCGCCATGTGCTGCAGTTGCTGCGTGAGCACAGCCAGCAATTACGGAGCGAACGCGATCTCAGCGAGCAAGCGCGTCAGCGTTTAACGCTGGCGTTGGCCAGCAGTGCATCCGGTTTTTGGGAGTGGGATATTGCTAATAACCGTTCTGTATTTTCCAAAGAGTGGCGCGAGTTGTGTGGGGTGGGTGATGATGAAAAGGACGATGTAGAAGCTTGGCTAGATCGTTTGCACCCCAGCGATAGGCGCTCAAGCTACAACGACATGATTCGCCATATTAAAGGCGAGACGGCCATGTTTGAGAGTGAATATCGCGTACGAGTTAGCGATGGCGATTACAAATGGATTTTCAGCCGAGGTAAAGTTGTAGAGTGGCTTCCCGATGGCAAAGCGGCGCTCATGTTGGGTGTGTATACCGATGTTACTGACCGCAAAAAAAATGAAATTATTGTTATACGCCAACAAGCCGCGTTGCGCGCGCTCAATGAAATTGCCTCTATCCCCGTATTTGATGCCGAAGCGCAATTACGCAGTGCACTTATGATTGGCTCGCGTTATTTAGGTTTGCCCGGCGGTAATGTCAGCCGTGTGCAGGGTAATCAATACCACGTAAAAATAGATGCAGGGCAAGCATGCAATCGTGAGCCTGCCGGCCCACTTTCAAATTATTTTTGTGAGACAACCTTACTTAATAAAGATGTGTTTTGTTGCGATGAAATATCGCAGAGTGAATACGCTAATCACTACGCCTGCAAAATGCATAAAGTGGATACCTACATAGGCGTACCGATTTGGTTGCAAGGCACTATTTATGGTGTGCTGAGTTTTGAATCTGAGCATAGTCGCCATCAAGGTTACGATGATTTAGATAAAGATTTTATGCGCTTGTTGGCGCGTTGGGTAAGCGTCACTTTGGAGCGCTGGCAATATCAATCTGAACAGCAGTTGTTGCTGGATAGATTTGAAAAGTTATGCAATCAATTGCCTGGGTTCCTCTATCAATTCCAATTAAATCCCGATGGTACTAGTTGTTTTCCGTTTGCGAGTTCAGGTGTTAAAGACATTTATGGCGTTGCTGCCGACGATATTAAAACGGATGCCAGTGCCGTATTTGCGGTGTTACACCCAGATGATATTGGCTGGATCAGTGAGTCAATATCTACGTCGGCCGCGACCCTAAGAAATTGGGCAGCAACCTATCGTGTGATACACCCACAGCGTGGCGAAATTTGGGTGCGTGGCGAAGCGAGGCCAGAGCGAGTAGAAGATGGTGGCACACTCTGGAATGGCTATATTCAAGAAATTACCGAAGAAAAATTAGCGGCCCTAAAACTGCAAGAAATCAATGCGCTGCGTGAGGCTATTTTTGATGCGGCAAGCATTTCTATTATTTCAACCGATGTGAATGGAATCATCAAAACCTTTAATCAAGGTGCAGAAGCTATGCTCGGTTATTACGCCTACGAGGTGGTTGATCTTCTGACGCCCGCACCCTTCCATGTAGCCGACGAGATTGCTGCACGTGCGGAAGTCTTATCAAAAGAACTTGCCGCTGAGATAAAACCGGGCTTTGAGGTATTTGTTATCAAGGCGCGTGAAGGTAGTGAGGATGAAAACGAGTGGACTTATGTGCATAAAAACGGCAAGCATATTCCCGTTATATTATCTGTTAGCGCACTGCGTGGCCCCGATGGTGAAATTACGGGTTACCTTGGTCTTGCGCGCGACATCAGTGAAATAAAACGCATAGATCGCATGAAGAGCGAATTCATTTCAACGGTGAGTCATGAATTGCGCACACCGCTCACGGCAATTAGCGGTGCGCTGGGGATTATTGTGAATGGCGCTGCGGGTGACATACCGGATACCGCCACCAAAATGTTAAATATTGCGCACAAAAATAGTTTGCGATTAATTCATTTGGTTAATGACTTGCTGGATATGGAAAAATTAGCAGCGGGCAAAATGCACTTTGAGCTTAAAGCCCAATCGCTAGTGCCCATAGTCATGCAATCCATAGAAGCGAATGCTGCCTATGCCGCGCAATATAATGTTCAATTCGTGTTAGAAAATCGCGTGCGCGATGACGTTCGTGTGAATGTTGATGCTCAGCGTTTGCAGCAAGTACTCGCTAATTTTATATCCAACGCCGCTAAGTTTTCGCCGCCAGACTCAACCATTATTCTAAGCGTAGAAGATATTCACAATATCGTACGAGTCTCGGTGATAGATTGCGGCCCAGGTATTCCAGATGAATTCCGCACACGTATTTTTCAAAAATTTTCACAGGCCGATTCATCAGATACCCGACAAAAAGGTGGAACGGGGTTAGGTCTCGCGATTTGCAAAGAAATTATTGAGCGAATGGGCGGTAAAATTGGTTTTACATCTGAAGTTGGCAATGGCTCGACATTTTATTTTGATTTACCCAGCGAAGAGAGTGCTCGCTTGAGCGTGATCAATAACCTTAATCGTCCGGCTACGGGTGAGCGATTGTTGGTTGTTGAAGATGATCCTGAGGTGGCAGAGCTATTCGCCACCATTTTGCGCGCGCAAAATTATCGTGTCGATATTGCCTATTCTGGGCACGCGGCACTTGAGCGGCTTGCGCTCTATCCCTATCAAGTGCTCACGCTTGATATTGAACTGCCCGATATGAGTGGCATTGAATTAATTAAGCAGTTGCGCAGTGATGTAACGACTAAAGATATGCCCATCGTCGTGATCTCTGCCAATCTCGATTCTGAGCGATTAGCTAATCGCAATTCTTTAATGTTTAGCGGGGTTGAATGGCTGCAAAAACCACAATCCGTGGCGTCAATTATTAAGGCCGTTAAAGCGGCAATACATCATTAGGGCATTTGGAACATTATGAAAGCCGATTTCCCCACAAATGAAATTTTGCGTTTAAAGGCACTGCAAGATTTAGCCATCTTAGATACTGCGCGCGAGCAAAGCTTTGATGATGTGGCGCAAGTGGCTATGCAGTTGTGCAATGTACCTATTGCGGTGGTATCGCTTGTCGATAAAGACCGCCAATGGTTTAAAAGTTGTTTGGGGTTAGATGCAACCGAAACACCGCGCGATATCGCCTTTTGCGCACACGCTATTTTGGTGCCCGATGATGTGCTCGTCGTAGCGGATGCAACAAAAGATAGCCGCTTTTTCGACAATGCCTTAGTCACGGGTGCGCCCCATATTCGTTTTTATGCGGGCGCACCCTTGGTGACTAGCGAGGGTATGGCTTTGGGCACCCTCTGCGTTATTGATTACCAGCCGCGTATTTTATCTGCCGAACAAATTGGCTCACTTAAAGCGTTGGCGCGGCAGGTTGTGCAGCTATTACGTTTGCGCTCCGAGCGCGATGAAAGAGAGATTACCACTGCCAAGCTTTCGCAGCTGTTTGAAATGGCACCTATAGGTATTTTACAAGTTAATGATAATGCAGAGTTGGTTGATAGTAACCCAGAGTTTAATCGTATGTTGGGTTACAGCGTTCATGAATTAAAAGGTATAAGTTTTTTAAAGTTGACGCCTGAAATGGATTGGGAAAAAAGCCGACACGCTATTGCTGAATTAAAAACGACTGGTCGCTTTGGCCCCATGGAAAAGCACTATCGCCATAAAAATGGTGAATTAATTCCCGTTGAGGTTAGCGGTTCTATAATTAATATCGGGCAGAGCGGCGCACAATCATGGTGGACCCTGGTTAAAGATATTCGCGAACAAAAGCACATGGAACGTATGAAGAGCGAATTTATCTCAACAGTAAGCCATGAATTGCGAACACCTTTAACCTCTATTACGGGTGCCTTGGGTTTGATTTCTAGCAATGTATTGGGAATGCTGCCCGAAAAAATAAAAGGCGTGCTCGATATTGCCTATAGAAATAGTCAGCGCTTGAGTCTTCTCATTAATGATTTGCTGGACATGGAAAAATTACTAGCCGGAAAAATGGCGTTTGAGTGTAGTTCGCAAGCCGCTTTACCTTTGGTGCAACAAGCACTCAATGAAAACGCATCCTATGCAGATAAATATTCGGTCAAATTTGTGCTGAAAGATGAATCGGAAGGCGCATTTATTCATGTTGATGAATTTCGTTTACAGCAAGTGCTCAACAACTTCTTAAGCAATGCGGCAAAGTACTCGCCGCCCCACGCGGTTGTTGATATTGAGTTAAGGATCAAGGATGAATGGTTACGAATTTCTGTACGTGATCATGGTGCTGGTATTGGGGATGAATTTAAAACGCGCATCTTCCAAAAATTTTCACAAGCCGATTCTTCGGATAGTCGCCAAAAAGGTGGCACAGGTTTAGGCTTGGCCATCAGCAAAGAGTTGGTTGAGCGTATGGATGGCAGAATTGGTTTTGATACTCAGCTTGGTGAGGGCACTTGTTTCTTTGCCGAGTTTGCGTGCGTAAAAATGTAGCTACTCAGTATTATCGTAGGTGACATTTTAGTAAGAGCAGGAAGCCTGGTAAAAAATGCAAAAGCCTAGGCGTATGAAACAAAAATGAATTGCTATTAATTTTCATTATTAACAAACGATTAAGGATGTAGTTATGACTGCCCCATTAGATAAAATTTTATACGTAGAGGACGACCCGGATATTCAAGCTATCGCCGTCATGGTGTTGGATGCCATTAGCGGTTTTAAGCTTGAACCTTGTTCATCCGGCGCTGAAGCCTTGCGCAAAGCTGTTGCCTTTAATCCAGATTTAATTTTATTGGATGTGATGATGCCCGGTATGGATGGCCCAGAAACATTGCAAGCGCTACGTAAATTTCCGGAGCTTGCCGAAAAGCCCGTCGTCTTTATGACTGCAAAAGTTCAGCCGCAAGAAGTGCAAGGATATTTGGCGTTAGGGGCCGTGGGCGTTATTGCAAAGCCGTTTGACCCCATGACCTTGGCGGATCAGCTGCGCGAGATTTGGGCGCGTGTTGCCCATTAATAGATAAAAATTTTAGCAGGGGCGCTTGTATCTATGGATACAAAACAATGGCAACTCTTAAAGAATGATTATGTGCGACGCCTGCACGGTTATCTTGCGGAGTTAACCTTATTTGAGCAGGCGTTTTTGCAGCGCACTGCGAGCGACCAGCTACGGAATATTGAAAGCTTGGCGCACCGTTTGGCGGGCTCTGGTGCGGCCTATGGCTTTACCGAACTCTCTGTAAAAGCAAAGACGTTAGAGTTGCTACTGCAAGGGTTGCATGATGATGTGTTTGCTCAGTCACATCCCGCTGTGCATGAGGCGTTAACAAATTTAATACAGCATATAAATAACTGCATCGCGAGCGCCACATGGGTGCGTGATGAAAGTGCGTCGCCAATCAGCATAGAAGATTTAGATGCACCCGTTACACCCTGCCCAACGGTCATTGTTGTGGATGATGACCCCGTAATAGGTATTGATCTAACCGCTACCTTAATTGAAGAAGGTTTTGATGTTCGCGTAGTGCAGGATATTAATAAATTACGCGATGTGATTGCGGCTACTAATCCGCTTGCCGTGGTGTGTGATCTGATTTTCCCTGAGGGCAATTTAGCGGGCGTGGAGTATTTTAAATCCATTACCGAAAATCGCTCGCCACCACTTCCCGCTATTTTTATTTCCTCTAACCAAAATTTTGAGGCACGGCTTGCGTGCGCGCGTGCGGGCGGTTCCCATTTTTTCGCCAAGCCGCTGGATAAAATTTCATTAGTGCGTTCATTGCGTGAATTAGTGGGCCTAAAGAGCAACGACCCTTATCGTATTTTATTGGTTGATGATGATGTAAATCTATTGCAGCTATACGGTGAAACCCTAGAGCTGGCGGGCTACAAAGTATTTCGCGCTATGACGGCGCGTGAAGGCTTGGATTTTCTGATCAATGAAGACCCAGAAATGATCTTGCTCGATATCCACTTGGCCGATTGCAATGGCTTGGAGTTGGGAAAAGTCATTCGCCAGCATGAGCGATTTGCCTTTACGCCACTGATGTTTATGTCGTCGGATACGCGTGCGGATGTACAACTGGCGGCTGTGCGTTTAGCCGGCGATGACTTTATCAGTAAACCCATTGAACCCTGGCGCTTGCTGATGACGGTTGAGCCGCGCGTTAAGCGCAGCCGGTTGATGCGCAACCCCTCTATGAGCCACAGCGGTATGGTGCATAAGGGCGATGTCTATGACCCGCTCACAGCACTGCCTAACTTGCGTTATTTGCGCAGTATTGTTGATGAAAAGCTAGCGCCGGAACATGAGAAGGTTCAATTGTGTTTAGTGAAAATTGATATCGATGATTTTCATCATGTGAACGATGTGTATGGCCACTATCAAGCCGATCGCATGCTGCAACAAATTGCGTGGGAAATTTCACACTGCTTGCACTTTGAAGATATTTTGAGCCGTGAAAGTGGCGACGAGTTTTATGTGCTGTTGGTGTCGCCCGTCAGCGTGGTCAACCAAAAAACCATCATTAAAAATATTGCCAATGCAATCGCAAAAATTAAGGTGTCCTATAGCGATAATTTGCGGCTAAGCATTAGTGTAGGCGTAGCCTTGGCGCCACAAGATAGCCGCAATGCTGTGGATTTAATTGCACATACCGATACCGCACTATTTCATGCGAAAGCACAAGCAAGCGACCGCGTCTGTTATTTTGATGCCTGTGTGCAAGAAACTTTATTGCATCAGTTTAAATTAGAAAATGATGTTCGCCATATTATGGAGCGGAATCAGTTACTCGCTTACTACCAACCTATTTTCGATGTCAACGACATGCGCTTAACGGGGTTTGAGGCGCTAGTGCGTTGGCAGCATCCTCAGCGCGGCATAGTTGCCCCAGATCAGTTTATTTTTGCCGTAGAAAAGCAGGGGCTGATGCCGCAATTAACGGAGTGGATGCTCAATCAAGCCATGCAGCAACAGGCCCTATGGCAGGCGCAAGGGCACAACCCTGTTATGCATGTGAATATCACCGCTACGGATGTTCAGAACGTACATTTTGTCGATTTGGTTCAATCCTTATTGCTAAAGCACGGCATTAATCCTGCGCAACTTATGCTAGAGCTTACAGAGTCCACGCTCATGAAAAATTGGGATATGGGCGGCAAGCTCTTACGGAATTTACGCGAGCTGGGCGTTAAATTAGCGATTGATGATTTTGGTACGGGCTATTCTTCTTTAAGTTACCTTAATCGGTTCCCTGTTGATAAATTAAAAATAGATCGCAGTTTTTTAAATGACTGGTCGGTTCAACAAGATGAGCGCTTAATCAGTGCCATTATTTCACTCAGCAAAGCCATGGGTTTTGGGGTGGTGGCAGAAGGGGTAGAGGACCAACAGCAATTGGATTTTTTGAAAAACCTAGGTTGCGATGAATTTCAAGGCTACTTTATTAGCAAGCCACTTGCAGCAAATGAAATAGCCGGTGCGGGTTGGTTTATAGCCATGCAATAGCGCAAATAAGTACAGTGAGTATTATGCATAAGTATTGGTTTTTTAAAGGTGTTTCACTTAAGTCGCTTGCGCCCTATTGGGTGCTTTTAGGCGCTCTGTGTCTAACCGCTATTACGGCTCTAGAGTTACACTACAAGGAAAGCCGCGATGTGGAATTTGCTTTTCAAGAAAAAGTGAGAGAGCTAAAACAAACGCTTCAGGTGCGCATGAAAGCACAGGAGCAAATATTATTGGGTGCAGCGGGCTTGTTTGCGGCCAGTAAATCTGTTGAGCGCGATGAGTTTGAAAAATATATTGCACAGCTTAAATTAGCGGAAGGTTTTCACGGTCATCTTGGGGTGGGCTACAGTGCATGGGTCAAGCCTGCGGAGTTACCGGCGGCTATTGAGGCTGTTCGCGCAGAAGGTTATCCGCAATTTACCATTCGCCCCGCGCTGCCGCTGCGCACGGCTTACACCATGATTGTTTACATAGAGCCCTTTGCTGGTCGTAATCTTGCGGCGTTTGGTTACGATATGTATACCGAAACAGTGCGTCGTACGGCAATGAATTATGCGGTAGAAAAAAATACCGCTAGCCTTTCGGCGCGGGTAACCTTACTGCAAGAAAATGATGGCCCAGTGCAAGCTGGAATGCTGATGTATTTACCCATCTATAAGAAAAATTACCCATTGAACACTAGCGATGAACGCTGGGAAGCCCTGCAAGGTTTTGTGTACAGCCCATTTCGAATGAATGATTTCATGGACGGTATTTTTCATACTAATAATAGTTTCCTTTCCTTTAAGGTATTTTCGGGGGTGATTCGCTCACGCGACAAATTATTGTATAGCTCGTCTGAACAGGCTGATTTTTCACGGGCAGAATATCGGAATCAGGATAAGATTGAACTCTACGGGCAAATATGGTCATTGGAGGTTATCAATACCCCTCTCTTGATTGCAGAACGAAAAACCCATTTAGTAAAAATAGTGTTAATTGTTGGCGTTATCTTGAGTCTGCTCTTGTTTTTGTTGCTGAAAATGTTTTCTGGGCAGCGTGAGCGCGCACTCACGCTTGCAGAAGCTATGACGCTTGATATCAATAAAAAGAACCGAGAGTTAAAGCACAGCGAAGAGCGTTTTCAGTTGGCATTGGAATCGTCTGCAATGGGCGTATGGAGCTTGCAACTCAGTGATAATCACGTGCAATGGGATGCCTCCATGCGCGCACTGTTTGGCCTAGAAGACAGTAGCGAACTTACAAACTATGAAAGTTTTTTAGCCTTGGTTCATGACGAAGATCGTCAGCGTGTATTTGAAGAGATTGCGCACGCGATTGAAGGTCAGAAGGGTTACGATACGGAATATAGAATAGTCTGGGCAGATCACAGTATTCATTATTTGGCATCGCGCGCGAAAATAATTTATGAAAATGCAGCAGCAGTTTCCATGATTGGAACCTGTTGGGATGTTACTGAGCGTAAACGCCTGGATAGAGTTAAGACGGAGTTTGTATCAACGGTCAGCCACGAATTGCGCACACCACTAACGGCCATTACGGGCGCCCTAGGTTTGGCGGTGGGGGGGGCGTTATGCGAGTTACCTGAAAAAGCCAAATCGATTTTAGATATAGCCTATAAAAATGCTCAGCGTTTAAAGTTGTTAATTAATGATCTGCTAGATATGGATAAGTTGCTGGAAGGGAAGCTTGAGTTTCATTGCGAACCACAAACCCTTATGCCGTTAATTGAGCGAGCCGTTGCTGAAAACAAATCCTACGCCGATCAATTTAATGTTCGTTTTGTTGTGGTGCCTTCAAACATAGCGCCTCAGGTGGATATTGAAGATATTCGCTTTTTACAAATTCTGGCCAACTTTTTATCCAATGGCGCAAAATTTTCTAAACCTGATACAGATGTAGTCATTACCTTAACCCAAGACAATGGCTTTGCACGAGTCTCAGTCATTGATACCGGCGTGGGTTTGGCTGAAGAGAGTAAGGCGCATATTTTTGAAAAGTTTTATCAGGCAGACTCTTCCGATACCCGCAAAAAAGGCGGAACTGGCTTAGGCTTGGCAATTACCAAAGAGATTGTAGAGCGCATGGGTGGGCGAGTTGGATTTGTGTCTACCTTGGGTGAGGGCAGTACTTTTTATGCGGAATTTCCTGTGGTGGCGTAGATAACGGCACCCCCTCGATAACTGCTCTCCCCCTTCACAAAAGCACCCCCTCCCAGCCTCCCCCTTGAAAAAGGGGAGGAGATAACGGCACCCCCCTCGGTAACTGCGTCCTGCGTTACTCTACCTCCTGCAGTCCATGCAGTCGTCCCAACCTCCCCCTTGAAAAAGGGGAGGGGCAGATTGTGCTTCGCACAAACCTTGTCGAAAATTGCATCACCACCGCAAGTAGGGAGTAAAGTCCCTCCCCTTTGTGAAGGGGGAGGCTAGGACGACTGCATGGACGCAGAAGGTAGGGCGACACAGGAGTCAAAGCCGAGGGGGTGCTTTTGTCTCAAGGAGAGGTAGAGTTACCGAGGGGGTGCTTCGTGTGCGATTAAAGCCCGCTCCACAACTCATCTAAATTGCGGAAGCCCCAATCATCGGGCGATTCGCGGCTAATAATTTTTTCTTTGCCAATCAGTTTAGATAAATCCACGGTTTCTTGCAGAATGGGTGTTTTCATTTTTGCTGAGAAAAAAACTTTTACTTTTGGTGTGAGTAGCGATGTTTCATTTTGCTCGGTTACTACTCCCAAGCGCCCACTCTCTAGGCGTACGAGTGAACCGGTAGGATAAATACCCACGGTTTTTACAAATGCTTGAAACACAGTTTCATCAAAATGCCCCTTACTCCACTCCGCCATTTTGCGAATAGATTCGGCGGGCGACCAGCCTTTCTTGTAAGGGCGGTTAGAGGTAATCGCATCGTAAACGTCACATACTGCACCCATTTTGGCAAATAGGCTGATAGTGTTACCCGGGAGTCTGTGTGGGTAACCGCTGCCATCCATTTTCTCGTGGTGATGCAAAACAACATCCAACACCATCGGGCTTACCAAAGGGTTGTCCATTAAGATATTGGCACCAATTTCTGGGTGTGATTTGATCGTGTTGAATTCGTCGTCGGTGAGTTTGCCTGGCTTATTAAGAATCTTATTCGGTATGCCTATTTTGCCTAGGTCATGCAGCAGGCCCGCTAAACCACATTCGCGCACCATATCGTCATCTAATCCTAGCTGTCGCGCTAGGGCAATCATGAGTGCGCAAACCGCAACAGAATGCATGTAGGTGTATTCATCGGCATTTTTTAAACGCGCAAGGCTAATCAGTGCATGTGGTTGACGTAATACAGATTCTGAAATTTCTTCAACAAGTTCTTGGGCTTGTTCAACTTCAACGGCTTTGCCCATACGGGCATCATTAAACATACTAATAACAGCGGCTTTTGATTTGCTGCAGACCTTCTGTGCGACTTTAACTTCTTCAGCCATGCTGGTTTTTTCAATGCGCTTTGCCCGCGCTGCATCGCGCAACATTTTTTCCGTTTCGCGTTCAATGTCGGTAAGGGTTTTACCGGGCACAATTTCATCGGCATCCAAGCCCTTGTGGGTATTGATCCATACTTCTTTGATCCCACTTTTTTTGAGGCTTTCTAGGTCTTGGTAATCTTCCAATAGAAACTTAGTTTTGAAGAAGGGGTGTTCCATCCAAGAGCCGCAGAGTTCAGTAATGAACATCCCCATGCGGACATCTTTGACGGCAATACGTTTAAGCATGGAACACTAGCCTCTAACCTGGGTGTTGTCGAACGTGCTTTTAGGGAGCTCATTCCAAAGATGAGCTTGCATTTATTCTTCTCAGTATAGGTTAGCTTTATTGCGGCCTTAGATTATTTATGCGTATTTCCTAGGGTGAGACCTTTGCACGAATACTACGCTCGACATAACTGCGTTAAAAATCACTAAAAAATGCTCATTTACTCCGTGTAAACTCCGCTTTTTTAGCGATTTTTGCCTTGTTCTGTCATCGCTCGCTACTTCGTGCAAAGGTCTC
>SXGR01053021.1_pt1 | contig 15580 bp, 16 predicted proteins | sample 3174711 | NCBI WGS metagenome assembly SXGR01 (sample SAMN11356860, study PRJNA531348) | freshwater metagenome | isolation source: freshwater sample F1-60 | place: China: Fuxian Lake, Yuxi | collected 2017-12-25
AAAAAACCGCAGGAATGCGGAAAACCACCCTCGGAGAGTCGTCGCAGAGTTGAAATCGAAAAATGCCCAGACAGCGAGGAAACCCAGATTTTATAGGGCTGACATCGTTGTCAGCAAAACCTTAACGGGACAGTAGTGTTCTTGGATTGAGTTTAAGACTTGCTTTTTAAAGTGATCGAGCGCGGGGGCCTCCTGACCAATCACCACCCTGTCCTTGCCGGCGTGCGATCTCACCCTTGGAGTTGGTGTAGGCGATGTCCCGCGCCAGATAAACCAAGTTGTGACAACGCTGCGCGGGCATTGGTCTCCGAAAACTCCGCTTCCGCTTCGGAAGCCTCCTCAAACCACACTGACGTGCGTTGGTTGGAGAGCAGCTTGTTTTGAAACGGGTTGTCGTGCCGCCAGACATCTCCGGCGAGGATGGTGGTCATCTGCCGGACGATGTCATCGGGCTTGTCTTCCATGAAGAACGTGCTGTGCGCCCAGCCGGGACGGTAGAAACGGTCAATGATCCGCTCGAAGGTCTGGTAGCCACGCTGCATCTCCGCGTGGTAAGGCTCCAAATCAAATGGCCGGTCGTCCGTCACGGTCGGCGCGATGCGCCGGGCCAGTGCCTGCGCGGTGAAGACGGCGAGCGTGATGCCAGAGGAAAAGATGGGATCGAGAAAGCCGCGCGCGTCGCCCAGCGAGGTGACGCGGGGCGTGCTGGGGGCGCGGTTGTAATGGCCGTAGTTGGCGATGCGGCGCAAGGGGGCGCTTTGTGTCGCGCCTTCGAGGATGGACTGGAGCAGCGGCGAGGCGCGGAGATAGCCACGGATGGCGTCCTCCGCTGCCACGACCGCCTCGCCATCCTTGGTGACGATGCCCAGGCTCAGGCGGTCGCCGGTCAGGGGAATGGCCCAGCCCCAGCTTTGGTTCTTGGTCAGGAAGATGATGATGTCACCCCGGCGGAAAACTTTCCGGGCGGCAGGCGAGGAGACATTTTTGAAATGGGTGAAGGTGCCGCTCTTGCCCAGGCCGCGAATGAGTTCCTTGCTCCCCTGCGCCTTGCTCATGAGGGTCTGCTGGCCGCTGGCGTCCACGAGGTAGCGGCACTCGGTCTGGCCCCAGCTCCCGAAGAGCGTGACGCGGTCGGGCCGCTCCTCCCACTTGGTTACGGTGTGGCCAAAATGGAAGGTGGCCCCCAGCCGGGCGGAGTGCTCCGCCAGCGCCTGGTCGAACAAGGCCCGCTCGACCTGATAGGCGTGCGGGAAGCAGTTGGGTAGCGCGTGGCTGAAGTCGAAGCGGAACTCCCGCTGTGTCACCTCGGAGGCGAAGAGCGCGCCTTCCTTCTTCAGAGCGAAGGGCAGGCCCGCCAAATCCAAGCCCAGCTCCAGCAGCACCGGGATGGCGCGCGGGATGAGCGATTCACCGATGTGGAAACGCGGGAACGTCTCCTTCTCGAAAACCTCGACGCGAAAGCCCGCCCGGACGAGAAACCCGGCGGCGACCGAGCCAGCCGGACCCGCGCCGATGATGGCGACATCACAGCGCGAACTCACCCGTTCCCCCAGCGTTTGAAGATGAGCGAGGTGTTGATGCCCCCGAAGGCGAAGTTGTTGGACATGATGTGCTCCAGGCGCGCCTCGCGCACGTCGGTCAGATAATCGAGCGGGGCGCAGCGCGGGTCCACCTGGTCCAGGTGGATCGTCGGCGGCAGCCAGCGCTCGCGCAGCAACTGGATGCAGATCCACGCCTCGATGGCCCCGCACGCGCCCAGCGTGTGGCCCATGTAGCTCTTGAGCGAGCTGATTGGCACGGGCCGCCCGAAGCACGCCGCCGTCGCCTGGCTTTCCGCGATGTCGCCCACCTCGGTGGCCGTGGCGTGGGCGTTGACGTAATCAATCTGACCGGAGGCCAGACCGGCGTCGGCCAGCGCCTGACGCATTACGGATTCCATGCCTTCCGGCGAAGGCGTCACGACGTGGCTGCCTTCGCAGTTCGTGGCGAAGCCGACGATCTCCGCCAGGATGTTGGCCCCGCGCTGCTGCGCGTGCGGAAGCGATTCCAGGATCAAGGTCGCGGCTCCCTCGCCCACCACCAGCCCGTCGCGGCGCGCATCGAACGGGCGCGGCGTCTGGTGGGGCGCGTCGTTCATCGTCGAGGTCGCGAAGAGCAGATCGAAGACGGCGGCGGAGGCGATGTGCAGCTCCTCCGCCCCGCCCGCGAGCATCACGTCCTGCCGGCCAAACTTGATCGCCTCGTAGGCGTAGCCGATGCCCATGCTGCCGGCGGTGCAGGCCGAGCAAGTGGGAATGATGCGGCCGTGAACCTCGAAGAACTGGGCGAGGTTGATCGCGCAGGTGTGGCTCATCGTCTGGATGAAGCTCGCGCCCGTGACCCCCTCGATTGTGTGCTGGACACCGAGCTGCATGGCGAAGTGTTCGAGCGCAGGCGGCGAACCGGAGGTCGAGCCATAGGAAATGCCGGTGCGCTCGGACTGGATTTTTTCCGCCGACAGCCCGGCGGCTTCGATGGCGAGTTCCGTCGCGCGCGCCGCCATCAACGAGACGCGGCCCATGCTGCGGACTTTCTTGCGGGGAAAATGTGCGGGCCGCTCAAAGCCCGGCACCTCGGCCCCGAGGCGGGTTCGCAGCCCGCCGATGCTGTTCCACTCCGGCTTGGCGACGATGGCCGACTCCTTCGCGAGAAGTTTGGCCCGCACCGTGGCCCAGTCGAGACCGAGCGGGCACAGCCCGGCCATGCCGGTGACTACGACGCGGTGGTTCAAATGATCCCCCCGTTCACGGAGATGACCTGCCCCGTGAGATACGCCGCTCCCTCGGAGAAGAGATACTCCACCAGCGACGCCACCTCGGCCGGCTGCCCGAAGCGCCGCATCGGGATGTGGCGCAGGATTTCCGCCTGGTCGGGCAGGCCGCTGGTCATGTCCGTCTCGATGAGGCCGGGCGCGACGCAGTTGACGGTGATTTCGCGCTTGGCCAGTTCCTGCGCAAGCGAGCGCGTCGCGCCGATGATGCCCGCCTTGGCCGCCGAGTAATTGGTCTGCCCGCGGTTGCCCATGAGGCCGGAGACGGAGGACATGGTGACGATGCGCCCGCCCTTCCGGGCGTTGATCATCGGCATGACGATGGGGTGCAGCACGTTGTAGAAGGAGTCGAGGTTCGTGTGGATCACGCGGTCCCAGTTCTCGCCGGTCAGGAGCGGGAAGGCGGCGTCGGCGGCGATGCCGGCGTTGCACACGACGCCCCAATAGGTGCCGTGCTGCTCCATGTCGGCGGTGATTTGCGCGCGAGCCTGCGCGCGGTCGGAAACGTCGAAGGGCAGCGGCCGGGCGGTCCCGCCGGCGGCCTGGATGGTGGCCAGGGTCGCCTGCGCGGCGGCGTGGTTGCTGAGATAATTTACGACCACCTCGAATCCACGGGCGGCCAGGGCCACGCTGACCGCGCGACCAATGCCCCGGCTGGCGCCGGCGACGAGCACTCTCTTTGTCATGCTTCCATTTTCTCCAATGTTCCTCGCAGGTCCGTCGGCTTGAACACGCTCAGGTCCGCCTGCTGGAGCCGGACTCCGGTGTGGGCATCTTTGATGACCCCGGCAAAGCGCGCCAACTGGTCCGCGCCCCAGACATGAGTCACCTCGACGTGCAAGGCTTGGCCCACGCGGAACGAATCGCAGAACGACTGAAATTGCGGCGTTCCCAGCAGAAAGCCAATTTCAATCGGGAGTCCGGCGCGGCGGCGCTGCCAACCGGAGTAGGCCGCCACGGTCTGCGCCATGAATTCAATCCCGACATAGGTGGGCACGCCCGCGTCGCCGCAGAAGGGTCCGTCCGCCCGGATGACCACCTCGCAGACCGCCCGCGTTTCCGCAGCTTCGACCATGCGGTCCAGCAGCAGCATCGGCGGGCAATGCGGCATCAGTTCGGTCAGTAGCGGGAAGGTCAGCGCCGACATAGCCAGCCTCCAAAGTTCGCGGGCAGATGAAACCGGGCTTCGTCACCCGTCAGCCAGCGGAGGAAATTCACCGCCGTGTCGCGCGGCAAGGCCGGGGAATTCTCCACCGGGCTGGCCCGGCGGAAGTGCAGCGGCACGCTGCCCGCCAGCGGCTGCGCTTCAAACAGGAAGGCCAAGGCGTGCGGAAACTCCGGCGCACCCGCTGCGTCCCGGAACGGTTCCGGCGGCGGCTCATCGCCGAAGGTCAGCAGCACGGGCGTGGCTGGATGCTTCCGCAGCAGCCCGCTCACCTCCAGAATCGCGCAGGCGAACGCGGATTCGCCCGCGCTGATCGTCCGGGACAGAAGCGTGTTCTTGGCCGCCAGATCAAAGTAGGCCGTCGGCGTGTGATGGACGGAGCTGCTGAACAACGCCGGAGACAGCGGCGTGCCCGCGAACAACGAGTCGAAGAGCTGGCGTAACGTCACAATCTCGCCGTGCCGCGAGCAATGGATGTGATGCGCGCGGGCCGGTTCCACGCCGCTGGCCTGGCAGACCTGGAACGCCACCTCCAGGACCATCCGCACGAGCCGGCCACACCGGCGCCGGATCAGCGGATGCACGTCCGCGCAGGGCGGATTGATGCCGGTGTCTTCGACCGCCCCGCCACTTCGCAACCAACGCTCCCAAGCAGCGCAGTCAGTCAGGCCCGGTGCCCACGCCGACCAGTTCCGCAGCCGGAGAACGGTTTCCAGTTCGGTGGCGGGTTGAACTGATGACGCCGTGGTTGGGCGCGCGTCCCGACCGAGGATGACGGCGCAGTTGCTGCCACCGAACGCGAACGAGTTGCTGAGCAGATGGACGGGGCCATCCCGCTCGATCACGGTGCCGGGACTGACCAGGTTCAACGGTGGCATCCGCTCGTCCACCACGCCGTCCCAATGATGCGGCGGCAGGGGCACGCGGGCGGGCGTCGCCGCTTGCAAGGCGAGCCAGCAAAAGCCCGCCTTGGTGGCTCCCGACGCGCCGAGGCAGTGGCCGACGAGCGGCTTCGTCGAGCTGGCGGGCACGGCTCCGAAGAGGCGCTGGATGGCCCCGGCTTCCATCGCGTCGTTTTGCGGCGTGCCGGTTCCGTGCAGGTTGACGTAGTGAATGTCGCCCGCCGCCAGGCCGGCTTCGGTCAGGGCCATGCGGATCGCAGCCTCCGCGCCGGTGCCCGCCGGATCGGGCGCGGAGATGTGATGCGCATCGCTGCTCTCGCCTACGCCGAGGAGTTGGATCGGCCCCGGCTCGCGCGAGAGGAGGAAGAGGGCCGCACCTTCACCGATGTTCAGCCCGTCGCGGTTTCGGCTCGAGGGGTTGCTGGTCGCCCGCGAAAGCGAGACGAGCGCTTCGAACCCGTTCAGCGTGAGATGGCACAGGGTGTCCACGCCGCCGACGATCACTGCGTCGCAAGCATCCAGATCCAGCAGTGCCTGCGCGGAGGCGAAGACCTTGGCGCTGGACGAACAGGCGGTGGAAAGCGTGTAGGCCGGCCCGGTCACCTCAGCCAGGCGGGCCAGAAATTCCGCGCCCGATCCCATTTCATGCTGCCCCTGATAGCAGTAGCTCGCGGGCAGTTGCCCCTCGCCGCGCCACTGGAAGAACGCCGCCTCGCTCGCGTCAATGCCCGACGTGCTGGAGCCGATGACCACGCCAATCCGTTCGGGGCTGACGCGCTGGCGCAGGGCGGCCACGGCGTCCGCAATTTGCAAATAAGCGCAGTAGGCCAGCGCGTGGTTGCGGCACTGGTAGCGCTGCAGGTGCGAGGGCAGTGCGGGCAGCGGTTCCCGCACCTCGCCGACGGGCACGATTGCACTCGTGGTGCGGAGACGGTGCGAAGTGAGCCGGTCCGGGGCACCGTGGAAGAGCCGCCCGGCGATTTCCGGCAGGCTTGTCCCGAGGGCGTTGACCATGCCCAGCGCGGTGAGGGAATAGCGACTCATGCAGCGGGTGGCGCGCTCACAAGAGTGATGATTTCTGGTGGCACGGGCAGGAGCAATTTCCCATCGGCCGCGCGCACGACCGCCTGGATGGTGCTGCCCCGGGCCAGCCGTTTGCCGCTGGGCACCTCGGTCAGCAGATACTCCACCTTGAGCCGGAACTCCGTCTCCACGAGTGTCGCCAGCACGCGGACGCGCATCCCGTAGGTCAGCGGCGCGATGTAGCGGCAGTGGCAGTCAATGACCGGCAGCATCAAGCCCAGCGCCCGCACTTGTTCGAGGTCACAGTGGCATTGCCGGCAGAGCTGGGTGCGGGCCAGCTCGAAATACTTGATGTAGTGCCCATGCCACGCGACGCCCATCAGGTCCACGTCGTGGAAGGGAATTTCAACGATGACCTCCGCCGTGCGCTTCACCGGCCACCCCACTCGCAGGTGAAATGCTTTTCCCGCAGGAGCACGAGCATCCGTCGCAGTTCCGCCTCCAAGGCCCGATCTTCCCCGACCAACGGACTGTGCCGCCGCACTTGCTCCTGCAACGAGCGCAGCCCCGGCGAAACCTGCTCCCAGTCGAGCCGCTGCTGCCGGTGGCGCAGGTCCAGGGCTTGCGCACCCGCCAGCAGCGCGGCGACGACGACCTGCTCGGTCAGTTCCAGCACCCGGATGCAGTCGCGCGCGGCGATGGTGCCCATGCTGACCTTGTCCTGGTTGTGCGACTCGGTGGAACGGGAGAAGACGCTGGCGGGCATGGTGAGTTTGAGCGCTTCCGCCGCCCAGGCCGAGCAGGCGATCTGCACCGCCTTGAAACCGTGGTTCACCGGCAGCCGGGACTCGGCGGCTCCGCTGAGGTTGAGAGGCAGGCCGCGGTTGCGCTTGTCGTTGACGAGCAGCGCGACCTGCCGGTCCACGAGGTCGGCCAGATTCGCCACGGCGTTCTTCAGGCAGTCCATGGCGAAGGCGATGTGCCCGCCGTAGAAGTTGCCGCCGTGCAGCACATCGCCCTGGTCCGGGTCCACCACGGGGTTGTCGTTGCAACTGTTCAGCTCGGTCTCGATTTGCGTCCGCATCCACGGGAGCGCGTCCGCCAGCACACCGATGACGTGGGGCGCGCACCGGATGGCGTAAGTATCTTGCAGCCGCGCGTCTGCATGGTGCGCGTAGCCGGGGCCGCACCCCACGTCCGCGGCAATCCAGCGCCCGATTTGCATCTGGCCGGGGTGGGGTTTCCACTCGAACAGGCGCGGGTCGAAGTGCGCCTTGTTCCCTTCGAGCGCGACCGAGCACATCGCCGTCAGCCGCGCGCAGAGGCGCATCAAGTAGTTCGCCCGGTCAAAGGCCAGACAGGCCACGGCGGTCATCACGCTGGTGCCGTTCATCACGGCCAGACCTTCCTTCGGACCGAGGGCAAGCGGGGCAAGGCCAGCTTCCTGCAAGGCGTCGAGCGCCGGTCGGAGCCGGCCCTGATGCAGCACCTCACGTTCGCCCATCAGCGCGGCGGCGACATACGAGAGCGGCGTCAGATCCCCGCTGGCACCGACCGATCCCTCCTCGGGGATGAGTGGCAGGACATCGTGATTGATCAGGCCGGCCAGCGTTTGCAGCAGCTCCGGTCGCACCGCCGAATAGCCAAGGGAGAGCGAAACCAGCCGGACCAGCAGGATGGCCCGCGTGGTCTGGGGGTCGAAGTGCCGGCCCAGGCCGCAACCGTGAAACCTGGCCAGTTGCCGGGACAACTCGGACACCAGCTCCGGCGGAATCCGGCGCACGCAGGAGTCGCCCACGCCCGTGGTCACGCCGTAGATCGCCTGGTCCCGCCGCCACAACTCCGCCAGCCGCGCCGCGCCCTTGGCGATCTTTTCGGTGAAGGCCGGGGACTGGCTCAACGCGACCGACACCGAGGGGCCGCCCGCGACGGCGACGACTTCCTCGATGGTGTTCGGGTGCTCGCCGACGTGGACGATGGGGTTACTCATCACAGTTCCAGAAGGCATAAAAGTTAAACCACTGAAGCGGATGCTCGCAACAGAGTTCCTCCAAACGGCGGGCAAACGCTGTGACGTGCGGCCGAACGTGCGCCTCCCGGTCTTCCCGGGGCAGAGTGATCCGTTCAGACAGTTGCTCCACCTGGACACGGTAGGCGCGCGGCCCCGTCTGCAGCGCTGTCACCAGCCGGACGGGACAGCCGAGCAGTGCGGCCAGAATCCAGGGCGTCTGCGGGAAAGCCGCGTCCGCCCCGAGGAAGGGCACCCGGCACGCCCGCTCCTTCGCGCCAGGTGCGAGCCGGTCGCCCAGCAGCGCCACGTGGTCGCCCCGGTCAATGCACGCCTTGAGTTCCAGCATGCCGTTGATGTCGCCGGGCACCAGTTCGAGGACGTGCACGTTTGCGTCCGGGTTCAGTTCCGCCTGCATGCGGTTGATCTGCGCGGCGTGCGCCCGGAAGGCAACGACATGGATGCGGCGCTCCAGCCCCTGCCCCAGCGCCCGCAGCGCATCGAAGCTGCCCAGATGCGCGCCGAGCAGCACGGCACCCTTGCCCGCCTTGCTTTCGAGCAACTCGCGGCCCTGCGTCTCAAACTGGAACTGCTCCAGCTTGCCCTGCCACAAGAGCAGCCGGTCTAACAGCAGTTGCGCGAACTGGAGATGGTGCCGATACGACCGCCAGCGCGTGGGCGGAGGCTGCTTGAGGTCGTGCCGGTGCAGCCGCCCCAGGTAATCCAGCGAGGCGCGACGGCTCCGTCCACCGGTCAGAAAAAAATAGGCGACGATGGGCACGAGCAGCGCCGACGCCACGCGATAGCCCAGGACCTTCAAGGTGAACAGCACGGTGCGTATGCCCCACAGCGAGCCGCGCTCCGGCAGTTTGGACCACGCCGCTGCCGCCATCAGCTCCTCCTCCTCGCCAGCAAACGCGGCAGCCGGACCAGCATCCCGAAGAAGAGCCGCGTGTGCAGCCAGGTGATGAGTGCGTTGTCCCGGACCAGTTGAAAATGCGAGGTGCCCCCGGCCGGGTAGGCAATCCGCGTGGCCACGTTCACAATGGGGACGCCGTCCCAGCAGAGCCGGACCGCAATCTCCGGATCGAAATCCATGCGCTTGCCGAGGCGGCACCGCCCGGCCAGCGCGGCAGCGGCGGCGAGCGGGTAAACACGGAAACCCAGCAGCGGGTCGGTGATGGCGAAGGAGAGCGTCTCCACCCAGACCCAGAACCGGGAAATCTGCCGGCCGATGAGCCGGGACTTCGGCACGGCCGCATCGTAAACGGGATGGCCCAGAATGAGCGCCGCCGGCTGGGCCACCGACTGTTCCAGAAAGCGCGGCACATCCGCCGGATCGTGCTGTCCATCCGCATCCAACTGGACGGCATGCGTGTAGCCCTGCTCGTGAAGGCGGAGCAACCCGGCGAGGACTGCGCCGCCTTTGCCGCTGCGCTCGGGCAGGTGGAGGATCTTCACCCAACTGCGGGTTTGCTCCTGCTGTTCCAAGACCCGGCGCGTCTCCGGCCCGGAGCCGTCGTTCACGATCAGGCAGGGCAGTTGATGGAGGGCCAGCCGGTCCAGCAGCGCCGCGATCGTGTCCTTGTGATTGTAGTTGGGGATGAGCAAAGCGGGCCGGTTCATGGCAGGAGGGTCAGCCGGCCCGAGGAGATGGATCGCTCACCGCGAAAGAGCCGGTAGTTCCACTGGCTCGTCCGGGCGTTGAAGCCGAACTCGAGGCAGAACTGCTGGCCCGGCCGCAACAACTCGTGGAACTTCACCGCCGCCATCGCCGTGACGATGGCCGGCCGGCCGGTAAACGCCGCGATCTCCTCCGTCACCCACTTCAACTGGCACACGCCGGGGACCACGGGGATGCGCGGGAAATGGCCCTCGAGATAGGTCAGGTCCGCAGGCACTTGCAAGTGGAGCAGTTGCCCGGAAGCCGTCGGTTCCCGCTTCAAGACGACCGGTCCGGTCGGCGGCGGGGTCCCGGCGAACAACCCGGCCAGCGCGGCGAGCGCCACTTTGCCCTGGGCATCGCGGGGGAGCGCCGGCACGAGCCGCCAACTGCACGGGATCGTCACCGCCTCAAAGTGCTGGAGCAAATGCTGCTTGAGTCCTGCCGTCAGCGCGGCCTTGCCTTGTTCCTCCAGCGCCACCACGCCGGCGGGATTCAGTTCGATGACCGCGCCGAGCAGTTCGCGGCCCGACTTGGCCTGGTTGGGCAGCACGAGTGTGCGCGCCTCCTGCACCAGCGGGTGGCCACCGAGGATCGTCTCCATCTCGGTCAGCGAGATGCGCTTCTCGGCAATCTTGGCGATCCGATCCGTCCGGCCGTGGAGGTGAAAACCCGAGACCGACGGCTCCGCGCGGTCGTTGGTGGAAACCCACTCATCAGCATCCGGAAGCCAGGGAGAACGGACCAGCAGCAGGCCGGCTTCGACTCGCGTGGACACACCTGGCAGCGGCTGCCACGCGACCGCGCCGTCGCCCGCTTGCTGGCGCGAGGCGATGCCGCCCGTCTCCGTGGAACCATAGACCTCGACCGGGGCCTGGCCGCAGGCGGCCATCACGGCCAGCGCCGTGCCCAACGGCAACGGGCCGCCCGAGGAGAAAATCCGGGTCCGGCTCCAGTCGCGCGGAATCTGCCGGGCCGCTTGCGGGAGGTATCGCAGGTGAGCCGGCGAGGAAATGATGGTGGCCGGCCCGGCGGGAAGCTGCCCGAGCAATTCTTCCCAGAAAAAAAAGCTGCGCTCCGGCATCGCGTCGCCCCGGCACAACGGCCACAGCACCTTGAACAACAGCCCGTAGATGTGGAGGTGCGAGACGGTGGCGGACGGCGACTGGCCCTGACACGTGTCGCCCCATTGCTGGTGGAGCGCCGCCAGCTCGCGGTCGAGCTGCACGAACGTCTTGGGCACGCGCTTGCGCTCGCCCGTGCTGCCCGAGGTGAACAACTCCACCGCCACGGCCTCCGCCGGAAGTTCGATGGGCACGGGTCCGCCGTGCTCTTGCGAATCCTGCGCCAAGACTTCTGCCAAGTGCATGACTGGCAGCCCGGGCAACTCGACTGCCCGGTCGGCGAGGCACCCGCCGAGGAGTGGTTGCAACTGCGCCAGGGTGCCGGGCTGCGTGTCCGGCGAGATGAGCAACGGGAGGCCGGCTTGCCACCCGGCGAGCAAGGCGGCGGTGAACTCGAAGGTGGAGTCCACGGCTAGCAGCCACGGCTGGCTGGCCTTGGCCGGAAGCCGGCCTTGAATCTGGCGCACGGCCCGCCGCAGCTCGCCCCAAGTCCGTCCCGGCGGGCAGCAAACGAGGCTGTCGGGAAAGTTGGCGGCGGCGAGCAGTTGACCCAGGGGAATCATCGTTGGGCCGGGTCAGGTTCGGGGCGGGAACAACCGCCGAAACAGCGGGTCGGTGGGCAGCCCGACATACCGGCGGAACCGCCAGTGCCGGTAAACGAACTCCACGGCAAAGAGCAGGCCCATCAAGACGTAGGCCAGGAAGCCGTTGTAAAAAGCCCACGCCTCCATGGACCCCCAGTGGATCGTCCCCAGGGCGATCGCGCCGTTCAGCACGAAGAAGCCCACCCAGACCTCGGTGACCCGCCGGCAATAGGCGATCTCTTCAGCGGACATGACGGGCTTCCGCAGCCGGGCCATCGTCTCCACCACAGTGGGACCCCGCACCAGCGTGAAGCCGAAGGAGGCCAGCATCGCCAGCGCGGTGAAGACCGGCAGATACAGCATGAACTCACGGCTGTTCGCATAAGCCGAGGCCGCGCACAGCGCCAGCGGCGGCAGGAGCAGCCCGGCCAGCCGCAGCCCGCCCGCGTTGGTTAGCCCGCTCAAGAGGCGGACGAGCAACAGCCCGCCCAAGGCGAACGCCACCGTCTTGGGGGAAAGGGTCTTCAGTCCGAAGTAAACCAGCACTGGATAGCCCACGGCAAGCAGCACGAAGGCTGTGGTCGCCAGCCGGTTAAAGATTGTCCGGACGATTGGCAGACAGCTTTGCATGGATCACGTCCACAATGTCGGCGACGGTCCGCAGCAAGCGCAACTCTTGTTCGGAGAGGACCAGCCCCGTGTCCGTCTTGAGCCGCACTGCGAGATCAATGGCATCCAGACTGTCGAGGTCCAAGTCCCGGTAGAGGTGGGCTTCGGGCACGATCTGCTCCTCCTTCAACTCAAAGGTTCCGGTGAGCACCGTTTTGACCTTCGTCAGAATCTCCTCCTTGGTGGTCATCAGATCTTCTCCGTCAAAGCGCGCTGGTCACGAATGAGCTGGGTCAACGTCCGCACGCTTTGAAAGTATTTGGTGTTTTCGTCCGAATCGCGCCCAAGCTGGATCCCGTATTTTTCGGCCACCGACATGCCCAATTCCAGCGCATCAATGGAATCGAGGCCCAGCCCGTCCTTGAACAACGGAGTGTCGGTGGCGATGTCCTCCGGCTTCATGTCCTCAAGCCGGCCAACCTCGATGATGAGTCGCTTCAACTCGTATTCCAGGGTGTCTGGTGTGGTCATGATGGGCAACCTCCCGTTGGCGTGGCGTGCGGCACCGCTTCAAATGCCGTCGGTCGCGCTCAGATGGGGACGCTCCGCCTCACTCTTCGTCAGCCACTTTCGATGATAGGCTTCCTTCTTCTCCAAGATGCTGGTGTGGCTGCCTTTCTCCCACTCGTAGGCGGACGGCTTGTTTTCGATCGCCTTCGCGGAGGCGATCCACTTCTTCACTTTTGGGGTGTCAAGTTCCGCGCCCTTGACCGGCGCAAGCGAGAACCGCGCCCGCCACGCGCCCATGCGGGGGACCACTTCGGCGTAATAGATCTTTCCGGCTTCCAAGTCCGCAGTCATGAAATCCGCCGCCTCGGAGACCACCATGAAGGTGTGCTTTCCCGGATCGGCTTGGTAACCCAGCTTGCAGTTGTAGGGGACGAGCCCGATCAACTTGGCGTCGTCGTGGACCGATGCGTGAATGAGTAATCCCAGCGGGCTCGGCCGCATGAACACCACCAAAGCCTTTCCCGGCGCGGGTTTCATCTCGCCGGGCACCAAGGCCGAATACGCCAGATTGCCGGTGGGTGCCACACATCCGGTGAGAAGAATCCCCAAAAGAAGGGTGGATGCACAAATGGCGATGGCTTTCATGTCGTGTTTTCTAAGGTTGGGGGCAGATGAACATGTGGCCAGCCGGCATGTCAACCACTTTGCCCGGTCCGATCCTCGCGCAATTGTCCGAAAGCGCGAAGAAATGTGGCGGCGAGATTCCGTGCTCGCTCAAGGCGGCAAATCAACGCTGTGCTTGCGCCACAGGTTCTCCGTCTGGAAACACCTCCCGTCGGAAAAAGGCCTCGCAATGCCGCGTCAAGGCCCGCACCTGCTGCGGCAGTTCCTGCCTTTGCAGCACCTCGTCGGGCAAGACCATGCCGGGATGAAATTTCAGGGTCAGTTGGAAGGCCCGTTCCGGCACCTGATACCAGGGCAGGTTCTTCATCAGGGTCGGCGGCGCGCAGGTGATGACGGCCGGAACGACCGCGACTCCGGCGCGCAAGGCGATTTGCGCGGCCCCGCGGGTGAACGGGTGCATCCCGTTCTCAGGTGAACGCGTGCCCTCCGGAAAAATCAAGAGCGGGCGGCCTTTGCGAAACCCCTCCTGACAGCTTTCGATCAGGCGTTGGCCATCGTCGTTGGGGATGTATTCAGCCGCCCGGACCACGCCGCCGAGGAAGAAATGTTCCCAGAGCGCCCGCTTGACGACGCAGTTGCCGTCCTGGACCAGGCTCACCAGCAGCACCACGTCAATCAGGGTCGGATGGTTGGCGATGATCAAGCAAGGGCCGGCCCGGAGGACACTTTCCACGCCATCAACCTTGGGCGTGCCCATGATGCCCAAGGCAGTCATGAACTTCAGAAACGCCGCGAAGGAAACGCGGATCAGCCGGCGGATGCGCCGGCCGCGCACCTCCGCTGTCCCCGGCCACGCCCGCAGCAGCGGAAACGCGGTGAGCGCCAGCACCAGCCCGCCGAGCATGAAGGTGCTGAAAGCAATTCCGGTGGCGATGATTCGCCAGGCACGGGAGAGGCTGAAAGCGCTGGCAGTCATCTGGATTCCAGCGGAGCCGCCCGACGATAAGCGGAGGCAAAGCGAACCGCCGGCAGGCAGCCGGGGTCAATACTTGCGATCTGAGATGAGCGACGAATAGGCACCTCGATAGTTGGTGGGGCCGGCTTGGTTGAAAAACTCGTCGATGGGGCGACGGCGGCCGCGTTCAAAGGCCCACTTGCCCTTGCGGTTGGCGGTTATCCAGCGGCTCATGGCCGGCAACGCTTCCGAGGCCAGCCCGAGCCGCCTGACCACTTCCAGAAACGCGTCGCCACAATTGGAACCACGCGCGGGCGGCAGCAGCACCGGCACCCCCCAACTGCTGAATTTTCCCACGCAGTATTGCCGGTCCTTGAGGTAGGCGAGCAACCCCTTGACCACGCGGGTCTCCACCGGATACGTGGCCCCGGGCATGGGTTTCATGTTCTTGCACTCATCAAATGGCAGGCACGCGTTGATCCCATCGCCCAGGTCTCCGAAATGCATGCGCAGGACATATGAGGCCGTGCCGTCCCTGACCGACAAATCCACACAGGGATGTTGCGTCCACGGCGCGCCACTGTCGCAGGTCATGATGGTGGCTAGAATGGTCGCCTCGTCCGAGATGGGCGGACAATCCCGGGGCGTGAACTCCCCCGCCACGGTGGGCGGCAGGGGTCTGGCCCCGGTTCGGGCAGCAGCCCGTGGGCCGGATGCGGACTCGGACCGCGCGCGTCCAGCATCTGAGACCGGCGACGTGCAGCCACCCGAAAGGAGGGCCGCAAGCAAGAGCAGGACAAGCCAACGCCCGCAGAGCATGGTTTGCTTTTGCGGCTGGCTGGGCTTCCGAAGCCATTTCTTCATCAACAGCGTGGCCCCCTCCTCTCGGTGTGTGGTGTTCCGCATCGAAACAGTTGAGTTGATGTGCAAATTTTCCGCCGCGCCTGACCTGCGTCAACTGCAAATCCTGCTCCGGGCAAGTTGGGCGGCGGCGGGTGTGGCAAAGCAGTTCACCTTTCACCGAAACGCCGCCGCGCCGCCTCCGTGGGCGTCCATGCCCATGATGGAAAAAATCCGGTCGCGCGCGGCGAGGTAGCCGGGCGAGTCGAGGTCGCGGGGGCGTGGGAGGTTCACCATCACTTCCTCCTGAATCGTTGCCGGGCGGTTGCTCATTACGAGCACGCGGTCGGCGAGCTGCACCGCCTCCTCGATGTCGTGGGTGACCAGCACGACCGTGCGCGGCCGCGCCGCCAGGGTGGTCACCAGCTCGCGGCGCATGCGCACGCGCGTCTGGTAGTCGAGCGCGCTGAACGGCTCGTCGAGGAGCAGGAGGTCGGTCTCGGCCACCAGGGCGCGGCCCAGCTCGACGCGCTGGCGCATCCCGCCCGAGAGCTGGTGGGGGTGGTGATCGCGGAACTCGCTGAGGCCGGTGGTGGTGAGCCAGTCTTCGACCTTGCGGCTGGCCTCGGCGTGCGAGGTGCCGCGGGGCACGCCGGCGGAGACGTTCTCGGCCACGGTGAGCCACGGGAACAGGCCGCCGTCCTGGGAGATGGTGCGGCTGGTGCCGGCGCGCTCGAGCTCGCCGCGGGTCGGCCGCAGGTGAC
>SXGR01441537.1_pt1 | contig 15580 bp, 7 predicted proteins | sample 3174711 | NCBI WGS metagenome assembly SXGR01 (sample SAMN11356860, study PRJNA531348) | freshwater metagenome | isolation source: freshwater sample F1-60 | place: China: Fuxian Lake, Yuxi | collected 2017-12-25
ATCGTGGAGTTTGAGCCGAGAAACGAAGAGTGTGTTCCGATGATTCTTCACGATGCGCCACGGTCAGTTGCACTTTACGAAGCTGAGACATTGTATCTCGCCCCGGGCGTGGCGATTTATCGAGGATTGGAATACCAGTGGTTTCGCAACGGAATTCCATTGGTGGGTGCAACGCAGTCGTGGCTCATTGTCAGTGGTCGAGAGATGTGTGATGCACCGGCTCGATATCAATTGGGCGTCACGTGTTGGGGAATTGGCCCGGGTGTTACTTCCGCACCGGTAACAGTTTCCTTGAAGGCGGACATCGTTCGGCCGATCCTGCTAGCGGCGAACGGAAGCCTTGATGGCACTTCGATCACGCTCAGATTCTCGAAGGTGCTGAACCGCACGAACGCGACCAACGTCGCGAATTACACCTTCACCCCCGCCTTGCCGGTGAACAGCGCGACGTTGAACTCCAATGGCACCACCGTCGTGCTCACGACTCCGCCGCGCGGCTTGGTGGAATACTCGTTGCGCATCGCGGGTGTGACGGACAATCGCACGTGCGAAGGGGGCTTCCCGATTGATCCCAATCCCACCGTCGTCCCGATCACAGGTGTCAAACCCATCCTGCCGTGGGCAAGCGAATGGCTCTACGCCACCTATTCGCAGGACTCCACCCTGGCCGGCGTGCCGTGGTTCGCGCCGGATTTTGTTCCGGGCCCGGATTGGCAGCCGGGCATGGCGCTGTTCGGTCACGAGACTTCGGCGGGGACGGTGGCGCAGTTCCCGACGGCGCTACGGACGTTCATCCCGCCGAATACGAACACGCCGCCGGACTTCATCGCGACGTATTACCGGCGCACGATTGACCTGCCACCGTTGCCGCCGGGAACGATGTACGCGCTCGGTCATTTCATCGATGACGGTGCGGTCTTCTATCTCGATGGCGTGGAGTTCGCCCGCGTGAACATGCCGACGAACAGTCCCGTGCTCTCATCAACTCGCGCAACGACCGTCGGCGAAGCGTCGGTGCAATACCTGAGCCTGGCTGCGACGCCGGGGCCGCATCTGCTCGCGGTGGAATTGCATCAAGCCGGTGTCACAACGAGTGCGGATAATTTGTTTGGCGCGGAGATCGTCGCACTGACTTCTCGGCCAAGCTTGGTGATGACAAACCCCTACATGTCCTCCACGACATGGTTCGCAGATTCCTCGTGGCAGATGGTTTCATCGACCAACGTGGCCGGGCCGTACCTCCCGTGGAGTTCCGCTCCGGCCACCAACGCAGCGCGCTTCTTCCAGATGCGTTTCCGCGGTGTGCCGTGAGCCTCCGCAAAGCTTTTGCCATGAACACGTCTTCTTCAATCTTCTGTGGCCCCCGGGTGCTGCCGTTCCTCATCCTCTTGTGCTCCCTGCGCCTTGGATCCGGTGCGGAAAGTTCGTTCCCGTATTTCCGGCAGGCGTTCATCAGCGGCATCACGCTGCCGAATCCGTATACGTCGCACTGGTCTCAGGAACGCGACGGGATGTTTTACGCAACCTACCGGAGCGGCATGGGCGGAAGCGCGGTTTACCGGATGAGGTCCGATGGAGGCGAGTTCACGCTGATTCGCCGCGAGTCGTCGAATTACCTCACTGGCACGACGATGGGCTTGGACGGACGTTTGTATGGGTCTACCTGGCAGCCGCCGTTCGGCGCCGCTCCCGGACTCTTCCGGATGAATGCCGACGGAGGGATGTTCGAGATCATCAAGAGCCTTCCGGGTGAACACTCCGTCGCCGGCGTGGTTCAAGACGCCGACGGGATGCTCTTCGGCACTACTGTTGCCAGTGGGAACTTCAATCGCGGCGTCGTCTTCAGGGTTACGACGAACGGCACTGGCTTCGAGCGGATTCACCACTTCGGCAGCGTTCCGGCGGATGGGCATCTGGCCGGCGCGCTGCTCATTGGCAGCGATGGCTGGCTTTACGGCTGCACCGTGTACGGCGGCGATCGGGATCAGGGAATCATTTTCAAAATCAACCGCGATGGTGGCGGCTACGCGGTGCTGCATCATTTCGACAACACTTCCCGGCGGGGCGGCCGCCCGACGTATCACCGTCCGCTGCTCGAAGCCAGCGATGGACTGCTGTATGGCGCCGCAGACGGTGGCGACAATCGGGCTGGCGTCCTCTTCTGCATCGGGAGGGACGGCTCGGGCTTTCGCTTGGTGCACCAATTCGCCGGCGAGGATTCATTTGGTGACTCGCCTGTCGGCGGGTTGATCGAATGGTGTGACGGCGCGTTGTACGGCACGACGCACGAAGGCGGGATCGACGGTGCAGGCATTGTCTTCCGAGTGAATCGCGACGGCAGCGGCTTTCGTGTGCTGAAGGTTTACATCGACGGTCCGAATCCCGGCGACAGCGATGGCACTTCCGGCGTGCCCCTTGTGCTGGGTGCTGACGGACGCATCCACGGCCTTACCAGCGGCGGCAGCGTGGCGCAGGGGACGAAGTTCATGATCGACATCGCGCCTGCGATCGCGATGCGAATGGAGCCGTCGGTGGTGACTCTTTCGTGGCCGTCGTGCGCGGATGGTTTTGTTCTCGAATACGCCACTGCGCTCGCGCAGCCGACGGAATGGAGTCCGGTGACCGTCGAGCCTGCGGACTCTGGCACACGCCGCTTGGTTCAACTTCCTCGGGCCAGTGCGCCGTTCTTCTTCCGTCTCGTCCGCCGCTGACCGTTCGCGAGGGGCGTTGGTGAAACTTTCCTTTCACGGCAGGTTGGTTTAACTTCCGACCATCCCGGCCCGAAGAATTAGCCGTCGTCCAGTGGTATTTGTTGTGAACACTCGTTTCGCCGTCACGTTTCTCCTCCTCTGGAGCTTCATGATCCCAGGCGGTGCCGTTGCGGGCGAAGCTGTGCCGGACTTCGTTAATTTCGAGACTGCTCCCGTTCACCCGATCGACCTGAGCCCGGATCGCTCGCGACTGCTCGTCTGCAATCTGCCGGATGCGCGGCTGGCGGTTTTTGATGTCGCGGGCGAAGCGCCGCTCCGTGTGGGCGAGGTTCCGGTCGGCCTCGATCCGGTGAGCGTCCGGCATCGCAACGCGACGGAGGCCTGGGTGGTGAACCACGTCTCGGACTCGATCAGCATCATCGACATCCCGTCGCTTCGCGTGGTTGCGACGATTCGCACGCTCGACACGCCATGTGACGTGGTGTTCGCCGGAGTGCCCGTGCGCGCGTTCGTCTCGTGCGCGATGCCGAATGTCATCCAGGTCTTTGATCCCGTCTCGCGCCTGCTCGTCACCAACCTGTCGGTGCAGGCCGATCGTCCGAAGGCGCTGGCGGTGAGCCCAGACGGCCAGCGCGTGTACGCTGCGATCTTCGAGTCGGGGAACACCACTACGGTGATCGGTGCGCGCCTGCGAAACTTTCTCTTCATCGACAACCCTGTCACGCGTAGCAACGGACCTTACTCCGGGGCGAATCCTCCGCCCAACGCTGGCAACGGATTTCAGCCGCCACTCAATCCCGCGCTGCCTTCAAACCCGCCGCCGCCTGCCACCAGCCTGATCGTCCGTCGCAGCGACGGGGGCCGCTGGCTCGACGGAAATCAGCGCGACTGGACGGACTTCGTCTCAGGCACCAACGCGACGCTGACGCAGCGAGTGCCCGGGTGGCATCTGCCGGATCGCGATCTCGCCATGATCGATGCGTCCACCTTCGCTGTGACCTACGCGAGTGGGCTGATGAACATCAACATGGCGCTGGCACCGCATCCGGTCTCCGGCCGTGTCGCCATCGTCGGCACCGATGCCCGGAACGAGATTCGCTTCGAGCCAAACCTTAACGGCACTTTCGTGCGGGTGAACCTGGCGCTGGTCGATTCGGCTAACTCCTCAAAGGTCGTTCGCGACCTGAATCCGCATCTCGACTACTCAACGCCCGCCGTGCCGCAAGCGTTGCGTGACCAATCCATCGGCGATCCCCGCGCCATCGTGTGGACGCCGGATGGCAACATCGGCTACGTCGCGGGAATGGGTTCGCGCAACGTCGTCACCATCGACGCAACGGGTGCGCGACTGCCGGTGCCGCCCATCGAAGTCGGGGAAGGCCCGTGCGGCCTCGCTCTCGACAGCACGCGTTCGCGGCTGCACGTCTTCAACCGTTTCGCGAACAGCCTGAGCGTGGTGGACACATCTACTCGCGTGGTGCGGCATGTCGTCCAGTTGCACGACCCGACGCCGATCGGGGTCGCGGCCGGTCGTCGGCATCTCTACGATACCCGTCGCACGTCGGGCGGTGGACAAGTCGCGTGCGCGTCGTGCCATGTGGATGCACGGATGGATCGGCTCGGCTGGGACTTGGGGAATCCGGCCGGCGAACTTGTGGACGCTGTCGTCAATCACGTCGGGTCGCTCGTTACGAACACGTTTCACCCGATGAAGGGCGTGATGGTGACGCAGACGTTGCAGGACATCATCGGCCGGGAGCCGTTTCACTGGCGTGGGGATCGCGCGGACATCGAGGCGTTCAACGGGACGTTCACTAATCTCCAGGCGGCGGACTTCGCGCTTGCGGCAGGGGAGATGCGCGAGTTCAAGGGCTTCCTCGCGAGCCTTCGCTTTCCGCCCAATCCGTTCCGTCCGTTCGACAATTCGCTATCCACCAATCTGCCGCTGGCCGGGCAGTTCGCTGCGGGCAATGATGTGTTGCCTCCCGGCGCGCCGTTGGCCGAAGGGAACGCTTCGCGTGGTCTCGCGCTCTTCAAACAGGCGGAGAGCTTCTGCTTCACGTGTCACACGTTGCCGACCGGGCTGGGACTTGATGTCGCGTTGCAGGACGGCGTCATGAAGCCGCTCGCGCCGGGCCCGAATGGCGGACGGCGGTTTCCACACGCGTTCCGGCTGGAGAACAATCTGCGCTCCAAGGTTTCCCAGTTTCGCAATCTCGCGGACAAGGTCGGCATGGACGGCCTGCACGCGGAGTCGCGCGCGGGTTTTGGCTTCGGCCACGACGGCAGCGTGGATTCGTTACCGCGCTTCCTGAACGGCTTGCGCATCGTGCCGGATCGGGATGTCGCAGATCTCACGGCGTTCCTTCTGTCGGTGGCTGGCTCCGACACGGACACCGCCGGGGCGACCGCTGACAATACGCCGCCTTCCGGCACCGGCAGACAACTGACGATCGGGAACGGCGAGCGTCCACCGATGCTTGATGCGATGATCGCTTTGGCTGGCGCGACCAACAGCCGGTTGGACTTGGTGGCGCGCGGTGAACTGGCGGGTGAAGCACGCGGCTGGGTTTTCGATGGCGTGCGCGGGTTGTTCCAATCGGATCGCCTGGCGCAATCGCACATGACGGAGCAATTGATCGCCGCGGCATCGGGCGGCTCCGCGATGACGTTCATGTTGGTCCCACGCGGAAGCGGCCGGAGGCTTGGCGTGGATCGGGATCGGGATGGAGTATTCGATTGGGACGAACTGGACGCCGCGCACGATCCGGCTTCGATGCCTGCGCTGGTTCAGGTGGAGGCGTCGGCCACGGTTGTGCCGGTCGGCGGAGCGCTCACGCTGGACGCGGTGATCGGCGGTTTGCCGGCTCCGCTCGGCGGTGCGGCGTGGCGCAAGGAAGGGCAGGGGATTGCTGGTGCCACGAACCGTTCGCTGTCGATTGCATCAATGGCTCTCCCGGATGCCGGAGACTACACGGTGCGGGTGGAAACTGGTTTCGGATCGTGGACAAGTGCGCCGGTGCGAATCGCGGTCGTGCCGCTGACGGTTCAGGTGTCGCCCGGGAGCCTGCAAGTTCGTCGAGGCTCCAACGCTGTCTTCACTGCGAACGCGCAGGGCATCGGGCCGTTTAGTTTCCAATGGCGTCGAGACGGACAGTGGATCGCGGGTGCTGCCTCGTCCAATGCCAGTATCGCGCTAACGAACGTTCAACTCGATGCCGGCGGGCTCTACGAGGTCGTCGCTGCGAATTCGTTCGGTGCAACGACAAGCGCGCCAGTGGCGCTGACGGTTCTCGTCAGCCCGACGACGGTGTTGCCGCCGTTGAGCCAGTCGGTGCCGGTCGGCGGCGATGCGACATTCAGCTTCGTGATTGCGGGAAATCCGCCGCCGTTTCACTACGCGCTGCGTCGTTCGTCCACGGTGCTGACGAACTACGCCGCAAACGGCACCACCGGATTCTTCACGCTGCGTTCGGTGCAGCTCTCAAACGCCGGCACCTATCGCGTGGTGGTGACCAACGCGGCGAATCCTGCACCCGGCCTGACGATGCCGCCGGTGACGTTGACCGTGCTGGCGGACTCGGATGCTGATGGAGCGCCGGATGATTGGGAGACGGCGAACGGCTTCAATCCGTTGAACGCGTCCGATGGCGCGCTGGACGCGGATGGCGATGGATTACCGAATGCCGAAGAATTTTTGGCAGGCACGAATCCTCGTGATGCCCTTAACGTCCTGCGCATTGAGCGCATCGCCGACTCGGGTGGCGGCCTCGCGGCGTTGATTCAGTTCCACGCGGTGTCCAACACGACTTACACGGTGGAGTCGAAGGAACTCGCGGGAGACGAGGCGTGGACGAGGGTGGCAGATGTACCTGCATTTGCCACGGCGCGGGTGGTGACGATTACGAACCATACCGCGCCCGCCACACTCCGGATGTATCGATTGCAAACTCCCCGGAGGCCGTGAGGCGCTTTCGTCCCAGACCCTGAGCGGACTACTTCTTTTTCTTGGAGAGCTTCTCGACGACCGTGTCGAGCTTCGGGCGGATGACGAGCTGGCAGTAGGGTTTGCTCGTGTTGTCGTTGTAGTAATTCTGGTGGTATTCCTCGGCCTTGTAGAAGGCGGTGAAGGGCGAAATTTCCGTGACGATCGGGTTCTTGAATTCGGGCTGCGCAGTCTTCTTAGCCGCCTCGGCTGCCTTCTTCTGGTTTTCGTCGTGGTAGAAAATCACCGATCGGTACTGCGTCCCAACGTCGTTGCCCTGGCGATTCAAGGTCGTGGGATCGTGCGCCAGCCAGAAGACTTCGAGGATCTCGCTGAACGAAACCTTCTTCGGATCGAACGCGACTTGGATCACCTCGGCGTGGCCGGTCTCACCGGTGCAGATCTCCTTGTAGGTGGGGTTCGGCTTCGGGCCGCCGGAATAGCCGCTGACGACGGACTTGACCCCGTCGATGCGCTGGAAGACGGCTTCCGTGCACCAGAAGCATCCGCCGCCGATGGTGGCGAGTTCAGTGGCGTTGGTCGATTTCTGGCCGGTGGTGTTCATGGGCTTTTTGGCTTCGGCGCTGAAGGCGTCGGCGGCGAGAAGGACGAGGCTTAGGAGGCTGATGGCGATGGTTTTCATCTGGTGTGTTATTGTCGTCGAATATGGCGCGCGATTCCTTACAGGCAAGGTCAGTTTGCGCATTTGCGGGCTAGAGGGACTCGAGGGCGGCGAGGAACTTCGCCTGCGTCGTCTCCCAGGAGTTCTCCTGTTTGAATCGCGCGAGATCCATCCGGTCCAGGTAGTTCTCCCCGCTGCGCGTCCGCAGCACCTCGCGGCTCGCGGCATCCTGGAAGGCGTTCAAATCAAACGGCGGCGCGTAGCGGACGAAGTCGCCGAAGAGCGGGCGGTAATTCGGAATCTCGTATGCGACAACGGGCGTGCCGGCGATGAGGCTCTCGCCGATAACGCGCGGGCTGCCTTCGTGCTTGCTGGGCATGAGGAAGACGCGGCTGGCTTTGAAGAGCCGGATCTTTTCCTCCTCGGTGACGAAGCCGGAGAACTCGACGTGCTTCGTCAGGCCGCGCGCGGTGATCTCGGGCGTGAGCGCGTCGCGGACGTTGCCGATGAACATCGCGCGGAAGTTCGGCAGTCGTTGCGCGAGGAGTTGCAGGGTGGCGAGCAAATCATCGATGCCCTTCTGGCGATGCACGCGGCCGATCCAGACGACATCGTAAATGCGTTCCTGTTTCGGCACCGCGTCGGTGGGACCGACTTCAAGCCCGTAGGAAACGAGCGTTCGTTCCGCCGCGCCGATGCCGAGCTTGTCCAAGCGCGGCTCCATGAGCGGGTGAAGGTAGAAGAGGTGACGGCCCGTTCCAATTGGAGCGTCGGTCTCCGACCCGGCGTGTTCCGATGGGAGATTCGCGCCGGGTCGGAGACCGGCGCTCCGTGAGGGAGAACATGCGGAAAATCTCCGCAGCGACCACTCCTGGCTGGCCCAGTAATGCAGGGACGCGAGGCGCATCGGGTCCACGTCCGGGCGGCTGCGAGAGATAATCTGGCCGAGGCGCGGGGCTTCCATGTGTAGCACCATCAGCTTGCGCTGGGACGCGGAACGGACGGCCGGAATCACATCGAACCAATAGTCGCTGACCGCGTACACGTAATCGTCGGGCCTGATGATGCCGAGTTGCGAGATCGTGCGGCGGTAGCGTCCGTACATGTCGCGGAACATCGCGAATTGCCCGCCGAGCGCGCCTTGGTTGACCTTGGGCATCTTGGCGTTGTCGGTCAGCGTGACGGTGCCGGGGAGCTTGTGCTGGGCGATGACTTCCCGGAGCGCGTGGCCGCCGAAGAAGTTCAGCTCGTAGCCCGCGCGCGCCGCGCCCTCGGCGAGCTTGAGGAAATGGATGTCGCCGCCTGCGATACTCGTGGTGAAGACGCCGTTGGTGACCAGATGAAGTTTCGGGCGGTTCATTTTTCAGCCACGGATGGAACACGGATGGAACACGGATGGAACACGGATGAGCAGAAGCGGACAGATAGAATGACGAAATCCGAGCTTGGAGCGGGGAGTGGTGTTCGGCGCTCCGACTCGGTTCGGAGTCCTCGGTCTGTGTTCAATCTGTGTTTCATCCGTGGCTAGTCCTTCTTCAACGTCTGCTTCACCTGCAAGTCGGCGATGAGCTTGCGGTTGCCTTTGTTCATCTTGTAGGTCCATACGCCCCACGCGGCTCCGATGAAGCTTCCGAAGCTCGCCGGCAAATGCCAGAGCCACGCGGCATCGCCGTCGCGCAGCAGGCCGCGCACGACGTGATAGAGCGGGCCGAAGAACGAGAGGCAGTAAAATCCGGCCAGCCACGTCGGCACGGGCGGCTTCTCCTTCATCCAGTTCACCGGCATCTCCTCCTGCACGCGCAGGAAGTGAACCGTGGCACGGCGACGTTTCTGCACGAACGCCCAAAGCGTCTGGATGTAGTAGTGATGGACGCCGCGTCCGCGAATGCGCAGCCACTCGCGCTTACCGGCGCGCATGAGATGCAGTGCGATGTGCGTATCCTGGAAATGTTCACCGGCCTTCACGGACTCGAGATCTGCGCGGCGGAAAACAAAACCGTTCGCGCCGAGCGGATAGCTGTAGGAACCGTCGGGCAACGTCCAGCGTTCCGCGTCTCCATCGCGCGTGACGAGGCGCGGGTTCGTGGTCATGAGCCAGCAGATGGGATCGCTGATGTGCAGCCGCGCGGTGACGTAGCGGCAGAAGGAGCTCATCTTGGCCGACGGCAGGTAATAGCTCTCGACGCCGAGCGCCTGCGGATTGTGTTCGAGGGCGCGGATGGCGATCTCGAGATAGTCCGGATGCGTCAGCTCGTTGTCCGCATCGACGAAGACGATGTAATCACCGGTCGCGTGACGCAGCGCGAGCCGCTTCCCTTCCTCCATGTTCTTGCCGGTATCATCCAGCACGATGGCCCCGTAGCGGCCGGCGATCGCGCGGGTGTCATCTTTCGAGAAGGCGTCCGCGAGAATGATTTCGATGCGGTCGCGCGGGTAGGTCTGGGACGCGATGGAGCCGAGGCAATTGTCGAGCAACACCCCGGCATTGAGCGTCGGGATGATGATGCTGACTTTGGGTTGCGCGGTTTTGGCCATCGTGTCGCGCGTGAATGTGCGAGCGGCGGCACGCTGTCGGCAAGCCCGGAAAGTTTCCGCTGCCACCTCGGTGCCTGTCCGGGTCGGAACGTTGAGGGTGAGTATGCCTCCAAATCAATGCGGAGGGACAAAGGGCCGGGCGCTTCACTTCGGCAGCCAGCTTTTCAACTGCCCGCCATTCACGACCCAGTCCTCGTCCAGCACTGCGTGGTTGATGATCGTCCGCTCGTGCGAGGTGAAGATGAGATGAATCCGGCCGTCCTTCGCCTGGATCGCCTGCGGGTAGGCGAAGTCGTGCGGACCCTCGGCGATGTTCCGGCGATGCGGATAGGAACGATCCTGATCCTTTGACAACGCCACGGTCAACGGCGTCCGGTCGTTCATGCTGTCGTTGTAAATGAGCAGGAGACTGCCGCTGCGCAGCCGGATGAAATCGATCGCGGCGTTCGGGTTGGCGAACGCGGAGTTTTTGCCCTCGTTCCAGGTCCAGCCGCCGTCGTTTGATTCGGCGCGAATGATCCAACCGTTGGTTGTGGGCTCGTAATTGCCGCAGCGCCGGCTGTAAGCCACGAGAAAATCCGGGCGGACTTCCACGGGCGCGGCTTGGATACTTCCGGCGGCAGCGCGGATGGGCCCGGTTTGCTTCCACTGCTTCTTCGTCACTTCGTAGCGCAGGAAGAGGCTGGTGCTGTCGAAGCCGGTGAACTCCGTGTCGTGTCCGGTCTCATGATAAATGGGCAGGAGATAATCCCCGTTTTGCAGCACGATGGGGCGGTTGCACACCATCATCCCTTCCTGTTCGACGAGCGGAAAGGCGTCCGACCACGTCTGCGCGTCGTCCTTGGAAACCTTGGCCTGCACGCGCGAGGAAGACCACGTTGTGCCATGACGCACCACGTAGAAGAGCCACACCAATCCATCGGGTGCCTGCCAGATGACGGCGTTGCCGAGCGAGCGGAACGGATCCCGCGCAATGACGACAGGTCGGGTCCATCGACGACTGCCCTTCTTCAGTCGCGAACCAAACACCGCCGTGGACTCGGCGTATTCGCCCTGACCGCCGTAATAGACGAGATAGAGATCGCCATTGGCGAGTTCATCGAGCCGGGCGGGATGTTTGTAGGGGCCGGTCTTGATCTCGGGACCGAACACGCGATGGATGGTTAACCCGGCACCAGTGGAAGTGATGACACTGCCGAAAGCGAAGGCGGCGAGGACGAATGTAATCAGCGACCTCCGGGTGGTGATGAGTTTTCGAGCGGACGAAGTCACATCGAGAGCGGCGGGGGAACGGTCGTGCATGTGATGCCAATATCCTGCCGGCCATCGTCGGTAAAGGGGGGAGTGTCCCGGAGGTTGAAGCCGGCCGGGCGAAACCGACATTTCCATTTGCGTGAGCGGCCCCATTGCCTTGATGCCCGGCAGGATTCCGGATTGAACGAAGTGTCTGTTCCGACTACTGTTGGCGCACCTCAAGCGAATATGTCACACACACCTCTTGCCCAAATGTTGCGCCGTGCCGCAGGCATCGCCGCAGAAGCCTCCGTTCGTCGCGTTCAGGTCGGTCGAGTGATTGACGAACATTCCCTGCGCGCGTCCTCGAGGCGGGATTTCATCGGACGCATTTCGTTGGCGACGGCGGCCACGGCGGCGGTGCCAGCGCTTCTCGCTGGAAAATCCGGTGGTTCATCTGCGCGCGTGGTTGTGGTCGGTGCGGGCCTCGCCGGGTTGACGTGTGCGTATCGGCTCAAGCAGGCGGGCATCAGCGCCACAGTTTACGAGGCCAATTCGCGGCTCGGCGGGCGTTGCTGGACGCGTCGGGGCGACTTTGCGGAAGGACAGATCGCCGAGCACGGCGGGGAACTGATCGATCAGGGCCACACGGCCATTCGTCAGCTCGCACAGGAACTTCGCCTGCCACTCGACAACCAGCTCGCGGCCGAGCCGAACGGCACGGAGGTGTTCTTTCATTTCGGTGGCGCGGACTATTCCTATCCGGAGGCTGTGGGCGACTTGAAGAGCATCTGGAAAAAGGTGCATCGCGATCTCTCGGAAGCTGGTTACCCTACGCTCTACGACCGCTTCACCCCGCGCGGCACACAGCTTGACCAGATGTCGATCACCGACTGGATCAACGAGTCCGTGCCCGGCGGCATTGGCTCACGGCTCGGCCGCTTGCTGGATGTGGCCTACAACATCGAATACGGCGCGGAGTGCGAACGGCAGAGCTCGTTGAGCCTGCTCTACCTGCTTGCGTATAACAGCCCGGGTCAGTTCAACCTCTTCGGCGCATCCAACGAGAAGTATCACGTCCGTGGCGGCAACGACCAGATCGTGACCACTATGGCGACGGCGCTCGGAACGCAAATCGTCACCGGCACTGCGCTCGTGGCGGTGAGGCGCAACGCGGCCGGCAGCCACACCGTTACCTTCCAGAGCGGACGTCGCACATTCGATGTCATCGCGGACAAGCTCGTGCTCGCGCTGCCGTTCTCGATCTTGAACACCTCGGTGGATCTCACGCGCGCCGGCTTCGGTGATTTGAAGATGACGGCCATTCGCGAGCTGGCGATGGGCGCAAACTCGAAGCTCAACGTCCAGTTCAGCCGCCGTCACTGGAACGCGCTCGGTAACAATGGCGACACGTTCGCGGACACCGGATATCAGGCGACCTGGGAGGTGACTCGTGGCCAGGCCGGCACGGCGGGCATTCTCGTGGACTACACTGGTGGCGACATCGCCAACACGTTTGGGCGCGGAACGGCGGCTTCCCGCGCGGGGCAGTTTCTGGCGCAGGCGGAGCCTGTTCTGCCGGGCCTTGGCGCGGCGTGGAACGGCCGGGCCACGATTGATTTCTGGCCGGGCAATGCATTCAGCCGCGGTAGTTATTCCTACTGGCAGGTGGGGCAGTACACTCGGTTCGCCGGCATTGAGGGCGCGCAGGACGGCAACGCCCACTTCTGCGGAGAGCACACGTCAATCGATGCCCAGGGCTACCTCGAAGGTGCCGTGGAAACCGGGGAACGCGCCGCCGGTGAAGTGATCGCCGACATCAATCCCTGACGCGGTGAAGCACCGGCCGACGCAGTCTGGCAAGAAACGCCTGAGGCCGGGGTTTCTGCCTGTAATCTCACTGGTCTCTCCTACTGCCCAGTCCCATCTGACAGCCCGTCGCGCGTGGCACTTGTGGTTGTCGCTTTCTTCCGGGGGATCGAAGGCATAGGCTCCCCGGCTCTGGCATGGCTGATCCGCGAGTCCAAGAACTTCAGGCGATCCTGCCGCGCTGCCTGCTGCCCGACTGGGTGCGCCTCGGCTCGCGGCTCGTGCGGCTATTGCGTGATCAACATCATGCCTCGTCGCACGACGCGGTGTTGGAGCGGCTCATCGAGCAGGCGCGGGCGTCAGTGGCGCTTCGCCAGCGGCGCGCGGCGCGGGTGCCCCGGGTGAGTTATCCACCGGACCTGCCGGTGGCGGGGCGGCGGGAGGAAATCGTGGCGGCAATCCGTGCGAACCAAGTCGTGGTTATCGCGGGCGAAACGGGTTCCGGCAAAACGACGCAGATTCCCAAGATGTGTCTCGAAGCCGGGCTGGGCATCGAGGCGAAGATCGGTTGCACGCAGCCGCGCCGAGTCGCCGCGTTGTCCATCTCGCAGCGCATCGCGGAGGAATTGAACGTGGAGTGGGGCAGGGAGGTGGGCTGCAAGATCCGGTTCGATGATCGTTCGAGCGGCGAGACGTACATCAAGCTGATGACGGACGGCATCCTGCTCGCGGAAACGCAGGGCGACCCGGTGTTGTCCGAGTACAACGCGCTGATTCTCGACGAGGCGCACGAGCGTTCGTTGAACATCGATTTCCTGCTCGGTTACTTGAAGGGGTTGCTGGCGAAGCGCGCGGACCTCAAGCTCATTATCACCAGCGCGACCATCGACACCGAGGCGTTCTCGCGGCACTTCGACGGTGCGCCGATCATCGAGGTGTCCGGCCGGACGTTCCCGGTGGATGTGATTTACGCGCCGTTCGAGCACGAGGCGGACACGGAGGAAACCGGAGCGCCGAGCATTGCTCGGCCTGGGGCCAGCCAACTTCACGTGACGAGCAACGCCCAGCACTCCACCCTCGAAGCGGACATTCGTTCGGCGCTGTTCTCGCCGGACGATTCACTGACATACATCGACGCTGCGGTGCGCGTCACGGAAGCGATCCTGTGCGATTCGACTTCGGGCGATCTGTTGATCTTCCTGCCCGGCGAGCGTGACATCCGCGAGTTGCGCGACTTGCTGGACGGGCGTTTCGGTGGGGAGGCGGAGATTGTCCCGCTGTTCGGGCGGCTGAGTTCTGGCGAACAGCAACGGGTCTTCGCGCCCAGTATCCGCCGCAAGATTGTCATCGCGACGAACATCGCTGAAACGTCGCTGACCATTCCGGGAATCCGCTACGTTGTTGACGCCGGACTGGCGCGCATGAGCCGTTACAACCCGCGCACGCGCACGCGCCGCCTGCCCATCGAGCCCGTTTCGCAGAGCAGCGGGAACCAGCGCAAGGGCCGCGCCGGCCGCGTGCAGGACGGCATCTGCGTGCGGCTGTATTCGGAGGAGGATTTCCAAGCGCGGCCGCCGCACACGCAGCCGGAGATTCAGCGCGCGAACCTGGCCGAAGTGATCCTGCGCATGAAGGCGTTTCACCTCGGCGAGATTGAGGTATTCCCCTTCCTCAATCCGCCGACGCCTTCCGCGATCGACAACGGCTACAAGCTGCTTCAGGAACTCGGCGCACTCGACGACGCACGCGTCCTGACGCCGCTCGGCGAACAGCTCGCGCGACTGCCGATTGATCCCACGCTCGGACGCATGTTGCTGCAAGCGCTGGCCGAGGGCGCGACGAATGAGATGCTCGTCATCGCCGCCGGGTTGAGCATTCAAGATCCGCGCGAGCGTCCGCTGGATCAAAAGGATGCTGCCGCCACCGCGCACAAGCGGTTCAATCATCCGCGCTCTGACTTCCTCACGCTGCTGAACATCTGGGACGCCGTGCATGACGAGTGGGAGCGGTTGCGCACGCAGAATCAGCGCCGGCGGTTCTGCAAGACGCACTTCCTGTCCTACCTGCGCATGGTCGAGTGGCAGGATGTCCACGGGCAACTCGAAGATGCGCTCGAAGAACTCCAACGCCGCACTGATGCCGCGCCGCGCCCAGCCAACGCACCGGTGGCGAGCTACGACGCGATTCACCGCTCGGTACTCGCTGGATTGCTGGGGCACATCGCGCACCGCGAGGAACGCAATGCCTACAAGGCCGCGGGCAATCGCGTGCTGAATGTCTTTCCCGGCTCCGGCCTGTTTGAGCGCATGGACCGCAAGCCGCAGCCGCGCAGCATTGATCGCCATGCCCGAGACGGCGAGAAGCCGGCGATTCCGCCGAGTCAACAACCGGAATGGGTGGTGGCGGGTGAGATTGTGGAGACGTCGCAGTTGTTTGCGCGAACGCTCGCGGGCATTGATCCGGCGTGGATTGTTCAGCTTGCGTCGCATCTCTGCAAGCGCACGCACAGCAATCCGCGCTGGGTGGCGTCGCAGGGGCGCGTGCTGGCGGATGAACGTATCACGCTGCACGGGTTGGAAGTGCAGACGCGGCGTGTGGATTACGGGAACATCAAGCAGCGCGAGGCGGCGGAGATTTTCATCCGCACGGCGTTGGTGGAGGAGCAGTTGTTTCCCGGCACGAGCC
>SXGR01065586.1_pt1 | contig 15572 bp, 16 predicted proteins | sample 3174711 | NCBI WGS metagenome assembly SXGR01 (sample SAMN11356860, study PRJNA531348) | freshwater metagenome | isolation source: freshwater sample F1-60 | place: China: Fuxian Lake, Yuxi | collected 2017-12-25
CGATACCGAGCGCTTCTCCTGGGGCGACTTCAAACGACACGTCCCAGGCGGCAACAATCGAACCGTTGAGCGGGCTTTTCGCTGTTTCGGGGCCCGGCCCAGTTGAGTTGATCACCGCGTCGTCGAACGGACCATAGACCTTGCCCAAGCCCTCTACCTTCAACAACCAGTCGGGAATGGCGAGTTTGGCGACATCAAAACGCCGGTCGGTAAATGTGTCGCTCATGTGGCAGGCCGCTGTCGTGCACACCAGTCGGTGTCGCTGCAGAGCCACGTGGTGGAGTTGGGGAGCGACACCAAGAAACTTTCGCTCTTTCCACACAGCGCACAACAGGCACCGTCAGAATTCTCCACTTCAAACGGCACATCCTCGAACGTCAGGGGCTCGACCATCGTGTACGGCGGAATTGCGTAGATACGTTTTTCCCTTCCGGCGCCGAACAGGGTGAGAAATGGCGCGTCATGTAGGCGCGGAATATCCCAACGGGGAATCGGGGTGGTGGCGACCACGTACCGCCCATTCACCAGACAGGGGTAACCAGTCGTCTGGGTAATGACGCCGTTGCGCACCTTGTCCTCGTACAGACTCAGCCACATGCGTGAGTAGTCGGCTTCGCCGTGCATTCGGGCGAGCTCGCGCATGTCACGTTCAACCCCACGCAACGGCTCGGGCACCGGCACCTGCAGGACAAGAATGCTTGTTTCATCGAGCCCGTCTTCGGGAATCCGGTGGCGACTTTGGGTGAGTGTTGCTTCGCTGGCAATCGAACTCTCGTCGGCACCAGTCGACGAAGTCACCAGGCGGCGGAGGTTCACGGCGTTGACGCCATCGTCGTCACCCTGATCGATGACCTTGACCGTGTCATCGTCGTGCACCACTGCCAGCGTTATCTGCAGCCCGCCTGAGCCCCAGCCACGGGCGACCGGCATTTCGCGCGAACCGAACGGCACTTGGTACCCAGGGATTGCGACGGCAGCGAGCGTGGCGCGGCGAATTTCGCGTTTGGCGAACTCGTCGAGCAGTTCAGTCGACTCGCGGTGGTCGATGAGGTCGCTAAGCGCCATCGTGTGCGCTCGCTTCGTTGCTTCGCATTTTGCGAACCGCCAGTTTGCGCTCGATCATCGAGCGAAAAGTCACGTAGTGCGGAAGTTTCAAGTGCTCCAGGAAGCCCGCCGAGTCGAGGGCATCGGTGGTGAGTAGCAGTGACTGCTCCAGTTGGGTCTTTCCGGCATCGCGATGGCAGGCGATATCCAGATTGGCCATGGCAATCGCCTTGCGTTCGTTGTGGCCAAAGCACAGTCCGTAGCCGACATCGAATCGCGTTCGGTCTTCGTCGATACCTTCGAGGTCTTCGATTGCTTCGACTTCGCTCACCCGGATGTGGGAGACGGTGACGACGTCGCCAGACACCGGATGACGCACGTTGAGCGGCAAAGTGGCGTGACGCACTTCGCCGAGGGTGACTTCGTGTAGGTATCCGTCTGGTCCGAGGATGTTGCGGTACCACTGATTGACGAGGGCCCCGGTGTCGGCGCGCGACATCGAACTCAGCAAAGCCGAGCGCGGTGCCGGCGGCCGCGCCGGCGTACGGGTGATGTCGAACGGCTCGGGGTCGTCGGTGCGGCGGCGATCAATCAACATGTCCATGTCCCGTAGCAGGTCGATGAGTCGACGCGGCGAGATCTCTTCAGCCGGCGGACTTTTTTCTTCGACGATTCCTCGTTCGGCCCCACGCAATTTTTCTGCCTCTTCACGGGCGTCAGCGTCGGCAGTGCGTTCCAGAAACCGCGCGGTGTAATCCACTGAACGCCCGAGCAATTGATTACCTGGAACACGCTGGAACGCGGGCACGATTCGGCGCATGACCTGGGCATCATCGACATCGGTGGCCTCGGAATAGGTGAGTCGCGGCAGGGTCGAGCGGTACGCACGCAGTAGGTGGACTGCTTCAGTGGCATCACCCTCGCTTTGGCGGATTGCCTTGCTTGCTAATTGGGGCTCCCACAGGCCCGCTTCGCCCATGACGCGGTCAACGAGCAGGCGCAGTTTGTCGAGAATCTGTTCTTCTTCGAGCCAATTCGAGTCAGACACGAGCCGCTTGGTTCGCACGAGTTTTTCGGCGGCACGAATTGCGTCGAGCCCGCCTCGTGCTGAAACGTATCCCATATCAGTTCTTGCCCGGTACTGAACCAGCGAAACTCATCGCCGCAATGTGGGTGGTGCGTGGCAGGCCAATGACTTCGCCAGTGGCCGACACGAGCCAACAGTCGATACCCATTGGCGGCCGCGAATTGGCCACCGACCGAGCAGCCAAAAATGCCGCACTGGCGCTGTTGACCGTGAGTGTGGTGCCACTGACAACCCCCGGACCACTCAGGCGCAATTGGGTGCTGTCGGGCAAAGGAGGAACAGCCGGAACAGTCGGAACATTCCATGCCACAACAAGTCGGCAGCCGAGCTCTGGTTGATACGTAGTGCCACGGTGCAAATTGAGTGTGGTTTCGTCGGTCGGCATGGCGTCGTGCATCACGAACTGGGCCTCGCGTGACGCCACGGTGCGTGCCCCGGTGATGGTGGCAATTTCTGCCTGCAACTCGGGCTGATCTGGTGCACACATCGTGGTTTCAATATCGGTGAGGGCGAGCATCGGCAAGCACAGAGCGGGCATCCGAGCAACAAGTTCACGGGGCAGTTGTGAGACACGACCCGGAAAGGCAAATGCCGTTAGCAACGCTCGAAAGACCAAGGTTGATTCTTTGGATGTAAGAGTGCTCAACCGCATGTCACTCAAACTCTTCAAAATTGACCCGCGTCGGTGCGAGGTCCGACCACTCGCGACGGGTGGAACTGTCGATGCGTTCGGTCGTCTCGTCACACAGTCGGCTGATGTTCTCACGAAGGAGCGAATATTCAGGTTCATGGGTTCGTGAAATGGCATCACAGAGAGCGGCAGCCAACGCAGCCTCTTTGTTTTCACCGCTCACCATCGCCCAACCGCGATGCGTGTCAATCAGCACTTCGCAGCGTGTTACGACCACCTCACCAAGATAAAAACGCTCACGGCACACGGGCTCACGCACTTGCATCATCACCAACCCCACCGTGGGTGGATGAACGATGCTGAGTGCCGCTGAAAGTTTTGGATTGGCTGCACAAAGTTCACCGACCTCAATCAGACGGTCGGGTGTCGCCTGCATCAACGCACTCGATAAGTGTGCCGACGATGTTGACATTGTTCCGCAAACTACGCAGGGTGAGTAAACAACAAGTTACGAAAGAACTAACGACACCCGTCAAGTAGACGCAAGGACGCGTGTGATCTCTGCGCCAAAATCTGCGAACGACAATCCGCTCGGCGTCAGGTCTTTACTTTGCTCGTCCCATCGGCGTAGGGCAACCGCCCGATCAGCAGCCGGATGCTTGCGGAAACGCACAATCTCTTCGGTAGTCATGGGGCCACCTTGCACCATCAGACTGCGCACCGAGCCCACCGAGAGCGTGGCAAAGTACGAACTTTCGACGGCACACAGGTACCGCTTGGCTTCGACATGCAGCGCGATTGGCGCGGTCACTGCCGGCGGAAAAAAGCGTGCCAGATATGCAGCCCCGGTCGACTCGTGTGAGTCATTTGAGGCAAGGTCGACGGTGCCATCGTTGCGCTCGAGTTCGAGCAGGTGCCCGATGTCGTGCAACAAGGCACCCACCACTAGGCCGTCGTCGGCATCTGCGGCACGCGCGAATCGTGCGCATTGCACTGCGTGTTCCAACTGGGAAACCTGTTCGTCGTATTTACTGGTGCCCCACTTTGCAAAAAGGGTTTCGATGTGGGTGACGATATTGATCATGATGGCACTGGCCGGCCGCGAAAGTCGTCAATCAGCGAAATCTGCACCCGTTCACCGTTGGTGGCTGCCGTGGCCAATTCGGCACGTTTCCGTGCGTAGTATGCCTCGCGCAGGTCACCTTCGCTGGCCGCGTTGTACGTGGGATACAGCGCCCGGCGATCGGACGTTGAGCGGTTATCGCCACTGCGATGTGGTGTTCTGGAGTGAAACCAGAGCACTTGCCCGGCTCGCAACGGCATCGCCTGCCAGGTGAGTGACTCGGCAACGGCTGCGGGAATACATCCCCTCGCATCGGTCGGGATGAGTTCGTGATGCAAACCAGAGACAAGTTCTAGGCAGCCATTTTCGGTCGTGGCATCGTCGATGGCGATCATGCACGAGACATGGTTGTCAATGAACGGATACGCGGGTGCATCTTGGTGAGGCTCCCAGCCTGCTCCGCCGGCCAGCTTGTAGTTGATTTTTTCCTTGTACAACACGGCTGACGTGCCCATGAGTTGACCGGCAATGTCGATCATCGCGCCCGCACAGAGCAAGGCCCGCAGCCCGGGGCTAAAGGGGGTGAAATATTCAGTGCGACAGCGACGAACACCAGCGTCGGTCAATTCATAGTGGTGCATCCAGTCGCCGCTATCTGACCAAGACTGCACCTCGTCTACCGCCTCACTCACTGCCGCGGTTTCGGCTTCGTTGAGCACCGCACTGAGCACCCATCCGTGGGTGTCGAAATGGGTTTTGCTGTCCGTTGACAGAGTCATCACCCGCATACTACGCGGGCAAAGTGAACAACCGATGAAGTCGACGTGCCACCAAAGTTCACGCAGGCTTACCAAGTAATACACCTCGAGGAAATGTTTTCGTAATGCCCCCAATCTACTTTTCTGCTCATGAACAAACGAAAGTACTTCCTCACCGTCCCATTCATCGTGCTGCCACTCGTTGCAAGTTTGACAGCAGCACCGAGCGCCGCAACGTCAACGCAGCCGGCAGCAGCGAAGCCTGCGAACGTCACTGGTGTATCTCTGCGACTTGCATCTCGCTATGACACGTTGGCAGGCGTCGGTGGCGCCGAAATTTCGGCGATGGATGCAAAGAGCAAGCGTCTGTTCATCACGAACGGTGTGAAGAATACGATCGACATCGTTGACATCAGCGATATCAAAAAGCCGAAATTGGTCAAAGCAGTCAGCCTGTCAGACAAGGGCGTCACCGGTATCCAAAGCGTGGCCGCACAGAACGGTTTGGTCGTCGTCGCAACTTCGGTCGGCGCAAAAACTGCAGCTGGACGCGTGTTCATGATGGACGTCGACGGCAAACTGCTGGCCTCGGCACCAAAAGGCGTGGCAGTCGGAGCACTTCCCGACTCCATCCACATCAGCCCGGACGGTCGCTATGTGTTGACCGCCAACGAGGGTGAGCCCCAGGACTATTGCAAGGTGAATGGCGTACTTACCGAAACAAGTGATCCGAAGGGCTCGGTGTCAATCATTGACACCAAGGCAAAGAAGCTCGTCGCCAAGACACTTGATTTTTCTGCCTTTGACAACCGCTTGAGCGGCATCATCTATGCCGGTGGTCGGGTGTACGGACCAGGTGCGACCGTGGCCCAAGACCTTGAGCCCGAGTACATCGCCATTTCCAAAGACAGCACCACCGCGTGGGTGACGCTGCAGGAAAACAACGCCATCGCGACAGTCGACCTCGTCACCGGTGCAATCATCGGCATCTCTGGTTTGGGTTTCAAGAACTACAACACTGATGCAACGGGAATCGACCCGAGCGATAAAGACACCCTGGCATCCGTGCGAGCGGTGCCGGCCTTCGGCATGTATCAGCCCGACGCGGTGGCTGTCGCCCGTCTCGGTGGTAACGACTACCTGTTCACTGCCAACGAAGGTGACGCCCGTGAATGGCCGTGCCTAATGGGTGGAACGAGCCTGACAGTCGCCGAAGCCGAAGACGTGCGGTACGGCGTGAACGGCACGAATGCTGCGTTGAAGACTGACGCAACACTCGGGCGTCTCAATGTCACACCATTCACCCCAGCCACCGTTACCGGAACCCTTGTGACTTCTAAAACGCCGGTCGCCGAGGCCTATTCGCTCGGTGCCCGATCCTTCACGGTGTGGAAAGCACCAACGTTCGACGGCGTGTTTCCGGCTGAGCGTGTGTATGACTCCGGAAATTTCATTGAGACCAAAGTGCTGGAAATCAACAGCGGCTTTTTCAATGCCGACTGGAGCACTGTCACCGGGACAGCAAACCTGAAGGACACCCGCAGCGACAACAAGGGCCCCGAGCCCGAGGGCATCGCTTTCGGTAAGGCTTTCGGCAAGAATTGGTTGGTCGTTGGTCTCGAGCGAGACGGTGGCATCATGTTGTTCGAAGTCAGCAATCCTGCTGCACCACAATTCGTTCAGTACATCTCGACCACCGATTGGCTCGGTGGCATGTTCAACCTCATCAAGCCGGCTGGCGACGTGTCGCCCGAAGGCATTTTGTTTATCGAGGCCAAGAACAGCCCGACCAAGAAGCCACTCGTCATCGTGAGCTACGAGCTTTCTGGCACGGTAGCGATCTTTGAACTCAACAACAAATAAGTCATACAACCCCCAAACAACAACCCCCAACCAACAAGGAGCACTAGTTCAATGAAAAAGTTTCACAAGGTTGTCGCCGCAATGGTGACAGTCATCTCGATATCGGCAATGAGTAGCGGGGCAGTCCTGGCGCTCAAAGCGGGTGACGCTTGCACCAAGGCACAACTCAAGAAAAAGAGTGGCACCTTGACATGCACGTTGGATCCCAAGACCAAAAAATACTCATGGGCAGCTGCCACGGCGGCTTCAGTCGTGGATAAAAAGGGTTGGCCAAAAGAATTGGTCGTAGGTGTCGTTCCGGCCGAGAATGCGGCAACGCAACTTGTGCGGATGAAGAACTTCCTGGATGTGCTTGGTAAAGAAACAGGGCTACCGGTCAAGTTCTATACGGCAACCGACTATGCCGGGATCATCGAAGCGCAAGTGGCAGGTCGAGTTGATGTGGCCTGGTACGGCCCATTCTCTTATGTGCTTGCCAAGGCTCGCGGTGGCAAAATCGAGCCATTCGCAGCACCGATTCCATCCGCTACTGGCAAGCCTGGGTACTACGCATACGGGATTGCCAAAGGCACGAATACTGCCGTCTCCACGCTCGCCGACTTCAAGGGCAAGAATGTCTGTTTCACCGACGCGGCTTCAACCTCGGGTTACCTGTACCCGTTGGCTGGTTTGCTGGCAATCGGGCTGCAGTCAAGTGACTACAAGTCCACCTTTGCTGGCGGTCACGACAAGTCGGTTCTGGCTGTGAAGTCGGGTCAATGCGACGTTGGCTTTGCCTACGACGACATGGTCGACGTCAACCTCATCGAAAAGGGTTTGATTGTCAAGGGAGACGTGAAAGTGGTCTGGAAGAGCACACCGATCGCCGGGTCACCAATGGCAGTTCGAGTTGACCTGCCGAAGTCACTGCAAACGGTAATCAAGTCGACGATCCTCGGCATGAACGTGCCTTCCTTTATTCAACGCGGTCTTTGTGCCACCGAGAAAGGTTGCTACATCCTCGAAGACAGTTCGTGGGGCTTTACGCCGGTGAATGACGCTTACTACGACGGCATTCGTCAAGTTTGCGAAGCTACACGCTCGAGCAAGTGTAAGTAACACCACACATGCAAGATTCTTCCACCAGTGGGGCTGACCCCCTCATCAGCCTCACTGGTGTTTCGAAGCGGTTTCCGAATGGGACCCTCGCGCTCGACAACGTTGACCTCAATATTCCCCGCGGGCAGTTGCTCTCACTGATCGGGCTTTCGGGCTCCGGGAAGTCGACGTTGATGCGTCACTTGAACGGGCTCCATCGTCCGACCTCTGGTGTCGTCAAGGTCATGGGTGTCGAGGTGTCATCAGCGTCAAATCGACAGTTACGCGGGGTGCGCAAAAACATCGGGTTTGTGTTCCAACAGTTTGGTCTTGTGGGTCGAGCGACCTGCCTCGAAAACGTTCTAACCGGCGCACTCGGGCGGCTCAATGGCCCGCGGTACGGCGTTTGGTCGTACCCAAAGCAGTTGCGCTCGGAGGCATTTGATCATCTCGAGCGCGTCGGGCTGGTGAACCAGGCCTACCAACGTGCCGACACCCTGTCTGGTGGTCAGATGCAGCGTGTGGCGATTGCGCGCAGCCTCATGCAACAGCCACAAATCATGCTTGCCGACGAACCGGTTGCCTCTCTTGACCCCGAGTCGAGCGCGCAAGTGCTCGACCTGCTTTTGAAGGTAGCGGTCGAAGAACAAATGACCGTAATCGTCACCCTGCATCAGGTGGAATTGGCGCTCGGCTGGGCGACCCGCATCGTCGGCTTGCGTGATGGTCGAGTCGTGCTTGATCGCGACGCCACGACCCTCAAACAAGAAGACGCAATGGAGGTCTACCAACGCGTCGACAAGAGTCTTGACCCAGATGTTGCGCGTCGCCCAGACGCTTCTGGGGTCACTCAACGTTCTGTGCAAGTCGCGCCGTGAGTGGCGCTCATGTTGAACCGTTGACAAAAAATCGGGTGGGGCAACCCAAGCAGCCGAAGAATTGGCGCAACCCGACCCTGTTGGCTATCACCATCGGTTTTGTCGCAGCGACCGCCTGGTCGTGGAACTTCATCGACATGACGCTCCTGACGCTGTTCGGCGGCTTCAGCGACCTGGGAAATCTCCTGGTCTACATGTTTCCGCCAATCTTTGATAATTTCCCCGAGGCCTTGCGGGCAACGATTGAAACGATCTGGATGGCACTCATCGGCACGACGATCGCCGTTGTGCTCAGTGTGCCACTGGCTTTTTTGGCTGCCCGTAACACGTCGCCCCATCCGCTGGTTTTTGCGGTCGCCCGGGGTGTCATCACTCTGACGCGTGCGGTTCCAACACTGGTGCTGGCAGCCGTATTTTCCATCTCGCTGGGTATCGGACCCTTTCCGGGAATCGTCGCGCTGGGCCTTCACTCGGTTGGCATGGTCGGCAAATTGTTCACAGAGGCAATCGAAAGCACGGAGTTTGCCCCACGGGAGGCGGTGTTGTCCACGGGTGCCGGTAAGTGGCAGACCATTCTGGCGACGATCATTCCGCAGATCATTCCGTCGTGCATCGGTACGGCGCTGTACCGGCTCGATATAAATCTACGCGAGTCTGCCGTGCTCGGGTTCGTCGGTGCTGGCGGCGTCGGATTTCTCATCCAGAGCGAGTTGCGTGGTCTTGACTACCAGCGTGCGATCAGTGCAGTGTCGGTCATCTTCATCACCATCACCCTGATTGAGTTGATTTCGACCCGTCTGCGTGCGTCGATCATCGGCGACCATCTGTCGACGCCGACCAATCAAAATGTCCGTTCGCTGGCCCGCATGGCTCGCGATCAGCGGCTCATTGAAGCTGCAATCTCGACCCGCCGCCTCACACCACCGTGGATCTACGAGCGAATTTTGCGAGTCGGCACCGGGTTGATGTTCCTGTCGCTGCTGGTGGTTGCGCTGATCACGATTGACATGCCGATCATTTCGGCATATAAGTACGGCGACGATCTTGTGCGCAGTATTGGGCGCCTCTATCCGCCGGACTTTACCTACGCGCGGGCCGAACTCATTCAGGGCATGCTCGAGACGACTGCAATCGGCTTTACCGCCACACTGCTCGGGCTCGTGGTTGCGATTCCACTGGGTATCTTGTCGGCGCGCAACATCATCCTTCGGCGTTCGGTGGTACTGCTTTCGCGCGGGGTGCTGCTACTGATTCGTGGGTTGCCTGAGTTGATTGTTGCAGTTCTTTTCGTTGCCGCGATGGGCCTTGGGCCAGTACCTGGAACTCTGGCGTTGACGATTGGTACGGCCACATTCATGGCCAAACTGATCGGTGATGCGTTGGAAGAAGTGCAGGAAGCGCCACGCGAGGGAGTATCCGCTACGGGTGCCACACGTGTTCAAGAATTCATATCGGCGGTGTTGCCCCAAGCCCTTCCCAATTTGGTGAGCCAAACGCTCTACATGCTTGACGTGAATCTTCGTTCGTCGACGGTGCTCGGCATTGTCGGTGGTGGTGGCATCGGCTTTTTGTTGCTCGGCTCAATCCGAGTGCTTGACGAGGCGACGGTGGGTGCGATCATCATCACCATCTTCGTGTTGGTCTACGCGATTGAGTTGCTGGGTACCTTCATCCGCTGGATGGTCGAGTAGTCACCACTGATTTCGCCAACTGACACGGGTACTTAGCCGCGCCGTTCCCAGCAGCCCTTGTGCCAATGCCGGCGCAGGTCGGGGGCGTCACGCGGTACGCACACAACGTGGCCGGTGCCCTTGGCAATAGTGCGGTGGCACCCCGGGCAAACGTATTCTTTGTGCGCTTCGTACGGCTGCACGCGCCGCACTTCGACGGGCCCGTACAGGCCGTCCCACATTGATGGCGTGTTGGTCGAGCGACGGCGAGTCACGCCAGAAAGGCCCAGACCACAAGAGCGCTGATGACCGTCAATGCACCCACGATGACGGCATAGTCAAGCGGAGTCGCTTTGTATTTGCGGTGCGGATCGAAACCCATCCAGTAAGTATCGTCGGTATATGGCCGATATCGAAGTCACACGGGCCGATGCCATAGCGACGGTCACCCTCAATCGCCCGCACCGCAAAAATGCCGTGACGGGTGACATGTGGGCCCAACTTGCTGAAACTTTCCGCAGCCTTTCTGCAGATGCCGATATTCGTTGTGTTGTCATCACCGGCGCAGGTGGCGAGTTCTGCTCGGGTGCCGATCTGGCAGCACGAGAGGGCAGCGGCCGCCCCGTGCATCAACTGGCGGCGATGCGCTCGGTCAACGATGCTGCACTTGCGTTGCATCGCATGCCCCAGCCCACCATTGCCAAAGTGCGCGGTGTTGCTGTTGGTGCTGGCTGCAACATGGCGTTGGGTTGCGACTTGGTGGTGGCGAGTGAGAATGCTCGATTCAGCGAAATTTTCGCCAAACGCGGGTTGTCGGTCGACTTCGGCGGCACCTGGTTGTTGCCACGGCGAGTTGGTCTGCACCGTGCGAAAGAATTGGCTTTGTTCGGCGACATTATTTCGGCTGCTGACGCCAGCGAAATGGGGCTCGTTAATCGTGTGCTGCCCGACAGCGAACTCGATGCGTTCGTCGATGGTTGGGCACGTCGCCTTGCTGCAGGGCCGCCGATTGCGCTGGCACTCACCAAGCGGATGTTGAACAACGCGATGAACGTGACGATGGAAGAAGCGCTCGACGACGAAGGCGCCGCGCAAACCGTCAACTTTGGCACCAAAGACACGATTGAGGCAATGTCGGCCTTTACCGAAAAGCGGGAGCCAAAATTCAAGGGCTACTAATCGGGTTCGTGGCGGCCTTGTCGCTCGTTGCGCCGTTTGTCGACGAAGGTGACGGCATCGACGAAGAAGGTGGCACTGAGACGTCCGAGCTGCTCATTATCGAGTCGGCTGTTACCACTGTGCCGGCGTCGTGCATCACCCCCGTGCCGTTGCGCAGTGTGTTTGTCGGTGAAGTAGCGCAAATTGAGGCGAACTTCGTGCTGTATGAAGTGGTGTCAGAGCGGTACGGCACCATAGCCGAGTTGCTGCGTGATGGCGTGTTAACCGTGCGGTACCCAATTGATGACGTGAAGTATCTCGCGACGGGTGAACGCTTCTTGGTGGGTGCTGTTGCTGCACTGTCGGGAATTCGTGGCGACACGCCCGTGCTCGAGTCGAAAGTGCGTGTGCAGCCCGACATGTTTGGTGGTGACGCAGTTGCAGCGGCGCAACGAGTGTCGTGCCCCGACTATCGCGACCCAGTGCGCACGTTGCTCGTCAACGGCGACTCGATTGACACCGGCATCTTGCGGCCGCTACTGGGCGATCGGCCGGGGCTCTTGCGCGTGGCGCTGGTGCCGCTTGGCGTGGGTCTGGGCTTGTTGTTTTTGTTGGCAGCGACGCGTTATTTGTTGACCGGTGCTATCCGCGGAATGCGGAAGTAGCCAGCCCGCGCAATTCGCCCACTGCGTGCCCGAGGCCCTCTTTGTCGCGAAAGAGCGCGCTGCCAGCAATCAACACGTTGGCACCAGCGCTAGCCGCACCTTCGATGGTCGTCGGCGAAATGCCGCCGTCAACTTCAAGGTCGACGGTGTCGCTGCGGCCGGCGCGATTGATCATGTCGCGCACGATGCGAATCTTGGGTTCCATCGTCTTGATGTACGACTGACCACCGAAACCTGGGTTCACCGTCATGACCAACACCAAGTCGACGAGGTCGAGCACGTTGGCAATTTCGTCGGGCGCAGTTGACGGGTTGAGCGCAACGGCAGCAGTGGCGCCAAGTTCGCGAATATTGCCGAGTGTGCGGTGCAGGTGGTCGCAGGCCTCGGCGTGCACGATGAGGCGTTGGCAACCCGCTTCGACATATCGCTTGGCCATCACATCGGGCGTCAACACCATGAGGTGCGCTTCGAACGGTTTCTTGGTGAGGTGCCGCGTCGATGCAATTACATCAGGCCCAAACGTGAGGTTGGGCACGAATTGCCCGTCCATGACATCCCACTGAATGAGGTCAACGCCAGCGGCATCTAGTGCGGTGATTGCTTCACCGAGTTTGGAGAAATCCACGGGCAACACCGACGGAGCGATTTGCACAGGCCGCATGCTGTTTCAAGCCTAGGGTCAATAGCCGTGACCAGCCCCGAGACCTCTGCAGTTGTCGGCGATTCGCGTCAGTTGCAGATCGAACGTCTCGTGGCTGGTGGCGATGCCATGGCTCGCGATGCCGATGGGCGGGTGGTATTTGTCGAAGGTGCTCTGCCAGGCGAGATCGTAGACGTGGAACTGATTGTCGTGAAACGCGATTTTGCACGGGGGCGTGTGACGGGCATCGTTGCGCCATCACCACAGCGGGTGCCGCCGCCGTGTGCACACGTGGCCGATGGTTGCGGCGGTTGTGACTGGCAGCATCTGGCGGCCACAGCCCAACACGATGCCAAAGTCGAAGTTGTTCGCGAAGCCTTCGCCCGCACCGGACGATTGCCTGATGTTGCCATCGTGCGTGGGGCCGCAGTTGCCCACGATGCACTACGCACCACGGTGCGCATGGCGGTGACTGGCGACGGCAAACTTGGTTTTCGTCGTGCAGCATCACACGACGTGGTGGGCATCGAGCGATGCTTGGTGATGCACCCGCTGTTGGCCCAACTCGTGAGCAGCATCGGCGTGCGTGGCACGGGCGAAGTCACGTTGCGTTGTGGTGATGCCACCGGTGAGCGTGGCGTGTGGTCGCACGATCGGGCCCGGCTGCTCGGGTTGCCTGCCGAGGTTGCGGCCGGTGCGAAGGCAATTGTGCACGAAGAAGTCGCCGGCGTGCGACTGCAGGTGTCAATGGAGTCGTTTTTTCAGGCCTCGCGTGAGGCTGCTGAATTGTTGGTCGAATCAGTTGCCCGCGCTGCACACGGTGCCCTTGACGGCTTTGACGGCCCGGTGGTGGATGCATACGGCGGGGTGGGGCTCTTCACCGCAACTGTCGTGCCAACTGGTGTGCAAAGTGTGGTGGTGGAATCAAGCGAGTCGGCGTGTGCCGATGCGTATGCCAACCTGCGTGGCCACAGTGCCGAAGTGGTGCAGGCGCGCTTTGAGCATTGGGTTACTCAGCCAGCAGGTTTGGTGATTGCCGACCCCGCCCGCAGCGGCTTAGGCAAGCCGGGCGTGGCAACGATTGTCGAAACACGTGCACCACGAGTGGTGCTCGTGTCGTGTGACGCTGTGGCTGCCGCACGCGACGCGCGACTGTTGGTGGATGCTGGGTACCGACCACTCAGTGTTGAAGTGCTGGATTTGTTTCCGCACACGCACCACACCGAAGTGGTGGCGTCGTACGAACGCAGTTAGTTGGTGCCCCCCCTCGGATTCGAACCGAGGACCTGCGGATTAAGAGTCCGATGCTCTAACCAACTGAGCTAGAGGGGCATCATTATGGAAATTGCAACGCCCGAGCCTAACTCGCACGCAGCTCTGGGCTCCCAGCGTGTGTGGGGCGCACTCGTTTCCGAATACGCCCCACCGCACTTCTGGGGTGGACGACGGGGCTTGAACCCGCGACCTCCAGGACCACAACCTGGCGCTCTAGCCAACTGAGCTACGCCCACCATGGGCACCCCAGTCTGCCACGGGTAGAGTATGGGTACACACCTGTTTGGAGCTGATAACCATGCCAGCGGCTGATAAGACGCTGACGCAATCCCTAGTCACTCGGGCCAAGGAGATCACTGCCCGCGAACTACAGGTTTACGCCGAGCGCACCAAAGGTTCCCAAGCGGCTAACGCCCGCGCCCGCAAGTCGATGCCCCTCGGCGTGCCATCCAGCTTTCAGGACTACGACCCGTACCCGATCGTGTTGGCTCGCGCCCAGGAGTACTGGTCCGTTGACGTCGACGGCAACCGCTATGTGGACTACAACATGGGCTTTGGCGCGCTGTTCGCCGGCCACATGCACCCAGCCGTGCGCAAGGCCGTGTCGGCCCAGCTCGATGACGGAACATTGTTTGTCACCCCGTGCCCAAGCAACGCCGAAGTGGCCGAGTTGCTCGCCGCACGTTACGGCTTCCCGCTGTGGCGCTTCACCAACTCTGGTACCGAAGCCACGATGGACGCGTTGCGCGTTGCACGTGCCGCAACGGGCCGCGACAAGATCGTCAAGGTCGAAGGTGGCTATCACGGCCATCACGACGAAGTCATGGTGTCGATGAAGCCGTCACTGGATGTGGCCGGCCCGGCCGACGCGCCGTATTCGGTGGCGTCATCAGCAGGCATCACCAAGGGCGTCGTGGGCGACACCATCGTGATCCCGTACAACGATGCCGAAGCGCTCGAGCGCGCGTTGCGAGGCCGCGACGTTGCTGCGTTCATCGTCGAGCCAGTCATGCAAAATATCGGCATCTGCATGCCGCAAGATGGCTACCTGCAGGCCGTGCGCGAGATCACCAGCCGATACGGCACGTTGCTCGTGTTTGACGAAGTCAAAACCGGCATCACCGCTGGTTGGTCGGGTGCTGCTGGGGTCTTTGGTGTCGAGCCCGATTTGGTTGCCCTCGCCAAATCCATCGGTGGCGGCCTGCCGCTTGGTGCATTCGGCGGCAAGCGCGAATACATGGACGAAATCACCGAACGTCGCGTCGTGCACTTGGGCACCTACAACGGAAATCCGCTGTGCATGGCTGCGGCTAAAGCGGTGCTCACCGAAGTGTGCACACCCGAGGCAACGCGCGACGTGATCGCCCGCAACCACGAACTAGTCGAAGCATGTCGCTCGGTAATCTCGCAGTATTCGGTGCCCGCCAACGTGGTGGAATTCGGTGCCAAAGGCTGCGTTACTTGGTCGCCTGAACCAATCAAAAATTATCGCGATTACAAAGACACCGATCTTGACTTGGCATTCGCTCAATGGATGCATGGCATTAACCGCGGCATTTTGTTGCCACCTGGTTTGGACGAGCAGTGGCTCATCTCGGTGATGCACACCGACGAGGCTGCAATGACATATGCCGGCGTGTTTGCCGACTTCGTCGAAGAACTCGTTCGTTAGTTTTCACCGTCGCCGGTGGTGAACGCGTCGCCCAAACTTGGGGTAATGATGTGGCGCGGGCTGTTGCGGCGGTGCCCGCACTGCAGCAATC
>SXGR01558281.1_pt1 | contig 15568 bp, 6 predicted proteins | sample 3174711 | NCBI WGS metagenome assembly SXGR01 (sample SAMN11356860, study PRJNA531348) | freshwater metagenome | isolation source: freshwater sample F1-60 | place: China: Fuxian Lake, Yuxi | collected 2017-12-25
CGGCGAGGCGGGCGGCGGCGAGCGTGGCGGCGAGGGATTTTTCCAGCGCGGCGCGGTCGGCCGCGGGCGCGGAGGCGACGGCCTCCCGGCGGAGTTCCTTCAAGAGCAACGTGAAACTGGCGCCGCCGCGCCACTCGCCGGTGGCGTGCAGCCACGCGAGGTAGCGGGTGCGTTGCGCGGGCGTCCACTCGGCGAGACGGGCCCGGAGCGAGCGGACGAGGTCGAGTTGGGCTTCGTGGGTGACCGCGGCCGCGAGGGCCGTGAATCCGCGGGCGACGGCGTCGGGGGCGCGGAGAAAAAGGAGGAGTTCGAGGAGCGCCGCGTTGCCGGCGGGATTCGCGGCGGGGAAAAGCGGCGAGAGCAGGGCGGCCCAGTCGTTGCGTTGCGCGGGGGGGATTTCGCCGCCGCGGATCAAGGCGAGCGTGAGAACGCGGAGGGCTTCGTCGCGCAGGGCGGGGTCGAGCGCGGGGGTGAAGTGGCGTCGGAGGGCGGCGAGGAGGTTTGTCGGGTGCGCCGCGGCGTCGCTCCGGGCGAGCGCGAGCAGGGCGGCGAGGGCGGGGCGGGGCGAGGTTTCGGCGAGGGCGCGCGCGCTCCAGGTGGCGACGGGGTGCGCTTCGAGGGCGGTGCGGGCGGCGCGCCGCACGAGCGGATCGGTGTGGGCGAGGGCGGGCCACACGGTGGCGAGGGCGGCGGGGTCGGCGCGGCCGTGAAACTCCGCGAGCGCGTCGCGCAACGCGACCGCGGGCGGAGCGGCGGCGAGCGGCTGTTCCGGCTGCGCGGCGAGCGCCGGATCGCCGTTCCAGGTGAGCCGATAGATGGCCGACTGCGTGCGGCGGCCGCCGGTGGCGAAATAGAGCGCGCCGTCCGCTGGGTTCACGCAGATCGCCGTGACGGGCAACGGCACACTCGAGACGATCGGCTCGGGCGTCGCCCGAAACGTTGCGCCATCGGGGGTGAGATGCAGGGCGATGATGCGGCCGTAGCTCCAGTCGGCGACCCAGAGGGCGTCGCGATAGCGGGCGGGGATTTTTGCGCCGCGCGGGAACAGCACGGCGGTGGGCGAGCCGAGGCCGAGCGGCAAGACGGCCGGCCAGCCGTCGGGCGCGGTTTCGGGTACCTTGTGAAGGCCGCCGCGCCAGCCGAAGTCGGCCCCGCTGACGGCATGCAGCACGCGGGTGGGCCGATACCACGGGAGGTTGATTTCGAACTCGGTGTCCGAGTCGAAGGTGAAGACTTCGCCGCGGGGGTCGACGGCGAGCGCGTAGGCGTTGCGGAGGCCGCCGGCGACAAGATCCCACGAACGGCCGTCGAGATCGGTGCGGCAAATCCAGCCGCCGCCGGGGCGACCGCGGGTTTCGCTGCCGCCAATGGCGGGCAAGGGCGGCAGGAGGGCGTCGTCGCGCCCGAGCGGCGCCACGCGCGAGCGCGCGAGGGACGGGAGCTGGGTGGCGTTGCCCGCGAGGACGAAGAGCGAGCGACCGTTGGGCGAAGGCATGACGGCGTGGGGGCCGTGTTCGCCGTCGCCCTCGAGCGCCTGAAGCAGTTCGACGCGGTCGAGTTCGCCGTCGCGGTCGGTGTCGCGCAGGCGATAGAGGCCGGCGGGATGGACGGACTTTTGCGCGGCCACCGCGTAGAGATCGCGCCCGACCCAAGTGAGGCCGTGCACGCCGCCGAGGGGTAGGGCGAGCGCGCGGGCGGTCGCCGGCTCGCCGGTTTTGCGCGGCAGCGTGAGGCGGTAGAGCGGGCCGTATTGGTCGGAGGCGAGGAGGCCGCCCGTGCCATCGGGGGCGAGCGCGACCCAGGAGCCCTGGGATTCGCGCGGGACGGCGTAGATTTTTTCGACGGCGAAACCGGGAGCGGTCTTCGTCGCCTCCGCGGCCGGTGCGACGTTCAGGGCGAGGAAAACGGCGGTGAAGACCAAAGTGCAGCGGAGGCGCGAGGGACGGAGGCCCATGGTCGGTTCAGGCGAGGAGGCCCTTGACGAGCTGGCCGTGCACGTCGGTGAGCCGGAAATCGCGGCCCTGGTAGCGATAGGTAAGGCGTTCGTGGTTGAGGCCGAGGAGGTGGAGCAGCGTGGCGTTGAGGTCGTGGACGTGCACGGGGTTTTCTGCGATCTTGTAACCGAGGTCGTCGGTTGCGCCGTAGGTGAGCCCCGGTTTCACCCCGCCGCCGGCCATCCAGATCGTGAACGCATCCTTGTGGTGGTCGCGACCGGGCTTGGTAGTGGCGCCAGTGCCCGAATCGGTTTGCGCCATCGGCGTGCGGCCGAACTCGCCGCCCCAGATCACCAGCGTGTCATCCAGGAGGCCACGTTGTTTTAGGTCTTTCACCAGTGCCGCCATGCCGCGGTCGACATCCTGGCACTTGCGCGGGAGCCGATTGGCGAGGTCACCGTGGTGATCCCAGTCGGCATCATAGAGCTGTACCAGACGTACACCGCGCTCGACGAGGCGGCGGGCGAGGAGGCAGTTGTTGGCAAACGAGGCTTTGCCGGGCTCGGCGCCGTAGAGCTCGAGGGTGGCACGCGACTCTTGCGCAATGTCCATCAGGCCCGGCACGGCGGTCTGCATGCGAAAGGCGAGTTCGTATTGTTCGATGCGCGTCGCGATTTCTGGATCGCCCGTGTCGGCGAGCTGTGCTTCGTTCAGCGCGCGGACTGTATCGAGTACTTGGCGACGATCGGTGGCCGAATGCCCCTTGGGATTGTCGAGGAACAGCACGGGCTCGCCACCGCCGCGAAACTGCACGCCTTGGTGCACGCTGGGCAAGAAGCCCGACGACCACAGGCTCGTGCCTGCTCCGGCGAGGGGGCCGGATTGCAGGACGACGTAGGCGGGCAGATCGGAATTTTCCGAGCCGAGGCCGTAGGTGACCCACGATCCGGCGCTGGGCCGACCCGGCCGTCCGAAGCCCGTGTGGAGGAAGAGCTGCGCGGGCGCGTGGTTGAATTCGTCCGTGTGGACGGATTTTACGAACGCGAGCTCGTCGGCGACGGTGGCGAGGTGGGGTAGGAGTTCGGAAATCTGCGCACCGCTGCGTCCGTGGCGGGCAAACGCGAAGCGCGAGGCCGCGAGGGTCGGATGGCCGCGCAGAAAGGCGAAGCGCTTGCCCTTGATGAAGTCGTCCGGGCAAGGCTGCCCGTCGAGCGGGCGCAGCGCGGGTTTCGGATCGAAGAGGTCGAGCTGCGAGGGCGCGCCGACCATGTGGAGGTAGATCACGCGCTTGGCCCGCGCGGGGAAATGCGTGGCGCGCGGTGCGAGCGGATTTGTGGCCGTGGCCGCGAAGAGGCGGTCGTTGAGCAGCGAACCGAGTGCCACCGCACCGAGGCCAACGCTGGAGCGCTGGAGAAAAGTGCGGCGTGTGACGGCCCGACCGTGGGCTTCGAAAGGGTGCATGGGCGTCAGTTTTTGGTGATCATCTCATCGAGGTTCAGCAGGGCGGTCGCGACGGCTTGCCACGCGGTGGCGGGCTCGGGGTGGGCGGCGGACTGTTGTGCGTGGAGACGCTCAAGCGCGGCCAGTTCGACCGGAGAGGGCGGGCGTGCGAGGCAAAGTTGAAACGCGTAAGCGATGCGCGCTGGCACGGCGGTGTCGGCGCATTCGCGAACGACGCGCGCGGCGAGCGTGCGGGCGGCTTCGACGTAGACGGGATCGTTGAGCAAGGTGAGGGCCTGCAACGGAGTGTTGGAACGTGAGCGACGCACCGTGCACGCCGTGCGGGCGGTGGCGTCGAAATTGATGAAGCTCGGATACGGCGAGCCGCGTTTCCAGACGGTGTAAAGACCGCGGCGATACGCGTCCTCTCCTGTGCTCAGATCGTAGCTCACTCGATCGCCCCCGATCTTGCTGTCCCACAAACCGGCGGGCTGAAACGGGCGGACTGGCGGGCCGCCGAGCTTTGGGCTGAGGAGACCAGCGACGGCGAGGGCGTTGTCGCGGATAGCCTCGGCGTCGAGGCGGAAGCGCGGACCGCGGGCGAGCAGTCGGTTCTGGTCATCGCGCGCGAGCAATGCGGGAGAGACACGCGAGGCCTGCCGGTAGGTGGCGGAAAGGGCGATGAGGCGGTGGATATGTTTCATGCTCCAGCCGCGTTCGACAAGTTCGACGGCGAGCCAATCGAGCAATTCGGGGTGACTCGGCGCTTCGCCCTTCGCGCCGAAATCCTCCGGAGTGGCGACGAGGCCGCGGCCGAAAAAGTCCGCCCACCAGCGGTTGACGGTCACGCGAGCCACGAGCGGATTCTCCGGATCGACGAGCCAGCGCGCGAGGTCGAGGCGGGTGGGCTGTGCGGTCGCGGACGTGGACGGATGCAGAATCGCGGGCGTGCCCGGTTGCACCGGTTCCCCGGGATCGAGGAAATTTCCACGCGTCAGGACGGCGGTGCGGCGTGGTTGGGCGAGTTCGCGCATCACGAGCGTGCGCGGGCCGGATGCTGGTGGGTGCGACGCGGCAAGCCGGGTTTTCTCCCGGCGCAGCGCGGCGACGGCGGGGTCCGAGGTGAGGCGATCTTCACGCAAGAGCGCGGTCTGTGCAGCGGTGCGTTGAGCCGGAACGACGAGGAGTGCGGCGGCCACGCCGGCGGGAACCGTTCTGCCGCCAATGCGACCGGTGAGAGCGGAGAGCCGCAGCCGGCCGATCATGCGGGAGGCGCCAAACTGTTGGGTGAGACGAAAGGTGAAGGTCGTGCCGGTGGCCGAACCGACCGGCGCTTCTGTTTCGAAAATCGCCCAGTGATCGCGGGCAAACTGGGGGCTGATCGCCCATCCCTCGCGCGGATTGATTTCGGGGCGGAGCAGATTCTCCACCGCGAATTTCGCCTGCGAAAACGATGCGCTCGCCTGGACGAGTTTGACCGGTGCCGGCGCACCGGCGGCAGGCGTGGCGGTGATTTGAAACCCGTTGAGCACAAAATTGGGCCGCGCCGCCTCGCCGCGTCCGGGCCCGGAACCGGGCAGCGAGGGATCGGTGAGCGCCTCGAGCTTGAAGCCGGTGATGCCGGTGAGCTGCGTGCGCACGGTGAGGACGTAGGTGTCGCGCTCCGGCGCGACGTCGATCACGAGGGAGTGGTCGGGCAGCTGACGGAATTCGACTTCGCCTTCGGATGCGAATGCGGCGATTTCGAGCGGGTGGGTCTGGCCGACGGTGGCGAGCGAGGCGGCCAGCGACTGTTTCCAGGCGGGCAGGTCGGCGAGGGCGGCGGCGGAGGCGATGGCGAGGCGTGCCTCGAGCCCAGCGGTGCGTTCCGCCAGTTGGGCGTGCGCGGCGTCGGCGGCGGGATCGGGCAGGTGGAGGTAGGGGCCGGTGAACTTGAGGGCCGCGAGGGATTTGGCGCTGGTGAAGTCGGTTTCGCGCTCGGTGCTGTTGAAGAAGGCGAAAAAGCGGTAGTAGTCGCGCTCCGAAAATGGGTCGTATTTGTGGTTGTGACACTGCGCGCACTCGAGCGTCGTGCCCAGCCAGACGGCGCCGGTGGTGTTGACGCGGTCGAAGACCTGGTTGACGCGGCCCTCTTCCTGGTCGGTGCCGGCCTCTACGTTGGTAGGCGTCGCGCGGTGGAAGCCCGTGGCGATGAGGGGATCGGGATTTTTCTTTGGGTGGGCCTCGGGCAGGAGATCACCGGCGAGTTGCATGACGGTGAATCGGTCGAAGGGGAGGTCGGCATTCATCGCGCGCACGACCCAATCGCGATAGGGCCAGAGATCGCGGAGATCGTCGCGCTGAAAACCGTGGGAGTCGGCGTAGCGCGCGAGATCGAGCCACGGACGTGCCCAGCGTTCGCCGTAGCTGGGTGAGGCGAGCAGGCGATCCACGGCGCGCGCGTAAGCGGGCTCGCCGGCGGGTGCGTCGGCGAGGAAAGCGGCGACGTCGTTGGGTGAAGGTGGCAGCCCGACGAGGTCGAGCGAAACGCGGCGCAACCAACGCGCGGGGTCGACGGCCGGCGCAGGAGCGAGGCCCTCTTTTTCGAGACGCGCGAAGACCAAGCGATCGATGGCGTTGAGTGGACGGGCGGTGGGTGCGGTGGACGCGAGTGCTGGGAGCGAGGGACGAACTGGTTTCACGTAAGCCCAGTGCTTGAGGTTTTCCGGCCACATGGCGCCTTCATCGATCCAGCGACGCAGGAGCGCGACCTCGGTCGGAGCGAGGCGCTCGCTCTTCTGCGGCATGACGTCGTCCTCGTCTAAGGTGGTGACGCGCTTGATCAGCAGGCTGCGCGCGCTGGCGTCCGCGATCAAGGCGGGCTCACCGGATTCGCCGCCGCGGAGGGCGTTTTTGAGGGTCGTCAGTTGCAGTCCGCCTTTCGCTTTTTCGGGGCCATGGCAGTCGTAGCAACGGCTCGCGAGCAGGGGCTGGATGTCGCGGGCAAAATCGACCGGACCTTTGGACGCCCGGCAGGGAAGGGGGCAGGCGGAAATGGCGGCGGCCAGCATCACTCCGTGGCGGAGGCGTATGGCATGGTCGGCAAAGCGGACGAGAGGGTGGGGCATCGGTGGGGTGAACGCGGGTTCCGATTATATTGGCCGCGGCGCCGCGCAAGTCGAGTTCCGGACGGGACGACGATTGCGGGGTCGTGGATTTCTCGCCCAATTAGAATTCCCGCCGCACGCGCAGCGAGCCGGCGATGCCCAGAGCACCGGCACCGTAAACGCGGTCGTCGAAGCCCAGCGTGCGATGGCCCATCGCCGGCGGGCGGCTGTCAAAGACATTCGTCACGCCCAACGTGATGGAGGTTTTCTTGAAGCCCCGGTAGCTCACCGAAGGATTGACGAGTGTGAAGGCGTTTTCACCCCAGCCGGCGGTAGTCCAGTTGTCGTTGAAATATTTTCCGATCACATCCGCCGCGACGCGCGCGCTCCAATTCTTGCGGCTCCAGCCCAGGCTGTAGTTGTAGCGCCACTCGACATCAAACGCCAAGCCGGTGTTGTCGAAGAAACCGGTCCCCGTGCCGGCATCCGAGCCCTTCTTGATCACTTGGGTGGCGAGCGCATCGAAGGTGAAGCTGCCGAAGCGAGTGTTGCGGAGGCCGTAGCGCAGACCGAAGTCCATGCCGCGGTAAAGCTGGAGACCGAGGTTGCTGGAGATGGTGCCGACCCGGATAATGCGGCCGGGGGTGCCGTCCGCCGCCGTGGGCTCGCGCGTGATCTTATCGGGGAAGAGCCGACGACCCTCCGCAGAGAGCAGATAGCCGGCGCCAAGGGAGGTGATGACGTTGGTGATTTGGACGTCGAAGAAATCCACGCTGAAGCTCAGCCCTTTCACGGCTGGCACCTCGAAGACCGCTCCGGAATACTGCACTTTTCCCTCCTCCGGTTTGAGGTCGGGATTACCGCCGACGGTGGAGGGCATCTGCCGCGCCGCGTCGAGTGGGCGCAGGGGATCGAGGAAGGCGGCGGTGGTGGTGGCGTTGGACTGCGGCGCATAAAGCTGGCCGATGTCGGGCGCCTTGAACGACTCCGAATAAGAACCGCGCAGGATGATATTGAGGACGCGGTTGGACGGCAGGCGGAGTTTGGCGGCGCCCTTCGGCTTCGTGGTGTTGCCGAAATCGCTGTAACGTTCGTGCCGCGCCGCGAATTGAAAATCGAGCCACTTTTGCACTGGAACTGAGAGTTCGGCATAGGCCGAGTGACTATCCCGTGTGCCCGTGAAGGGCGTCGTGGCGGTGAAGCCGATGAAGTTCTTGGGCTCGGGGTTGCCGCTGAGTTCGTCGTGGCGAAACTCATAGCCACCGGCGAACCCCAGCTCCCCCGCGCCCCTCCACGGCAGTTGGTAAAACGTGCCGTTGACGGAGGCGTCGTAGCTCAGGCTGTTGATATCGCCGTCGAGACCGCGCGAGCGGGTGTAGAGATTTTTTTCGATATCGGGATTGTCGGAAGGACCGAACGGATTCCAGGCGGTCGCACGCGTGGTGCCGTTGAGTGCCGCCTGCAAGTCCGCCGCGGCGATGAGATCCGTGTCGCGCGTGGTGCCGTTCTGCGCATAGCTGACCCCGGTCTCCCAATTCCAGATACGGAGCGCGGTGCCGCGCAGTCCCGCGAGGGTGGAGAGCGTGGTGCTTGCCACCTCGCGCTTCGGGAGAGTTCGGCCGCGAAAGAGGTAGGGGAAAGACGTCGTGGTGTTCGTCAACGACAAGCCCGTGGGATTGTAGGGATTGGTCGCCGGCAGCGTGATGCCCGCGAGCGAGTTGGTGAAACCGTAGGGTTGCAGTTCGTAATGGGTGAGGCTGCGGCTGTAGAGCACGTTGGCGAACGCCGTGACGTGCGGATTGATCGTGCGGAGGATACTGGTGTAGGCGCCACCGCTCTCGCTCGAGGGGTAGAGCATCGTGACGTTGGCGAAGTCTTGCCGGTTGTCGTTCGTAAAGACGGCCGTCGAGGTGCCCACGTAGGTGAAGCTGGCCTTGGTGGGCGTGGCCGTGCCTGTCGGCCCCTGCACGATGTAGAGTCCGCTGGCAGAGCCGAGGCCCGACGCCACGGCCTGAGCCGCCGTGAGGTTGAGGTAGGAGGGATGGTAAATCGTGCTGTTCTGGTTGATCCCCTTTTGTCCAAGGTAGCGGTAGTCCGTGGTCGTGACGCCGTAGTCCTTGAGGAAACTGGCATGGCGGCTCTGCAACGTGACACCGCCGGTGATTTCCCAACCGTCCTTGGACAGACCGGTGAAGATGCTGACCGTCTTTCGGAGCGTATCATGCTTGAGGGTGTTGGCGAAGGTCACGTCGATCGAGGAGCCCTCGTAGTTCTTTTTCAGGATCATGTTGAACACGCCCGTGATCGCATCTGACCCGTAGATCGCCGACGCGCCGTCCTTTAGATACTCGACGCGCTGGATGGCCGACGCGGGAATGCTGTTGAAGTTGAAAACGGTCTGCGGCGTGCCGCTGGCGCTATTGGTGAGCGCATAGGGGATGGCCCGGCGGCCGTTGATGAGCGTGAGCACGCGATTCGAACCGAGGCCGCGGGGATTGATCGTCGCGGCGCCAGTGACGAAGCTGCCGGTGGTGAACTCGGAAACACCGGTGGAGTTATTGTAGGGCAGGCTCTGCATGAACTCGCCGAACGTAGCGTAGCCTTTCTCCTCGATGGCGGCGGCCGTGAAGGTCACGACAGGGGATGCGGTTTCGTAGTCGAGGCGCTTCACGCGGGAGCCGGTGACCTCGAAGGCTTCGAGTTTTTTGGGCGCGGTGGGATCCTGGCCGTCATCTGCCTTTTTGACATCTTGGGCCGCGAGCACGCCGAGGGAGAACGCAGCGATGACGCCGAGGCGAAGGGCCGCCAAGATGGTGGGAATACATGGGTCGTTCATAAGTGGTCGGGCTGCCGATGGGTTGCGAGCGCCCAAAGGTGTGGTCTCAGGAGGTGAAGCGAACACCATGCCAAAGTTCCGTCGGACGCGTGGCAAGGGCGATTCGGCTAGGTAGACAAAACGGTGGGAAACGGAGAGGCGCAGGCGCAAAAAAAAGGCGGCCGGGAAAACCCGGCCGCCTCGAGGTGAGAAAGGAGCTGAATTTTCTTAGTAAGCCTTGCGAAAGCCAACGCTCCAGAAGCGGCCGGCGGGGCGGCCGACGAAGCCCTGCTGGTAGCCGACGCCGTCCGGAAAGAGCGGCGGCTCCTTGTCGAGGAGGTTATCCACGCCGAGGGAGAGGCGGGTGTTGTTCAGCCAATCGGCGGTGCCGGTCGGGATATCGTAGGTCAGGAAACCGCCGACTGTGTAGTAGCGGGCGATCTCGACTCCGCCGTTCGCGGAGAAGAGGCCGTTGCGGTTGGTAAAATTATGGTTGAGGCCCGCGCCCCATTCCTTGCGCGCCCAAGCGAGGCTGCTCTGGACGCGGTAGCGGGGGAGTCCGCTGCGGCCGATCGAGTTGAGCGTGGGAGTCGCGAGATTCGTCGTGGAGCCGACGAACTTGAAATAGGTCGTCGTCGAGCGGAAGCTGAACTGGCCGTAGTCCACGGTCCGCTTGCGGTAGTTCAGCTCGAAGTCGTAGCCCTCGACGCGTTGGTAGGCGAGGTTCACGACGCTGTCGCTGATCGACTGAATGCGGCCGGGGACGGTCACCGTTTGGCCGGGGGTGACCGCAGTGGTCTCGTTCAGCGGGCCGCTGAGGACGAGAATGTTGGCCGCGGTGCGGTTGGTGTAGGTCTCGCTGCCCGGGTCGCGCACAAAGAGGTTGGCGGTACCGCCGCCGACTTCGTTCTGGCGGATGAAACCGGTGCCGACCGTCGTGATAATATTGCTCTGTTCAATTCGGAAATAGGACGAGCCGACCGAGAGCCCTTGCAGGTGCTTCCAAGGAAATTCGTAAACGAAGCCGTATTGGTAGCCCTTGGCGTGCTCGGGCGTGAGCTTGGAGTTGCCGCCCTGCTTGACGAGGCGCTGCGTGGTCGCTCCATCGAAGGGATCGCCAGTCAGCGCCAGCGGGCGCCGGAGGTCGGGCAGGTTGTTCGGCAGGCCCTGCGTCTCGCCACCGTAGAGCTGCGTAAGCGTGGGCGCGCGGAAGGAGCGAGTCATCGAACCGCGGAAGAGCAGGTCCTTCGTGGGCTGGAAGCGCAGACCGTAGTAGGGCTTGAAGCCGCTGTCGTAGCCGTCGCTAAATTCTTCGAACCGCGTCGCGACGCTGAGGTCGGCGGACTTGAAAAAGCGGTAGGTGTTGGGCTTGACGAGCGGGATGCGCGTCTCGGCGGCGACGGACTTCACGGTGCGGCTGGCCTTGGTGGCGTCGGCGAGTCGCACTTGGCCAATGATGTCGTCGAGCGTCGTGGAGATGGCGTCGTTAGCGACGTTGAATTTCTCGCGGCGGTGCTCGGCGTAGAGCGCGAGGCCGATGGCACCGGTCGGACCCTGCCAAATTTCACCGGCGAGTTTCGCGTCAACGAGGTCGAGTGCGGCATTGCCGGCCTTCTGTTGCTGGACGCGGATGCCGTCGAGCACAGCGACGGGGTTGCGGTAGGAGGCGCCGCCAAAAATGTTCAGCGCATCCGGGGTGGATTTGGCAAGGGAAGCGCGGAGCCGGCTCTCGGAGATGGCGTTGGTGGTGAGGTCCACGACTTCGTCGAAGCCGTAGGTGTAGCCAACCTCCCAGTCGAAGCGGTCGAAGATGGTTCCTTTCGCGCCGAGGAGCGTGGAGTAGCTGTGGTTGGTGATGTCGGCCTTGCGCGCGCCGATATCGACCGGGCGGAAATTAAACGAGACATCGACACCGAAGGGATTCCAATAGTTCGTCTTTGGCACGACGATATTGTTATCACCCGCCGTGGAGATCGGCGACGGCGCGAGTTCGATGTGGGACTTGTTGTGTTGGTAAGAGGCCTCGCCGAAGAACTGGATGTTTTTGGAGAGGTCGTACCGGTAGGTGAGGTTGAGGCCGGTGCGCTGGACCTCGGGCGTGAGCCAGACGAATTCTTGGTAATTATAGAGGTTCGACGGATTGCTCTGGGGCACGAGAATTTGGGTTACATAGGACCGCGCGACCGTGGGGTTGAACTTGCCACCCGTGCCGGTGACGGGCGCATTCGTGAACGCGGGCGTCGCGGCGGCGAGCGAGCCAAGCAAATCGCCGGCGCCAGTAGGCGTGACGCCGCCGGTACCAGGGAGCCGGGCGATGACCGTGCCGAGGGGCACGCCGGGGATGTTCACGCCGTTCTGGCCGTTGATCTGGCCGGCGGCGGGACCGGTCAGGCCAATGCGGGCCTGCGGACCCGCTCCGGAGCGCAGGTCGAAGAAGCCCGCGGCGACGAGCGGGGCGTATTGCGGCCCCGTTTCTTTGAGGAAACGCGCGGAGAGATCAGCGTTGGCACCGTACGGAGTGTCGATGCCCTTGAGCGCGCCGCGCGAGAAGTAGGTGAGGGCGGCGGTGACGCTTCCTTTGCCGGAGCCAGCGCCAACGAACACGGCGAAGTTTTTCTCCCCGACATCGGTGTTCGCCGAGTTACCGTAGGAGCTGTTGACTTCGACCCCGTTAAAATCTTTTCGGTAAATGATGTTTACGACACCCGCCGTGGCGTCAGCTCCGTAAACGGCGGAGGCCCCGTCCTTGAGCACCTCGATGCGCTCGACCATGGCGAGCGGAAAGCGGTTGAGATCTACGAACACCGTGCCGCCGGAGGCGTTGGCGGTGGCGCCGGCGCGGCGGCCGTTCAGGAGAATGAGGGTGTTGTTGGCACCGAGGTCGCGGAGGTTGAGCGCGGTCGAGCCGCGCACGGCGGCGGTGGTGCCGCCCTCGTTGATGCCGGTGATGCCGGCCTCGGGGAGGTCGCGCAGCATATCGGTGAGATTGGTGCGGCCGGTGGCCTCGATCTCGACGCGACTGATGATCTTGATCGGCGAAGGGCCCTCCTGTTCGACCTGTTTCAGGCGGGAACCGGTGACCTCGAATTTTTCGAGCTTCTGGATTTCGTCGGTCTTTTTCTTATCATCAGTCTTCTTCACTTCCTGCGCGGCGAGAACGCCGACGCAGATTAGGAAGGAAAGACCGAAACGGGCTGCCGCAAGCGCGGCCGTCGGGAGCGGTGTGTTCATGGTGTTGAGTTGCAGGGGCACGTGTTCTAGGGTCACTGTCGGCGGAAGTGCCGGCAGGTTTCTTGGACCCAAAGGGATACTTGACGAGCGAAGATAACGCAAATCCGAATTCAGGCAACCGCGGAGACGGAATTGACTCGCGGAAACAACCCGACTTAGTGCCGAGGTATCACAACATGAAAATAACCTTGCCCCGTCTGCTTGCAGTGATGGCCGGCCTGCTCGTCACCGGTGCCCACGCCCAACCCCCGCCGCCCACCCGTCCCGAGACGATGTTCGCCGATCCGGACATGCAGCACGCGAAGATCTCACCGACCGGCCGTTACCTTACGTGGTTGGCACCGAAAAATCAGCGCATGAATCTCGCGATTCTCGACCGCGAGACGAAGCAGCTCCGCTGGCTGACGAACATGAAGGAGGAGAACGTCGTCAACTACGCGTGGGCGAAAAAAGATCGGCTGCTCTTCGTGCAACAGTTCGCCGGGCGCGAGCAGTTCGGCCTCTTCGCGTGCGATCCGGACGGCGGGAATTTTCTTATTATCAACCCCCTCGAACGCGTCGAGGCCGACGCGGACGGCCGTGGGGCCGAAAGCCTGCCCGGCAGCGAACGCGACCTGCCAAAGTCGCTCATCAGCCTCTTGCCGAGAGACCCCGACCACATCCTCATGGACCGCGGTCGCGGTCGCTCGGGGCTCGGCGACGTGATCAAGGTCAACATCCGCACCGGCAAGGAGATCGTCGAGGAGCGCAACTACATTAACGCCCGCGCGTGGATCGCCGACGCCAACGGCGTCATCCGCGTCGCCATCTGCACCGATTTGGAGGAACCCATCCGCATCAAATACCGCAAGGACGCGAAAAGCGAATGGCGCACCCTCGGCGAGTTCAGCAAGGATCTCTCCCTGATCGCCTCCGAGGCCTCACCGGTCGAGCGGCATTGGCGGCCCAGTGTCTTCGCGAAGGACAACCGCACGCTCTACGTGAAATCGTTCATGGAGCACGACAAGTCCGCGATCCGCACCCTCGATCCCGAGACCGGCGAGTGGGGCCCGGTGTTGTTTACTCATCCGCGCGTCGAACCCGGCGACCGGTTGGCCAACTACGTCCTCCGCACTGGCGGCCTCACATCGCGCGCCGCGCCCGACGGGCTCATCTTCAATTCCGCCGGCGAACTTGGCGGCATTGCCTACACCGACGAATACCCCGCGGTGCAGTGGCTTGACGACAAGCTGGGCCAGCGCGCCAAGGACATCGACCGCGCGCTGCCCGACACCCGCAACGCCGTCATCAGCACGACGAGCGACGGCACGCTCTCGGTCGTGCGCGCCGCGAGCGACCGCGATCCGGGGACGTTCTATCTTTACGACGCAGCGAAACAGGAACTCAGCGAACTCGGCCGCGCGCGTAAAGGCATCGATCCGAAACTGCTCTCGGAAATGCGACCGATCCGGTTCAAGGCCCGCGACGGCTGGGAAATTCCCGGCTACCTCACGATTCCGATCGGCCGGCCCGCGACGAAGATGCCCATGCTTGTCATCCCGCACGGCGGCCCCTACGGCCCCCGCGACGTGTGGGGCTACAGCGACGACGTGCAGTTCTTCGCCAGCCGCGGCTACGCGGTGCTGCAGGTCAACTACCGCGGTAGTGGCGGCTACGGGCTGGAGTTTCAACTCGGCGGCTACAAAGGCTACGGTCGGAAGATGCAGGACGACCTCACCGATGGCGTGAAATGGTGCATCGAGCAGGGCCTGGCCGATCCCGCGCGGGTGGGCATCTACGGTGCGAGCTATGGTGGCTACGCCGTGCTCGCCGGCCTCACCCTTACCCCCGAGCTCTACTGCTGCGGGGTGGACTATGTGGGCGTCTCCGACATCGAGCGCCGCGGCATGCCGCGCACTTTCACAGGCCCGCGGATTTTTCGCGAGAGCATGGCGGTCCGCGACCTCGATCCCGTGAAGGACATCGCGATCATCCGCGCCACCAACCCCGTGAACCACGTGCAGAACATCCGCGCGCCGCTGTTCGCCGCCTACGGCAAGAACGACCCACGCGTGCAATTCGACCAGTGGCAGGTGCTCGAGGCGCGACTCAAGCAGCACGGCAAGACCTACGAAATCATGGTCGCCGAAAACGAGGGCCACGGCTTTCGAAAACTAGAAAACAAGCTCGAGTATTTCCGCCGCGTGGAAGCGTTTCTGGAGAAAAATATGAACGTGCCCGAGGGTCGCGTAAACGTCGGTCCGGCCGTCGTGGTGCCATCGGCCAAGAAGACGGAGTGACGGGTTGCTCGGCTTGTGTGGCTCGGGTCTTCCGGGAAATATCGTTGCCGCCCGGCCCGATCACGGCGTGTGATTCCGCCATGAAAAAATCCGCCATGGTAATCGGAATTTGGGCGGCCGCGGTGCTGCTGGCGCAAGGGGCAGAACCATTTTCACGCCACGTGAGCACAGACGAGTTTGCCTCGGCCGGTCTCACCAAGCTGTCGCCCAGTGAATTAGCCCAGTTGGATGTGTTATTTGCCAAATATCATACGGCGCGTACCGAGCCTGCCCCCCCCAGTCGCGCGCGCAGTGGGCACGCCTCCTACCCCCACAGCGCCGGCCAAATCAGCGCTGCGTAAAACCGAGCCTGCCGCCGACAACGACAGCCTCATCTCGAAGGCGAAAAAAATCTTCACTCAAACCAAGGAGAGCGCTCACCCGGGTTCGATCGAGGGGCAAATCGACGGCTGGTTCGACGGCTGGACCAGCAATACCATGTGGCACCTCAAGGACGGCACGCAGTGGCGGGCGGAAAACAGTCAACCGGGATTCGCGTCAAATCCGGTGCGCGACCCCAAAGTGAAAATCTACCCTGCCGCGATCAACGGCTATTGGCTCGAATTCCCCGAGCTCGACCAGAAGGTGCGCGTGCGGCAACTCCCCTAGGGCTACGACACGGAAGTTTTGCGACCGGGTAGCGGCGAGCGCCAGCGAGCCGACGCTAGCCCAAGTTCCGCAGTTGAAAAGGCGCGATGATTGGCTGGCTGTGATTTACGCGAGTTAGGCCCCGGTTTTCGGCAC
>SXGR01571553.1_pt1 | contig 15563 bp, 11 predicted proteins | sample 3174711 | NCBI WGS metagenome assembly SXGR01 (sample SAMN11356860, study PRJNA531348) | freshwater metagenome | isolation source: freshwater sample F1-60 | place: China: Fuxian Lake, Yuxi | collected 2017-12-25
CGCGCCGTCACCGACGCGACGCCGCCTCCTGATTCCAAGACCCCATCTCCGTCCAATCCGTCCGCCAAAAAAACCTCCGCCACCTCCAATCCCATCGATTCCACTCCGATGAAATCCCGTTCCCTCCTCTCCACCCTCGCTGGCTTGCTCGCGCTCGGCAGCAGTGCGGCCGATGCGCAAACTGCGCCGGCTTCCGCCAAGGATTCCGAAGTCATCACCCTCAACGCCTTCACCATCTCCGCTACGCCTACCAACGGCTATCGCGCGGAGAAAACCATTTCCGGCACCCTTATCGCCACCGAGGTCAAAAACATGCCCGCGAGCATCCAGGTCGTCACCGAGGCACTCCTCGCCGACATGGACACCCGCCGCGTCGAGGACTCGATCCGCTTTGTGAGCGGCGTCGGTCTCGGCGCGCGCAACGAGGGCTCGGGCGGCGGTTCCCGCAGCGAACAGTTTGTCGTGCGTGGGTTCCATACCTCGCAGATTCTGCGCAACGGTATCCGGATGCAGGGCATCACCAACTCCGCCAACCTCGACCGTATCGAGGTCCTCAAGGGCCCCAGCTCGATCTTCTTCGGCGCCTCCGATCCCGGCGGCGTCATCAACGTCATCACCAAGAAGCCGCTCGCCGAGCGCTACGGCTCCGTGCGTCTCGGCTTCGGCGACGACAATTACAAATACGCCGAGTTCGACTTCAACCAGCCCGTCGTCGAAAAAAAGCTACTCTTCCGAATCATGGGCTCGCGGCTCGATACGGAGGGCTGGCGCAAGTTCTGGCGCGACGAGCAGGACTTCCTCAGCGCCGTCGTCGAGTGGAACCCCACGGCGACCACGCGCGTGACCCTCGACGCGCAGCACCGCAAGCAAGGCGGCATCCAGGAGCGTCTCGGCGACGTGTTTCTCACCTCCGACCGGCCGGCTCCCTTCGCGCAGCAACTCCTCGCCGGCGCCGCGCTCGCCCGCTCCATCGAGCTCGGCGCGCTCACGCCCAGCGACACCTACGACGACGAGGCGAACTTCTACTCCGTCACCGTCACGCAAAAGCTCGGCGACCGCCTTCTTCTCAGCGCCGTGCACGGCGCGAGCGACAGCAACCGCCTCCAGCGCACGACCGTCACCCGCAACCGGATCGCGGTGAACGACAATCATTCCTACTTCGACCGCCCCGGCATCGTCTCGATTGGCGCGATCAACCGCACGTTCAACCTCAACCTGCTCGCCACCCTCGACGTGCTCGGCACGAAGAACAAGCTCGTCACCGGGTGGGACCGCTCCGAGATCGGCAACAAGGAGCTGCTCTTCGCGTGGGCCAACAACAGCCCGTTCACGACGAAACGCTTCCTCTTCGACGCCGGCACCGAGGCCGACATCTTCGGCGTGCGCCGCTACCCTACGCTCGCGGAAATCGGCACGACCGGCGGCCCGGGCGCGGTGGTCAACAGCCCATGGAGCAAGCCCGTCTGGCAGCAGGGCGCCTATGTGACCAACCAGATGACGCTGCTCGACGACCGCCTCACCTTGCTCGCCGGCACGCGCTGGAGCGATCTCCGCGGGCAGGGCCGCACGGCGTGGACGCCGCAATACGGAGCTACCTTCGCGCTCACGCCCGAGGTCTCGCTCTACGCGCTGCGCTCGGAGTCGTTCCGCCCCAACGGCCGCGCGAGCACCATCGATCCCAACTCGCCGTTCTTCCCGCCGGAAGCCGGCGTGGGCGACGAAGCCGGCCTCAAGTTCACCCTTCTGCGCCACACCCTCACGGGCACGGCCGCCGTCTTCCGCGTGGGCAAGACCAACGTCCGCCGCGTCAACAGCGGCGCTGCCGTGCTCGGCATCAACGGCGCATCGCTCACCGACGGCGAGCGCTCCGACGGCTTCGAGTTCGACCTCGTTTGGACGCCCGTGCGCAACCTCAGCGTCATCGCTGCCTATGCGCACATCGACGCACGCATCGCCGCCGACGTCATCAACACCGGCAGCTCCCCCGATCTCAACGGCGATGGCCGGCCCGACACCATCGGCCTTCCGCTCCGCGGCAATTCTCCCGACTCGTGGAGCCTCTGGCTCAAATACGATTTCACCGCGAAGCCGCTCACCGGCCTCACGCTCAGCGCCGGCTTCCAACGCCGCGACGGCCCGATCCCGCTCGACGCCTCCTTCGCGCGCAAATTCGTGGTCGAGGATGGCTACAGCCGCCTCGATCTCATGGCCGGCTACGCCACGCGCGTTTTCCAGCGCCGAGTGAAATTCCAGCTCAACGTGGACAACATCACCGACGAATTCTACGCCGACAAATCCCTCGGCTACGCCAATCCCCGCACGTGGCGCGTCTCGGCGACGACGACGTTCTGACGCCCTTGCATCCCGCGCCTTCACTCCGCCAAGGTGGGCCGTGCACTCCGTGCGCGGCTGGTCCGGGGACACGCCTCCGACCGCGCGCGGAGCGCACGGTCCACCTCGGAGTTCTCGACCCTTCGCAGTAAATTTTTCCTACGCCATGAAACGTCGCAATTTTCTCGCCACCCTCGGTGCCCTTCCCGCCGGCAGTGTGCTCGTCGCCGCCACGCCGCCTCCCGCCGTGCGCACGATCGAGACCGACGTGCTCATCATCGGCGGCGGCACGGCCGGCACGATCGCCGCGCTGCAAGCCGGCCGCCTCGGTGCGCGCACGATCCTCGTCGAGGCCAACAGCCAGCTCGGCGGGACGACGACGACGGGCGGCGTCGATTTTCCCGGCCTGTTCCACGCTTGGGGAAAACAGGTCATCGCGGGCCTCGGCTGGGAACTCGTGACCGCCGCCGCTGCGCTCAACGACGACGACCTGCCCAACTTCACCAAGCCCACGGGCCGCGAGCATTGGCGGCACCAAGTCCGCATAAAAGGCGCGCTCTACGCCGCGCTCGCCGAGGAAGCCTGCCTGAAGGCCGGCGTGCAGCTACGCTACTACGAGTCGCCGATTGCCGTGACCGCGACGCCGGGCGGCTGGCGTGTGCGCCTCGTCGGCAAGGGCACCGACGTTACCGTGCTGGCCAAGCAACTGCTCGACTCCACCGGCAACGCCGCCGTCATCGGCCTTGCCGGCCTGCCGCGCCTGCGCGAGAAGGTCGCGCAGCCCGGGACGCTCGTTTACCGGCTCGGGGGTTGGGACATGGCCACGATCGATATGCCTTTGCAGCAGAAACGCGCCAACGCCGCCATCGCTGCGGGCGAGCTGAAGATGACCGACATCCGCGGCAACATCGGCGGCTTCCTCCGCAACGGCGGCGACAACGCCATGCACGTCCCCGGCGCCGACTCCTCCACCTCCGAGGCGCACACGACCACCAACATCGCCGGCCGCGCCTCGATGCTGCGCGTTTTGCGCTTCCTCAAACAGGAACCCGCGTTTGCATTCCTCAAGGTCGAACGCCTCCAGCCCGAGACCGGCGTGCGCGAGACCTACCGTATCGTCGGCGAGACGACCGTTACACACGACGACTACGTGAAGGGCCGCGTCTTCCCCGACGCAGTCGCGCACTCTTTCTACCCGATCGACCTGCACGTGGACGGCAGCATCGTGCCCAAGCATCTCGACGAAGGCATCGTGCCCACCATCCCGCTCGGCGCGCTGATTCCGAAGGGCAGCAAGAACCTCATGGTCGCCGGCCGCTGCCTGAGCAGCGACCGCCTCGCGAACTCCGCGCTGCGCGTGCAGGCCTCGTGCATGGCGATGGGCCAAGCCGCCGGCGTCACCGCCGCGCTCGCCGCCAGGGCCGGCACGACCCCATCGCAAGTGCCCCTCGCGGACATCCGGCGCGAGCTTGCCCGCCATGGGGCGATCGTGCCGCCTCGGGTTTGAACAGGCCTGTCCCAGCATCTTTTCCTGCTGGCAGCGCTCGCACTCCATCAACGCCGGCCCGCGTTGGGACAAAGTGAAGCCGGAGGTCCGCTCCACCTCGACCGCACCTGGAATCCCCTCTGGGTCAACAACCGCATCGACGTCGGCGACGGCCGCGCATGGAAACTCGGCGCGCGCTACATATTCTGATTTTTGAAATTGGAGTCCTCGGTGTTTCGTCATTCTGTCACCCCATGCGCTTCCTCCACTCTCTTCTCCCCCTATCCCTCGCTCTCCTTCTCTCCTTCTCCGCATACCCCGCCTTCGCCGCGCAGCCCAACATCCTCTGGATCTCCAGCGAGGACCACGGCCCCCAGTTGGGCTGCTACGGCGACACCTACGCGACGACGCCTCACATCGATAAACTCGCGACGCGCGCCCTGCGCTACACCCACGCGTGGGCCGCCGCGCCCGTCTGCGCGCCCACGCGCACCACGATTATCTCCGGTCTCCACGGCCCGTCCTCCGGCGGTGATCATATGCGCAGCATGGTCGCCTATCCCGCCGGCCAAAAAATGTTTCCCCAGCTCCTCCGCGAGGCCGGTTACTACACCACCAACCACACCAAGGAGGACTACAACCTCGTGAAATCCACCGCGGTCTGGGACGTCTCTTCCGCCCAAGCCCACTGGAAAAACCGCCCCGCCGGCAAACCGTTCTTCGCCGTCTTCAACTCCACCAAGAGTCACGAGAGCCAGATCATCAAACTCGGCACCGAGGGCAAACCCGTCCACGATCCCGCCAAGGTTCGCGTCCCCGCCTATCACCCTGACACGCCCGAAGTCCGCCGCGACTGGGCGCTCTACTACGACAGCGTCACCGCCGCCGATGCCGACGCCGGCGCCGTCCTCGCCCAACTCGCCGCCGACGGGCTCGCCGATGACACGATTATTTTCTACTGGGCCGATCACGGGCCCGGCATGCCCCGCAGCAAACGTTGGCCTGCGAACTCCGGTCTCCACGTGCCCCTCCTCGTGCACATCCCGGAAAAATTCAAAGACCTCCGCCCCGCCGATTATGTCGCCGGCGGCACGACCACTCGCGCGGTGAGCTTCGTCGATTTTGCGCCGACGATGTGCAGCCTCGCCGGCGTCAAGCCGCCGGAGTGGATGCAGGGCTACGCCTTCCTGGGTAAATTCATCGCCCCGCCCCACCCCTACGTCTACGGCTTCCGCGGCCGTATGGATGAACGCTACGATCTCGTGCGCAGCGTCACCGATGGACGCTACGTTTACCTGCGCAACTACCTCCCGCACCTCTCGCAAGGCCAGCACGTCGACACGCAGTTCAAAACCCCCACGACCGCCGTCTGGAAAAAACTCTACGACGAGGGCACACTCAATGCCGGCCAGAGCATCTTCTGGCAAACACCGAAATCCCCCGAGGAGCTCTACGATCTCCAAACCGACCGCGACGAGGTGAACAACCTCGCCGCCTCGCCCGCGCACCAAGCCACGCTCGCCAAACTCCGCGCCGCGCAGCAGGCGCACTCCCGCCGCATCCGCGACCTCGGTTTCATCCCTGAGGGCGAACGCCTCACGCGCGCCGGCACGCAAGCCCCGTATAACTTCGGCCACGACGACACCCAGTATCCCTACGAACGCATCGCCGCCGCCGCCGAACTCGCCTCCTCTCTCAAGCCCGAAGCCACGCCCGCATTAAAAAAACTCCTCACCGACACCGACAGCGCCGTCCGCTACTGGGGCGCGATCGGTCTGTACATGCGCGGCCCCGCCATCGTGAGTGGCGCGCGCACCGAATTTGTCCGCGCGCTCACGGACACCTCGCTCTACGTGCGCATCGTCGCCGCCGAAGCCCTCGGCCAATTCGGTGCTCCCGCCGATCTCGCCACCGCACTCCCCGTGCTCACGTCCCTCGCCAACTGGAGCCAGCACGACATGTTTACCGCGCTCGCCGCGCTCCACGCCCTCGAAGCCCTCGGCCAGAAAAAATACAGTCTCGCCCGCGAGGCCATCCTCGCGCTTCCCGCCACCGGCCCGGTGCCCGACAGCCGCTACGCCGCCTACATTCCCCGCATCCTTGCCGACCTCCGAGGCAGCGTCGGCGGCGCCGCCGCGCCCGTCGGCGAAGCGAAAAAAGGGAAACGCAAAGCAGCGAAGTGAGGCGGATCGCTCAGTCGCCGCATCGCGCTTCCGCTCACCGACCGTGAAAACGGCCGTTGAAACGCGGAGCGCGCGGCACTCGTGGCGTCAGCGGCCCGGGCTTTCCCACCCGTTTTCATCGCACTCGCGAAAAAAACCACAGCGCCAGGGCGCCCATCCCGATATTCGGCAACCATGCCGCCACCGCCGGATCGACAATCTGTTTCGTCGCCAGTGACGCCGCGACATTCGCCATCACGTAATAGAGAAAAAAGAGCCCGATGGACTTGGAAACACCCACCGCCGGATTCACGCGCACGCCGGTCACCGAAAACGGAATCGCCATCGCGATGACTAGCAGGGGCACGAGCGTATCCGCAATTAAAGTATAATAACGCACCGCATAGGGCACCGACTTCGGGTTCTGCTCTGCTTCCAAATATTCGATTAGTTCCCCCATCTCGTGCAGCGAGAGATCCACCGGGCGCCGGTCGATGAGCAACATTAGCTGGGGATCTTCGCGGTAGTTGCCTTTGATTTTTTCGGCAAACGGCGTCGACCCCAGCAATTCCCCCGTCTCGGGCGCGAACGCCAGCTCGCGTCCATCCTTCAACACCCACCCGTGCCGTTGGTCGTCATACCACGCTTCGGCAGCGATGAATCGCGTCGTCTCGCGCCGCTGGGCGTCGAGTTCCGACACCGACACGCCATACCCATGTTTCGTGAACCGGCTGTAGCGGTTGAAAAACCACATGCGCCGCTCGCGCGCATTGTCGAACGCCACGCTGTAGGCCGCCCCGACGCGATCCGGCGTCAGCGATTTCGCATCACGCTGAAACCCCAGTTCGTCGCGCAGTGACCGCGACTCCTCCACCGACCAAGGCACCACCGTCGTATTGAGCCACCAAGAGAGCCCGCAGCACAGCACCCCCACGAACCACACCGGAGCCGTCAGGCGGATAAACCCCACGCCCGCCGCCCGCATCGCAGTAAGTTCATTGGCACGGTGTAATTTTCCGAGCGTGAACATTAAGGAAATCAGCAGCGCGATGGGCAGCGCCACCGCGAGAAAGCTCGGCAGCGTTACCCCAAGATAGCGCCACAGCACCCAGCCCCGCGCCTCCAATTCACGCAGCGACCGAAAATCGTCGTAGAGCACTTGCACGACCAACAAGCCGCACGTCGCCACAAGCACCAACCCGAGAATCTGCAGCCACTCCCGCAAAAGATGCCGGTCAAAGGTGTTCAATGTTTGCGATCAAAGGCCTCGGATCACCCGGCGGAAAGCCCAATTCGTAAAAAACTCCAGCCCACAGAGCCACGCCCCGCTTCTTCGCCCCACTTCCCTTTCGTCTCTTTTATGTCCGCAGGGGAAACAGATTGGTTGAAAATCTGCTATGCCTCGCCTTGTCTCCGCGCCCGCTCTTCTCCTCCGCCACTCTATGATCTCCGCCTCCCGGCCGTTCATCCAGCTCATCGCCAGCGTCCTCGTTACGACCACCGCTCTGCTGACCTCGTCCGGCTGCAATCGTCAACCAGACACCATCAAACTCGGCGAATTCGCCTCGATGACCGGCAAGGAAGCCGTCTTCGGCCAAAACGTTAACAAAGGGACCCGTCTCGCCATCGAGGAATCCAACGTCGCCGGCGGCGTCCTCGGGCGCACCCTCGAACTCATCACCGAAGACGACCAATCGAAACCCGGTGAGTCCGCCACCGTCGTCAAAAAACTGATCTCGCGCGACAAGGTCGTCGTCATCCTCGGCGAAATCACCTCCGGCCGCACCCTCGAAGCCGCCCCCATCGCCCAAGCCGCCAAGATCCCCCTCATCTCGCCCGGTGCCACCAACACCGAGGTCACCGCCAAAGGGAACTACATCTTCCGCGTCTGCTTCATCGACGACTTCCAGGGCACCGTCATGGCCAAGTTCGCCCGCGACACCCTCAAACTCAAACGCGTCGCCATCCTCTCCTCGGTCTCCTCCGCTCAGAGCGTAGGCCTCGCCAAGTATTTCCGCGAACGCTTCACCTCGGCCAGCACCGCCATCGCCGCCGAACAAAAATACAGCGAGGGCGATAAAGATTTCCGTGCCCAGCTCACCGCCATTAAAGCCGCCGGTGCCGACGGCATTTTCGTACCCGGTTACTACGCCGAAGCCGCCCTGATCTGTAAACAAGCCCGCGACCTCGGCCTCACCCTCCCCCTCCTCGGCGTCGACGGATGGGAATCCCCCGATCTCCTCGCGATCGCCGGCGACGCCGCCGAGGGCTGCTACCTCAGCACCCACTTCTCCCCCGAGAGCAAAGCTCCCGTCGTCGTCGCGTTTAACGAGCGCTACCAGAAACGCTGGGGCATCTCCGCCAATGCCCTTTCTGTCCTCGGCTACGACGCAACCATGCTCGCCATCGACGCCATTCGTCGCGCCGGCTCCACCGACGGCGCGAAAATCCGCGACGCCCTCGCCGCCACCAAGGACTACCCCGCCGTCACCGGCGCCATCACCTTTGACGCCCACCGCAACCCCACCAAAAACGCCGTTGTCCTCCTAGTGAAGAACGGCAAATTCACCTTCGTCCAAGACGTCGCCCCCTAAAACGTTCTCGTTCTTCGTAATCGTAATCGTTCTCCCCCTCCCCCCCCTCTCCCACTTCATGAAATCGCCCGCCCCCCTCCGCCGCCTCGCCACGCTCGCGAGCGTTGCCGCCGCATCACTCCTCGCTCTCACCGCGCAAGCCGCCGAGACCATCAAGGTCGGCGAATTCGCCTGCCTCACCGGTAAAGACGCCACCTTCGGCCAGTCCCAACACAAAGGCATCGTCCTCGCCCTCGAAGAACTCAACGCCGCCGGCGGAGTCCTCGGCCGCAAGATCGAACTCATCGCGGAGGACAACCAGTCCAAGTCCGGTGAGTCCGCCACCGTCGCGAAGAAACTCATCTCCCGCGACAAGGTCGTCGCCATCCTCGGCGAAGTCACCTCCGGCCGCACCCTCGAAGTCGCCCCCCTCGCCCAAGCCGCGAAGATTCCCCTCATCGCCTCCGGCGCCACCAACCCCGCCGTGACGCAAAAGGGCGACTACGTTTTCCGCGTCTGCTTCATCGACGATTTCCAAGGCACCGTGATGGCCAAGTTCGCCCTCGCCGACCTCAAAGCCAAGAAAGTCGCCACCCTCACCAGCGTCTCCAGCGCCTACAGCGTCGGCCTCGCCAAGTTCTTCAAGGAAACCTTCGTCGCCGGCGGCGGCACCATCGTGGCCGAGCAAAAATTCAGCGAAGGCGACAAGGATTTCAAAGCCCAGCTCACCGCCATCAAAGCCGCTAACGTCGACGCCATCTTCGTTCCCGGCTATTATCAGGAAGCCGCCCTCGTCGCCCGCCAGGCCCGCAGCCTCGGTATCAACATCCCCCTCTTCGGCGGCGACGGCTGGGAATCCGAACAGCTGCTCAAAATAGGCGGTGAAGCCCTCAACGGCACCTACTACTCCACGCACTTCACGCCGGAAAACAAAGAGCCCGCCGTCGCCACCTTCGTGACGAAGTTCAAGGCCCGCTGGAAAAACGAAACGCCTGACGCCTACGCCGCGCTCGGCTACGACGCCCTCTACATCCTCGTCGACGCCATCAAACGCTCCGGCGTCACCGAAGGCCCCAAGCTCCGCGACGCCATCGCATCCACCAAGAACTTTTCCGGCGCCAGCGGTATTACCACCCTCGACAAAGACCGCAATGCCTCCAAGCCCGCCACCATTATCGCGGTCAAAGGCAGCAAACTCCAGTTCCACAAAACCGTCGCCCCGTGATTTTCCCTCCCCCCATAGGGGCACTGCTCGCCCGCGCCCACCTTATTATTGCGAAGAGCGCAGCCACACGGCCATCCATCCGCCCCGCCCCCGCGCATCCCGCGCTCCGCTCGCTTACCGTTTCCCTCCTCTCCCTCGCTCTCCTTCTCCCCCTCTCCTCCACTTCCGCTACCGCCGCCGAGCCCATCAAACTCGGCGAAATCGAACCCCTCACCGGCAAGGAAGCCGCGTTCGGCCAACAAGCCCGCCGCGGCGTGCTCATGGCCATCGCCGAAATCAACGCCCGCGGCGGCGTCCTCGGCCGCCCCCTCGCCGTCGTCGTTGAAGACAACCAGTCGAAGTCCGGCGACTCCGCCACCGTCGCCAAAAAACTCCTCGGCCGCGAAAAAGTAGTCGCCCTTCTTTGCGGCGGCACCTCCTCCAACTGCCTCGAAGTCGCCCCGCTCGCGCAGACCGCCCGTATCCCTTTTGTTGCCACGACGGCCACCGCTCCCGAAGTCACCGAAAAGCGCGACTACGTTTTCCGCTCCTGCTTCATCGACCCGTTCCAAGGTGCCGTCCTCGCCAAATTCGCCACCACCACCCTCAAAGCCAAACGCGTCGCCATCCTCACCTCCGTCTCCGCCTCCTACAGTGTGGGCCTCTCCAAAGTTTTCCGTGAAAAATTCACCGCCCTCGGGGGCGTCATCGCCCTCGAACAAAAATACTCCGAAGGCGACAAAGATTTCCGCGCCCAACTCACCGCGATCAAAGCGGTGAACCCCGACGCCATCATCGCTACTGGTTTCTACACCGAGGCCGCCCTCCTTTGTAAGCAGGCCCGCGACCTCGGCCTCACCGTCCCGATCTTCGGCGGCGACGGCTGGGAGGCCCCCGAATTGATCGAAATCGGCGGCAAGGCTGTCGAGGGATCCTACTACGCCAGCCACTACTCTTCGGAGAGCACCGCTCCCGAAGTCCGCGAGTTCGTGAGGAAATACCGCGCCCGCTACAATGGCGAGACCCCCGACTCCATGGCCCCGCTTGCCTACGACGCCACCTTCATCGTCGCCGAAGCCATCACCCGCGCCGGCACCACCGAGGGCCCGAAGCTCCGCGACGCCCTCGCCGCCACCAAAAACTTCCCTGGTGTTACCGGCCGCACCTCTCTCGACGCCCAACGCAACGCCACAAAATCCGCCGTGATGATCACCGTGCAAAACGGTAAACCCACCTTCGTCGAAACCATCGATCCATGAACTCCTTTTTCTCCCTCGGACGGGGGAGGCTCGCCCGCGCCTTCCCCCTCCTCGCCGTCACCGTCACTCTCTTCACCCTCACGTCTTGCACGCGGGAGCCGGACGCAATCAAACTCGGCCACTACGGCTCCCTCACCGGCAAGGACGCCGCGTTCGGCGTCGCCACCCGCAAAGGCGTGCTCCTCGCCATCGAGGAGATTAACGCCAAGGGCGGCGTCCTCGGCCGCCCCCTCGCCTACCTCGTCGAAGATATCCAATCGAAACAAGGTGAGTCCGCCACCGCCGTCAAAAAACTCATCTCCCGCGACAAAGTCGTCGCCGTCATCGGAGCCAATGCCTCCGCTAACTCCCTCGAGGCCGCGCCCATTTGCCAAAATTCGAAGATCCCCATGATGGCGATCTCTTCGACCAACCCCCGCGTCACCGAGGTCGGCGATTACATCTTCCGCATCTGCTTTATCGATCCCTTCCAGGGCGCCGTCCTCGCCAAATTCGCGCACACCTCCCTCAAAGCCAAACGCGTCGCACTCCTCACCGCCGTCAACTCCCCCTACAGCGTCGGCCTCTCCGCCGTTCTCCGCCAGGACTTCACTGCCCGCGGCGGCGAGATCATCGCCGAGCAAAGATACAACGAAGGCGAAAAAGATTTCCGCGCCCAACTCACTGCGCTCCGCCCCCTCAAACCCGACGTCATCGCCATCACCGGTTTCTACGCCGAAGCCGCCCTCATCTGTCTCCAAGCCCGCGCGCTCGGCATCGACGTCCCCTTCATAGGCGGCGATGGCTGGGAAGCGCCCCAACTCATCGAGCTCGGCGGCAAAGCCGTCGAAGGCACCTACTACTCCACTTATTTTTCCGCCGAAAACGACGCCCCCGAAGTCCGCGCCTTCGTGAAAAAATTCTCCGCCCGCTGGAATAATGAAACTCCCGAAGCCGTCTCCGCCCTCGGCTACGACGCCGTCTACCTCATCGCCGCCGCGATGACGAAAGCCGGCACCACCACAGGCCCCACCCTGCGCGACGCCATCGCCGCGACGAAAAATTTCCCCGGCGTCACCGGCCAAACCACCATCGACGAAAAGCGCAACAGCGCCAAAGCCGCCGTCATGCTCACTGTGAAAAACGGCCGCAGCCTCTTCTTCGAGTCCGTCACGCCCTGACCCGAGAGCGCGACCACCCCCGGTCGCATTCCTCACTGCGAGCCCACCGCCCGCTTCACCAAATCTGCCACGCAGTCTACCACGCAACTTGTCCGAATTCCTCCAACAACTGCTCAACGGCCTCTCCCTCGGTGCCATCTATGCTCTCATCGCGCTAGGCTACACGATGGTCTACGGCGTGCTCCGCTTCATTAATTTCGCCCACTCAGACGTCTTTATGGTCGGCGCCTTCATCGGCTACTATCTCGGCAAACTCGTCCCCGAAAATATCGTGTGGGGCGGTCTCGTTGTCCTGCTCGCCGCCATGCTCGGCTGCGCCCTCCTCGGCATGATTATCGAGCGCCTCGCCTACCGCCCGCTCCGCGGAGCCGCCACGCTCAACGTCCTCATCACCGCCATCGGCGTGTCCCTGCTTCTTGAATACTCCGGGCAGGTGTTCTTCGGAGCCACGCCCCGCACCTTTCCCGCCGTCTTCCCCTCGGGCAATTACTCCTTCGGCAGCCTCGTCATCTCCAGCAACCAAATCCTCGTCATCGTGGTTGCGGCCCTGCTGATGGTCGCCCTCCAGCTCATCGTCTATCGCACTAAAATCGGCACTGCGATGCGCGCCGTCTCGCTCAACCCGAAAGCCGCCCAACTCGTCGGCGTCAACAACGACGTCGTTATCTCCTTCACCTTCGGTCTCGGCTCTGCTCTCGCCGGCGCCGGTGGCATCCTCTACGCGCTCAACTATCCGTCGATCGACCCGCTCATGGGCGTGATGCCCGGCCTGAAGGCCTTCGTCGCCGCCGTCCTCGGCGGCATCGGCAACATCCCCGGTGCCGCCCTCGGCGGACTCCTCCTCGGCACCGTCGAGACCTTCGTGAACGGGAGCCAGTGGTCCACCTACAAGGACGCCATCGCCTTCGCCATTCTCATTATCATTCTCCTCTTCCGCCCCGCCGGCCTGCTCGGCAAGTTCACCGTGGAAAAAGTCTGAGCCATGCCGAAGCCGCACCGCTACTTCCTCGCCGCGCTGATCATCGCCCTCGGTATCTCCCATTTCTCGGATAAGATTGATCCCTACCACCTCGATGTCCTCACCGGCATCGGCATCAACATCATCCTCGCCGTCTCCCTCAACCTCGTAAACGGCTTCACCGGTCAATTCTCCCTCGGCCACGCCGGCTTCATGTCCGTCGGTGCCTACGCCGCCGCCGCCTTTTCCCTCTTCCTCGGCCCGCAACTCCTCGGCTCCGCGGGCGGCACCGCCCTCCAACAAGGCTGCCTGTTCTTCGGCGCCCTCCTCACCGGCGGATTCTTCGCATCGCTCGCCGGCCTCCTCGTCGGCGTCCCTTCCCTCCGGCTCAAAGGTGACTACCTCGCCCTCGTCACCCTCGGCTTCGGCGAAATCATTCGTGTAATCATTCAAAACGTGGAGTTCCTCGGCGGCGCCCTCGGCCTCAATGGCATCCCCGCTTACACCACGATTTTCTGGGTCCTCGCCTTCGTCGCCCTCTCCGTCTTCGCCGTCTCCTGTCTGGTCAACTCGACTTACGGCCGCGGCTTTCTCGCCACCCACGACGACGAAATCGCCTCCGAGGCCGTCGGCCTCAACACCACCCACTACAAAATCGTCGCCTTCGTCATCGGCGCATTTTTTGCCGGCACCGCCGGCGGACTCTACGGCCACTTCAAAATGACGATTACGCCCACCGGCTTCGACTTCACAAAGAGCGTCGAGATCGTCGTCATGGTGATCATGGGCGGCATGGGCAACACCCTCGGCGTCATTCTCGCCGCCGTCCTCCTCACGCTCCTCCCCGAACTCCTCCGTCCCATCGCCGAGTATCGCATGATCATCTACTCGCTCCTCCTGATCATCCTCATGCTCGTGCGCCCCGAGGGACTCTTCAATTTCAAGCTCGGCAAGGCCAAGACTTGAAAACGCGTCCGCACCTCTCACCGTTTCATCATGACCGCCGCACTCGAATCCCAGATTTCCCGACTCACGCGCCGGAAAAAAATCGCGCTCGCTGACCGCCTTCTCGCCGATACTGAAATGCACGCCAAGCCCCTTGGGGTCCATCGCGCCAACGATCCTGCGCTGGAAGCTGAGCTGCGCCGCCGCCTTGCCAACAAAACGCCCGGCGCTTGGCTGACTGCCGCAGAGTTTCGCGCCAAAACTGGACTTCGTTGATGCCGTTGCTCCGCGTTCATCAACTCGTTGAGTGGGAATTGAACGAGGCTCGCGGCTGGTATGCCGGCCACAGTCGGAGGGCAGCCGAAAGTTTTTCCCGCACTTTCGGTGTGACGCTCGATCGCGTCGAATCTCGTCCGCGCAGCTACGCTCCGTGGCGTGCCATTTTCCGCCGTGCCCGCCTGCCTAATTTCCCGTACTAACTCTTATTTCACGCTGACTCCCGCCGCACATCTGTACTCGCTCTGGTCCACTCTCGTCGCGAGCCGGGCGGCGTTCGGCAAACCCTCCGTTCCCGACTGACTGAACTGAGCTGACCCTGATGCCCGCCCTCCTCCAACTCGACCAAGCCACCATCCGTTTCGGCGGCCTTACCGCCGTCAACGCCATCGATTTCACCGTCGGTGAAAACGAACTCGTCGGCCTCATCGGTCCCAACGGCGCGGGCAAAACTACTGTCTTCAACCTCATCACCGGCGTGTATCAGCCCACCGAGGGCACCATCACCTTCAACGGTCGTCCCATCGCCGACCTCCGCGTCAACGAGCTCGTAGAACTCGGCATCGCCCGCACGTTTCAAAACATCCGCCTCTTCGGTTCACTCTCCGTTTTCGACAACGTCCGCGTCGCCTGCAATCTCCACCGCGCAACCTCCCCGATCCAGTCGCTCATCCGCCTGCGTGCCTTCCGCGCCGACGAAGCCGCGATCACAAAACGCACCGAGGAGCTCCTCGATATTTTTAATCTCCGCCGTTTCCGCGACGCCCCCGCCAAGAGTCTCCCTTACGGCGAACAGCGCCGCCTCGAAATCGTCCGCTGCCTCGCGACGAAGCCGAAGCTCCTCCTCCTCGACGAACCCGCCGCCGGCATGAATCCGACCGAAAAGGTCGAACTCATCCGCCTCATCCAGCAGGTCCAGAAACAGTTCAACTTGTCCGTCCTGCTCGTCGAACACTCGATGAAGGTCGTCATGGGCGTCTGCCAGCGTATCGCCGTCCTCGATTACGGCGTGAAGATCGCCGAGGGCACTCCCGCTGAGATCCAGTCCAACCCGAAAGTCATCGAAGCCTACCTCGGCGAAGACCACCAAAACGCCCTCGTCCATCACTGAGCCGATGCTTTCCGTTTCCGACCTCTCCGTTTCCTACGGCGCCATCAGCGCCCTTAGCGGCATCTCCTTCTCCATCTCGCAAGGCTCCATCGTCACGC
>SXGR01135856.1_pt1 | contig 15561 bp, 19 predicted proteins | sample 3174711 | NCBI WGS metagenome assembly SXGR01 (sample SAMN11356860, study PRJNA531348) | freshwater metagenome | isolation source: freshwater sample F1-60 | place: China: Fuxian Lake, Yuxi | collected 2017-12-25
GCTGCCTTCGCCGTGAAATGAGCGGCTCGGCTCCCGGATTGTTCATCTGTCGAGGCTGCAAGTTTCACTTCATGTTGCGGCCCGCGTGCTCGCTCGGTCCGTCGACCCTTTCGACGCCCCGCTCGGCCGTCGGGATCTCTCGCGCTCGGCTGGGGCCTGCTACCCGGTGCTCCGACGTCTGCCGGGACGGGACTCGCACCCGTTGGAGAAGCGCAGCTAGAAGTCGCCCGCTCGCCTCGCGGCTCGCGATCGGCTTCGTCACGGCGCACCATCCGCGCGGAGTTGTAGCACGGGGTGAGCGCCCCGGTCAGGCGCCCGCCGCGGCCTCCGCGGCGAGGAAGCCGAGCATTGGGCTCATGTTCACTTTCGGGGCACCCCGGGGCTGAAGCGCTGAAGCCGCGGGGCAGCGACCTCTCCGTGGTGAGAGCCGGTCGAAGTCCGCCGCGAGGACGGACTCCTGTGATTCCGCAGCCGTGGGAGTCCGCCCTCGTGGCGGACTTCGAGTGGGTGCAGGGAGTGATCTTGCGAGCACAGCTGCGAGGAGAGCGGGGTGAACGTGTCTGGTACCTGGACATCGTGAGGTCCAGGTACCAGGAGATGGCGTGCCTGCTCGCGGCCCACGTGCGGGACATACTGGCATGGTGAATCGATTCGCGTATGTTTGTCCGATGCTCGACTTCCGCAAGACAACGGTCCTCATCTCCACGGGTGTCCTCGTCGCGGGCGGTCTCCTGCTCGCGTGCGGCGACGACGACAACGCAACGAGCGCGCAGCCCGACGGCGGCGAGGAGATCGACAGCTCGGTCACGCCCGACATCGACACGGGCGTCAGCGGCGACGACAGCGGGACCGGCACCGACGGCGGCACCGGCACCGACGGCGGCACCGGCACCGACGGCAGCGTGGCCGTCGACAGCGGCGCCGACAGCGGGTGCGTGTACGCGGCGCCCGCCGATGGAGGTCGCCAGTGCGGCGCGCTCGACTTCGGCAAGGCGGCGGTCACGTTCACCACCCCCGACGGCGGAAGCACCTTCGACGGCGGCGCGGGCCTGCCTCCGCCCGGCATCTACGACGCGGTGTTCGCCGAGCGCCCCGGCGGCGGTGGCACGTGGCGCGAGACGATCGTCTTCGACGCCGCGGGCAACTTCCTCCGCACGCGCCAGACTCCGTTCGGCTCTGGCAACCCGACGTACCGCTCGGGGCGCGCCACCATCGTCGGCGGCCAGATCCGCTTCACGTTCACGTGCGCGTACCAGGACGTGACGGGCCCGGTCGACGCGGGCGGCCTACCGGAGACGTTCTCGTACGAGCTGCCGAAGGCCGGCTGCTCGAACCAGTACCGCTACGGACTCAACTTCGGCCCTGGCGCCACGGCCCGCATCACGCTGCAACGAAGGTAGACCGGCTTCGGCCTGTCCCGGACTCGCGTAGACTCGGCCGGTGGGCGCCCGCGACACACGACGACCGGCGGAGGTGACGGCGGAGTTCAGGCAGCGGCTCGTGGACGCGGTGTGCCCGAACGCACGGGGTGGTGCTCGGGTCGAGCCACTACAACACGCCCGGGAACGTCACGGCGTTCGTCGCGCTCCGCCACGAGGACGCGGACGTGAAGGCGCTCGAGCCGGCGTGGCTCGGGCGACCATCTCGTGAACCTCGTCCCCGACGTGTCCCTCCAGGTCGCGACGGCGCGCGGCGCGACGTCGCTCATCCGCCACATCGTCGGCGCGCTCGCTCTGTTCGATCTCCTCGACGACGCGCCGCGCGCGCTCGAGGAGGTCTCCGTCCGTCACGTCACGGGCATCGTCGATCCCGACGTCTTCGTCCCGTACCTGGTCGCGCGCCTCGGACGAGGACACGCGGCGGGATACGCGAGGGCGCTCCTCGCGGGCCGCCCGGAGCTCTGGCCCGCGTTCGCGTCGATTCCCGAAGAGGGCGAGACGGTGCGCCCCGATCACGGGGACCGCCCTCGCGCGCGCGATCCGCAAGCGCTGTCCGGACGAGGTCTTCGAGACACCGCCGGGCACAAGATGAGCCCAGGGCTCAGCTTGTAGGGGGAGCGGGAAGGTCGAGAATCGGAAATCTGCCCCGCTACATGTTCAGGCAGGCTTTCAGGGGCGTACAGAGGAGTCTTCTACGGCGTGTACGCCTCGACGACAGCGACCGCGCCGAACGCCTGACGATCGGCGCCCCCGGGGACGTAGAGCGCTCGCCCGAGGGCCGCTCCTCCGGTGCCGTGGCGCGGCGTGCGCATGGGACGGAGCGCGGTCCACCGATCGGCGATCGGATCGTAGCTCTCGACCTCGGCGAAGACGCCGCGCGTGCTCGCGGCGTTGCCCTCGGAGAGCAGGAACCCTTGGTCGCGTAGCTCTTGGAGCAGACACAGGTCCGCCCCCCGAACGTAGTTCGTGTCGAGGATGATGCGGCGCCCACGCCCGCGAGAATCCCTCACGTGTGCCGCCGACAACGCAACCGGCATCCTCGCCTACAGCATCTCGGCTTCGTCGTTGACCCACGGTGCTGCGTCGAGTGCCGCCTCCACCTCGATCTGGCGTGCGGTCTTGGCGTTCACGCGCAGAAGCTGCTCGTTCTCGATCACGACCGGCGTGAACGTGATGTACGGGTACGACGGCGTCCACACCAGCATGTGCGCCGAAGCGAGGAACGCCTCGCCAACGCGAAGCGTGTCGAATCTCCGCCGGGCCTCGTCCGCGTCGCTGATGCGCTCCATTGATCCGATCATCCCCCCGCACTCGGTCCGTGTCCAGGCCGCCAGCGGAGGTCGAGGTGGACGGTGCCTGGCGTTCGGTCCGGGATCCCCGTCATCGCGATCTTCATCATGCGGGCGAGGTGGGGCTCAGACTCTTCGATGCCGAAGAGTTCCAGCCCAGGCAGCTCCTCGTAGAGCATTCGGGCGAGCCCATCCAGCTCGAAGTCCCGCTCTCTCCAGGTGAGGTAGCCATCCTCCGGGACCGGCACACCGCGCATGGCGAGCGTCTGGAAGATCGAGGGATCGAGCAGCTCGCCGTCCTCGCGTTCGAGCCAGGCGTGGTAGCCGTCGGCGATACCGCCCGGTTCCCGAGGATCGTAGAGGATGGGCGCGTTCACTCCGTCGAGGGGCGTCATGCGAAGGGAGCCGAGCCGCATCGTGAACCCGTGGCCGGGGAGGACCTTCGTCAGGATCCGCTCCGCCAAGAAGCTGCTCTGCAAGCAGAGGCCCCTCCCGCTGACGACGTCTCGAAGGGCGCCGAGGGCGCGGTCGATGATCTGATCACGTTCTTCGCGTCGCATGGCCCTCACCGCTTTCTCGCGCTCGCCGGTGGCGTTCGAGTCGAGGTCGTTGCGCGGATCGACGAGCCCGAGTTCCGCGTCGTGACGAAGATCGCCTTGAACTACCTTGCCGCCGTGCGTGGCTGGGACGTGGCTCTCGATCCGGCTTTCGACGACGCGCGGAACTTCGCCAGACACGGGAAGTCGAGGGTGCGGGTCCGCGTGTACCCCTTCGAGAACCGGCACCTCCTGATCCGCAACGGGCACTACATCAGCCTGGCGCGGACCGACGACCTGATCGTCGCCCAGGTATCCCTCTTCATGCGCACGCAGTTCTTCGTGGTCCTCTCGGACCCAGCGGGTTCCGCAGCCGTCAAGGCAACGGCGCACGTGTTCGATCTCGATACCCGGCGCCTGGAGGAGATCGATCCTCTCCCGCTCGTCCCCGGCCGTCCGCTGACGCGCCTCGCGTCGCCGTCACCACCTTGAAGGACACCGATCACCCCAGCCCCAGCATCTTCCTCGCCGCCTCCCTCGCCTCACCGTACAAGTCGTGGCCGATCTCGGCCTCAAGGCGATCGTCGGCGCGGATGGGCTGGTTGGGAACCGCGTCGGCGATCCACGCCGTGCAGAGGGCCTGCACGAGCTTCACGTCGTCCACGCTCAGGGCGTCCATCTCCAGGTCCACGAGCTTGAGCCACGTCTCCTCGGAGAAGGTCTGGCTCCAGGCCCACCCGTCGCCGTTCTTGATGGGGCGGATCACCGGGTTCATGCGCACGATCGGGCTATCGGTGACGGACTTTCCTCGGGGCGATGGGAGGCTGCCGCCGAGCGCGACATGGGCGACGAAGCTCGCGGCGTCGGGCGGATCGTCGAGGATCGACATGGCGAGCTTCTTGAGGTCCCTGATGATGCCGGGCGTCTTGCCGCCCATGTAGAGGCCGTCGCTCGCGGACTTGTCCGCCGGTCTTCGAGGGCGGCGGACGGTCCCGGTCCCGAGCGACAGGACCTTGATCTTGTCGCGGTCGGCGGGGTCCGGCAGGTTTGCGAGGGCCTCCACGACACCGGCCATCGCGGGGTTGTTGTAGCCGCCGATCGCGCCGTCCCAGTACCTCCTCCCCACGGTGGATCCCTCGGGAACGTGGGTCGGGCCGTCGAAGAACATCACCGGCGCGTTCGAGGACGCATGGACCGCATCCAGGATCGTGGCGGACGAGGGCGCAGCCGAGGATGATGACGCCGCCCGGCTCTTCACGTCCGAGCGGAAGAACGCGGCCCGCTCCATGTCGTAGTCGAAGCCGATGATCATCAGGTGCGGGAGGTTGTGGTACTTCGCGTGCCACTTCGGGAGGGTCATCTCGGCGTCCGTCGTGAACTCCCGGATCGCGGCCCGGAGGCCGTCGTACTTCGCGGGCATCGAGTACCGGGGGAGCGCCAAGCCGCGCCGGACGGTCGTGGGCCACTCCTCCTGGAAGATGGTGCGCCTCGCGGTCTCGTTCTCGAACAGGTTCGCGATCTCCTTGAGGGGGAGGTTGCACGCCATCGCCCCGGCGACGACGGCCCCGCCCGAGTTCGCGACGACGAGATCGAAGTGCTTGAGCACGTCGTGCCCGGTCGCGTCCTTGCCGAAGAGGTTCATAAGCGCGTGGACCTGGATGAGGGCCCACGTCCCGCCGCCGTCGAGGGAGAGGATCTTTTGGTAGGGGTTGGGCTTCGAGGGGTCGGGCTCGGGTTCGGTCATCGGGAGGGGAGCCTACTGGATCTGGGGACACGCACGGTGGGGGCGGCGACCGAGCGCTACCACCTGTTCGTGGATCTGTTCGGTGGCGACGCGCCTCGTGACCGAGGTTACACGGGTCCCGGCACGAAGAAGCCGTTCGGGATCCGCCTCCCGTTGACGCTGCCCGTGTCCGCCCCGCCAAGACCGGGTACCATCTCCTCCGTGCCGAAGCCGAGGAAGCCGTACCCGTCCACCCAGGTCCGCGCCGATCCCAAGAAGAAGACCCCCGCGACGTTCGCGGGGAAGTGGCGGATCGTCGAGACGGAGACATGGGACGCGGAGGCGCTCCACCTCCTCGCGCCCGGAGCCTTGGGCGCGTACCATCGGTAGAGCATGAGACTGACCCCGAGTGAGATCGTCGTGCTTCGGGGGACATCGTTCGCGAAGGAGGCCGTCATCGAGCCCTGGTCCGAGCCCGTCGTCGGCGGCGGCAAGGCGTCCTCCGAGGAACTCACCCACGCGGCGATCATGGCCGCGCTCCTCGCCAACCGCAGCGTCGGGCTCGTCCAGTTGACGCTCGGCGCGGACCCCGGCGGAACCCACGCCATGCAGGCGTGGGTGTCCCGCACGCGAGACATCCACCCGGAAGCGTGGCCCGAGCCGAGCCTGGAGAGCCACATCGCGCGCTTCGCAGGTCCGGCCCCGAGGACGGTCTACGACGCCATCACGGCCTGGCAGAGTCGCATCTGGCGAGCCCTCATCTGGCAGGCCACGCCGCACCAGATCAAGCGCTACCTGGTCCTGCGAGGTGTCATTCTGGCTGACGACGGCGCGGACGACGCCCCCGGGATCTCCTATCCCTGTCACCTGAGCCCGGAGATGGCGGGGGCGCTCTCCCAGGTTCCGGTGGAGCCCGTCCAGCACATGCTCCACACGTGCAAGACGCACGAGCCCGAGCTGTGGAGGTACCTCGACAGGGGGATCTGGCTCTGGGGTCAGATGGGGGTTCCCTCATGATCGCCGCGTCAAGGTGGAGTTCTCCTCGATCGGCGACGACGACGGCGAGCCCAACCCGGGCGGCGGCGCCCCCGCGGGCAGCCCGGGGTAGGTGCGGCCCGGCTCCTCGGGAAGCGCGAAGGTGGCCTGGACCCACACGTCGCGCGCCTCCCGCCGGTCATGGAGCGAGGGCAGATCCGCCAGCTCGTGCGTCCTCGCCGCACCGCTCGCGGCCATGGCGATCGCACGCAGGATGCTCGTCTTGCAGCGGCCGTTCTCGCCGAGGAGGACGGTCCACATCCGCGGGCTCCCATCTGCCTCGAGGAACGAGAGGTGGAAGTCCTGGAGCAGCTTCACGCCTCGGACGCACAGATCCCTCACGTACATGCACGGCGAACGTACCGCATTTCCGCCCGCCGAGGTCGACCAACGAGGGAGGGAGAGCCCCGCGATCACCCCCTCTCGCTACCACCCTGTGCTATCGAAGCTCCGCCCATGACGACCCTCTCGGCGCGCCTCGCTACGGAGTGGCGCTCCTTCACGCCCCTCCACGAGCAGGCGATCGAGCACGCGCGCCGCATCGCCGTCGGTGACGGTGGGCCCTACGCGGCCGCCGTGGTCGGCGTCTACGGTTCCGGGAAGAGCACCCTCCTCTTCACGATCCTGCGCGAGGCACCCGGCTCGGGCACCGTGGCCATCTGGGACGAGGCCGCCCCGTTCATCGAGCGAATCCTCGCAGGGAACGAGCGTGTCTTGCCGCAGACGTTCGCGGCGCGCGTCCTCGCCTTCACGAGCGCCGTCGTCACGGATGCAGCGGCACGCGCTCGCTACCTGAGCGACCTCATGGGCCGAGGTCACCGCGAGGTCGCGCTCGCCGTCGCGTCCGCGATCGAGCGCGGGCACCGGCGCGTGATCCTGATCCTGGACGAGGTGGAGCAGGCCCACGAGCTGCTCCGCAAGCGGATCGCCGCGGACGACGGGCAGCCGATGCGGGCCCTCATCGACGCCTGCGGCCCCGACCTCCGGCTCCTCCTCGCGTACGCTCCCGAGTCGTACCACGCGGTCGGCGACGCCGATCGCGGACGCCTCGTCTACCTCTCCGTGCCTGCGCTCGACGTGGCCTCGATCCAGACGAGCTTCGAGCTCTCGCGGGGCGAGGCGAACTTCGCGTGGTGGGCGAGCCGGGGACGCGCGCGCGGTGTGATCCAGGCCGTGAAGAGCGTCGTCGAGCCCTTCCGGGCGGGCGCCTTCGACCGCGGGCTGGACGATCTGGGCGACGCGCTCGACGCTCTGCCCGGCGTGTTCGGCGTGCCCGCGATCCTTCGAGACGGCCTCTCCCACGCGAAGATGCGCGCCCTGCTCGACCTTCGGCCAGCGGACGCCGAGACGGGTGAGCAGGGTGTCGTCTGCACGATGAGGGACCGGAGCGGCCTCGCCGACAGGATCCGCGCCGATCTCGTCCGGCACGTCGGCGCAGGCGTCGACCTCGGGCCCGTCGCGAACGAGGTCGTGTCGATCCTGGAGGCCGTGGGGGACGAGGAAGACAGGGCGTACCTCACGCTCGACGACTTTCGCGCGGTGCTGCGGACGGCCGAGGCGCGCGCGATCGAGTCCGGTCGACAGGCAGAGCCGATCGAGCGCCTCGTGGACCGCGCGATCCTGGCGTTCCCTTCGCTGGGAGAGATGTGTGCCCTCACGCGGCGTCTCCCGCTTCCCCTCACGAAGCTCGCGGAGGACTGCTTTCCATCGCCGTTCACCGATCCCTACCTGCCTCTCACGTCGGGCCGTACTCCGTCGGACGCGGAGCTGGATCGTCGCTTCAAGGATCTCGCTGCCACGCCGGAGCCGCTCATGCGGTCCGAGGACCCGGCGTTCATGGTGGTCGCGGACGAGGGCGCGCTCGCGGCGTGGATGGATGGCGACGCCCTCGACGGAGCCGTCGATCCGACCCGGGCCCTGATCCTCGACGGTGCGAGCCCTCGACCGCCCATCGTGCAGCTCGCCGCCCTTGCCGGGAGGCTCTGCGTTCGCGAGGTGGGTCCGTTCCACGCCACGTTCCTGAAGTGCCTCGCGCTTCGCGCCGCTGCGCAGGGGGCGCGATCCATCGAGGCTGTCACCGCCGACCTCTCGACCGACAGGCAGCTGGGCCGGAAGGTGAGGTGGCACCTCGGCCGCATCGCGCTCTTGCTCTCCGAGGTGAAGGCGAAGGCCGAGCCGCGCTGGGCGGCCGCCACGCGGTTCGTCCGGGACGAGCAGTTTCGCGGTGCGCTGGGCAGGCTGAAGGCCGACAGCCCCGCGCTGCTCGCGCTCCTCGCCCCGCTCGCCCCTCCGTCGCCGTCCGAGCGCCGCATGCTGTCGAGGATCGCCAAGCTGCTCGACAGGGGCGCGCCGCTGCGACGGGTGGCGAGCATGGTCAACCCGGGCGGGCGCCTGTCCGGGGCCGCCGTCGTCGTGGACGAGCTCCTGCCGTCGCACTCCGCCACGCCCCGGTGGACCGAACGACCGGCCGAGGGCGCGAGGGATCTCGCCGAGCTCCTCGACACCTTCGGGACCTCACCCCCGCTCCGTGCGCGGATCGCGCGCTGGATCTTCCCCGAGGATCCGGCGCGCCTCGAGGCCCTCTTCGCGTTCCATGCGGGCGTCCTCCCCGATGTGTCGAAGGAGCACGAGCAGCTCGGGGCGCTGCAGGGGCTCGAGCGGACCTCGCAGCGCGTGGAGGGCATCCTCTCGGACCTCGAGACCTGCACCGGGAAGACCCGCGACTCGCTGCGCGGGCTCCGGCTCGGGGCCGTCACCGATCAGATCCGTGGTCACCGCGCCGCCATCGACCAGCTCGAGGCGCTCGGCGCGGAGGCGCGGGCCGAGGCCGTGGGGGGACGAGCGTGGGTGCGCTCGCTCGCGCTCTGGATCTGCGGCGTCTTCGCGGATCGCCTGCTCCAGGGGGTCGAGAAGGAGCAGAGCGAGATCTCCGAGTGGGAGACGCTCGCCGCCAGGGCGCGCGACGTGGGCGCCCATGCCACCGAGATCGAGCGAGACCTGCGCGCGGTCGGAGCCACCACGTGCGCGGACGCGCTGCGCGTCGGACGCGCGAGGATGGTGAATCACCTCGGGGGGCGGTCGTCGCTGGAGCAGGAGCTGGGCAAGCTGAGCGCGGGAGTCACCGAAGTCCAGTTGCTCGCGGCCGCGTTGCGCAGCTTCGCGGACGCCATGAAGGAGCGGGGCATCTCCCTCGCCGACGCGATCGCCGCTTACCTGCCCGACGAGGACGCCATCTCGTCCCACCAGAACACCCTGCGCCGCTGCTCGGACCTCCTCGACGAGATCGAGGGGCCGTGCCCGCCGCCGGGCAACCGCGATCTCCTGGCCTATGTGGAGCTCCTGCGGCGGCACGCCGAGGCGACCCGCAGGGAGCGCTTGCGAATGCGCCTCGAGGGCGCGCTCGACGTCACCCTCTCCGACGAGGTCCGGCTCGATGTGGAGGCGGTCTCGGCGATCGAGCGCGCCTGGCCGGACCTCCCCGCGGGGCTCCGCGACTTTCTTCGCGCCGAGATCGAGGCCCGTACCATCGAGACGTCGGACGACATCGAGCGCTGGATCGACCAGGCCCGACACAAGGCGGCCGTGGTCTCCGACTGGATGGCGAATGTATCACCGGCGATCCTCGAGCTGGACGAGCGCTCCCGCGATTGGACCCGGCGGCTGGACGTCACGACCCAGCAAGTCCGGGACGTCGACCGGGAGCGCTCACGCGTTCTGCGGCTCATCGCTGCATTGCCCGCGCTGCTGCGACCGTCCGCCGTCGAGACGCTCGTGCGCGATGGAGCCGCCGGCGACACGGAGACCGCCTACACCCGCGCGGGTGACGCCGTCGACCGGTTCTCCGCTGCGCTCGACGCCGCACTCGGCCAACTCCGGCAGGCCGGGATCGCCGAACCGCACGAGCTTCCCGTCGACACGGCGGCCGCGGCGATCGAGGCGGTGAGCCAGCGCGTTGCGGCCGCGATCCTGGAGCGGGATTCCGCGCTCGACCAGGTGCGCGAGATCGACGCGCTGGTCACGCGGTGGGGCGAGAGGCCGCCGGCGATCCCTGCCGAGCTGAACCTCCGGCAGGCCAAGGCGCTCCTCGCGCGCGAGACGGATCGCCTGCGTGTCCTCTTGCGTCGGAAACGCGAGACCCTCGCGACATGGCTCGCCGCGCTCGGCCTCCCGGAGGATCTCGTGCCGGCGGAAGCAGACGACGTGATCGAGTGGTCGGCACGCCTCGTGCGCGCCGAGGAGGAGCGCGCTCGACTGGAGCCCATCACGCGCGAGATGCAGCAGCTGGGGATCGCGTGTCCCGCGCTCGACCGAGCGGACTGGGCTGCCGTCCACGACGCGGTCACGGAACACGCCGGGCGCGCGCGAGAAGAGCGGCGCGGTCTCGCGCGCCGCTGGGACGAGGCGGCCGATCGGGCGCGCCGGCTCGGAGGGTCACCCAGCTCGAACGCCGTGGAAACCCTGACGGTGACGCTCGCACGAGCGGCCGTCCAGGATCTCGAGCGAGAGGTCGAGAGGCTGCGCGCGGCGCGCCTGAGCCCGTGCACGCCGGACGCGCGGGCGGCGTACGCGGCGATCGGTTCCGGCGATCCGACCTCCCTCGCCGGCCCCATCGCGGAGCTCGTCCGGCTCGGGTTGCTGCGGACCCTGGAGGACCCCCGATGAAGGGGCGCGGAGAGGACCGCACCGCCGCCTGGCTGAAGTCGCGCCTTCGCAAGGCCGAGATGGACGCGACGGTGGAGCTCCGGCTCGATCCGAAGCGATCCGCGGAGAGGAACAAGAGCCCCGATTTCATCGTCGAGATGGAGGTCCGGATGCCGCTCTTCGAAGGCCACACGGTCGTCGTCCGCGTTCCGATCATGGTCGAGGTCGAGGCCGGCGCCGGGTTCGATGGGGCGTTGCTCGACCTGGAGCGATTCGTCGAGCGGAGCGTCGACGGGAGCGGGCGCCAGGCGCCGAGCATCCAGCTCCCGTTCATCGCGGCGACGGAGCGAGCGGGGGGACGGTCGCTGGAGATCGTGCGGGCGCTGCCGGTGCGGTTCGAGGCGGTGGAGATCGCGATCCCGCGGCCTGGTGGCGGAGAGGTGGACGAGGACGAGGCGTGAGCGGTGGCCTCCCCGCGACCCTGTGGAAATCCCGTGGATGTCAATCTCACCGCGGGGGCGCCCCCGCCCTTCCAGCCCGCGTTCGTCTCGGCTAACGGGCATCCCCGCGTCGGCATCGACGAGGAGGACACCGCCCATGACCATGGCGCCGTTCGACGAACTGTGCCCCGCTCTCGCGCGGGCGGAGTCCCGGACCATCAAGGTCCTCCAGGACGACGACCTCCGGCCCGGCTCGTATCTCCTCCGCGAGGCGGGCCGATGACGCTCCCCTCCCGCAACGATCCGTGCCCGTGCGGCAGCGGCGCGAAGTACAAGAAGTGCTGTCTTCGGCGCGACGAGGAGCGCCGGCTCGCAAGGACCCCCGACGGCGCGCGCCTCGTCTCGGGGCCGGGTGGCCGCTTCCTGACCTCCAGCACTCCGGCACGCCGCCGGCGCGTCGACGCGCGCAACTGGCCGATCACCCGGTGGCTACATCCACCTTCCGGTCGCCGACGTTTGGCGTGCGACGGGGTTGGGCACCGTGTCCGTGGCGAGGCGTCAGCCAGACGGACGAACGGCGTCCGCCATGTTCGCGCTGAACCTCTCCGATCAAGGGGTGAGCAGCGTCATCGGGAAGTACGACGAGGACGCCACCGCCACTACAGGGGCTTCGCGCGGAACCAGCTCGGCCTCCTCGAGAAGGAGCCGACCGTGAAGAAGCTCCTGTACGTGCTTCGAACGAGCATCACCGGCGTCCACCTCCTCGAGACCGGGGAGATGCAGACCGATCTTCGCCTCCTCATGGATCGGTACGACGTCCCCGATGCGGCGATCCTCATCGATCGCAAGCGCGCCGGCGAACGCGTCGCGCTCGATCCGTCGGTGCTCGAATCGTGGCGCGCGCGGATCGACCGGCTCTTCTCGCGCCTCGACGCGGCGCGCGAGCGGAGCCCGCTTCCGGCGGAACCGGCGAACGAGGAGGACGTCCGCCGGTGGCTGGTAGCGCTCCGCCGCGCTCGATTCGCTTGAGAGGTTCGCCGCGTCCTACGCGCCGCGAGCTCTCTGCACGGCGCGCAGCATCCGCCTCATGAGTCCCGCGAAGTCGTCGAGGTCGACCCCTTCCCTCGCCATCGTGAGCTGCTCGTCCCGAAGCGCCACGACCCGCGGCGCGCCGGAAGAACTGCTCGCTCTCGAAGAAGATGGGGAACCCCTCCACCTCCCGCAGCGGCATCCCGAAGAAGTCCTCGACGACGCGCTCCCTGGGCGCGACGACGGGGACGAGCAGCTCGGCGCGCACCAGCCTCCGGATCCCCAGGCGCCAGTCGCCGGGGCCGAAGCCCAGCATCTCCGCGGCTGCCTTCGCGCTGACGTGGTCGCGCAGGAAGTCCGCCCGCGTGGCCTCGTTCTTGGCCCTCACGGACGAATGGAACGCGTCGTCGGCCGCCTGCTTCTCGAACACGCCAAGCCACCCGGGCTTCTCGGGGACCATGGCGCGGCGGGCAGAGGTGAGCCCGCGCCGCACCGCCCCGAGATCCGCGCCGTCGAGGCGCGGTGACCTACCCCCGGTCTCCCGCTGCGCCTTCACCCGCTCGAGCTCCTCCGGATCGAACCGGTGGACCCCGGTCTCGTCCTTCTCCGGGTGGAGCTTGTCCGTGCGCTCCAGGTACCGGACGCCCTCGACGCTCTTCATCCCGAGGAACCGGGCCGTCCCGATCCTCGTGATCCCCTCCCCGTCCGATCGCTCCGGCCCCTCGGACCGCAGCTCCACCGCCTCCTGCTTCGCCTTCTTCTTGGTCGTCATGATGCACCTCCTCGTTTCCCCCCAGTTACCCAAACCTGGGTAACGTGGCGTCACATCCGGTCACCTCCCGTCTGGGCGAGCGGATCGAAATCCCCTGCGTTTTCGCGGATCACACGAGAACGACCGCCTGCTGTGAAGCAGGGGTTTTCGAATCCACTCGCTCCGGCTGGTTGAAGCGTTGCTGCTCGACGAGGACGCGGTAGCGATCGAGATCGGCCTGGTTGGCGTCGAGCACCTTCTGCTGCTCCGCGAGGAGCATCTCGAGCTCGGCGTTCTCCGCGGTGAGTCGCGCGACCTCGTGCGACGCGGCGGCGAGCTCGGCCTTGAGTCGGACGACCTTCGGATCCTGAACGCCGCCGCTCACGTCGCGACTTCTACGTGACGCGATCGTCCATCGCCAGCGCCTTCACGAAGAATCGCGTGGGGTCACGTAGGATCACACATGGCCACGTATGATCACGCGCGGCCGCGTCGCGTCTCTCTCACGATCTGGCGAGCACGCGCGAGCAGCTTGCCGTCGATGCCCTCGAACAGGGCCGCGAGCTCGCGCGTGGTGAGCGTCACCTCGACGGCGCCCGGCGGCACGACGAGCGGAACCCGATACGTTCCACGATCGAGGCGCTTGTAGAGGAGGCAGTAACCGCGCGTGTCGTGCCAGGGGATCTTCAGGTGCGTGCGCGCCTTGTTGTGGAACACGAACGCGGCATCGCTTCGCGGCTCGTGACCGAGCACCTCGCGAACGATGCCACCGAGCCGGTCGAAGGAGAGCCTCAGGTCGACCGGCACGCTCGCCACGTAGATCGCCGCCGGCAGCTTGATCACGGCGCGCCTCCGATCAGCGCCGCAACCGCCGCGCGCAGCACCGCGGAGTCGGCCACGGCGTAGACGGTGATCTCCCCGCGCGACGTCCGCAGCGTCCACTGAGCGTCCCGCTGCTCGGCCGCCGCGGTGCGGCGCGGGACCTTCGCCGCGCGGTCCGCGCCCTCGACGATCCGCACCGGCACGAGGGCCATGCCCTCGCCCGTCGCCTCGGTCGTGGGCGCCTCGACGTCACGCGCGAGGCGCCACGCCCACCATCGAAGCGTGGCCTCCGCGACATCGCGCTCGCGCGCGAACTCCGCCGCCGTCTTGCCGCTGCGCCGCCACGCCCGCACCACCCGTTGCCATCGCGCGCTCGTCTGCCCTCGTCCGGGCCGGGTCTCGCTCGTCATGCGGGCGCGCGTACTACGCGGCGGCTGGCCAGGTCACGACGGGGTCCGCGGAACGCCTACCGACGTACAGCTTTCCGCCGACGGTGGCCGCGTTCGCGTGGTGGATCGGCGCCGGCAGCGGCCGGGCCGCGCTCCATGCGTCCGCCGCCGGATCGTACACGGTGACGTCCGACACCACGGCGGGGCTCGCGTCGAACCCGCCGATGACATAGATCTTCCCGCCGAGCTCCACCACGGCGGTCTCCTGCCGCGCCGCGGGCAGGGGCGCGAGCGCCTTCCACGCGCCGGCGTCGGGCCCGATCGCCGGGTGCGCCACGGCCGCGTCGGCCGCGCCCGAGCTCGGCCCCGCGTCTGCCGCGTTCGGGGCCGCGCCCGTCGACCCTCCGCCACACGCCGCCACGAGCACGACTCCGAGGAGGGCGGCCCTCACGCCGCGGCCGGACGAGGAGGTCATCCCTCGATGCTACAGCCATTTCCACCGCGCGCACGCCCTGGGCGCCCACCGTCACCGAGACGTGACGACGAGGCGCGAACCGGTATCAACGTCGTGTCACTTCGAGCACGACCACATCTTCACGTCGTCGTACGCCACGGTCGCGGCGGCGGTCTCGATCGGCACGAACGGCCCGATCTGGAGGTCCAGGCCGCGCGGGGCCTTGGCCGGCTTGTCGAGATCGACGAAGCGACCGTCGATCGCGACGCGGTAGCCCTGCTGCGACCCGTGCACGAGCACCACATGCCAGAGGTCGGGAGGCGTCGGCCACTCCGCGAGCGCGGCGTCGAGGTTGCTTCCGTCGGCTACGTAGGATCTCGTCCCGCTGTGGACGAAGGACAGGTTGCGCCCGACGTCGAGGAAGTCGATGAGCTGGGCGAGGACGAACCTTTCCGGGGACGAGCTCTGGAACGAGAACGAGACGTCGGTGTCCGGGTCAGTCGACGATTTCCCGGACCGCCGGAGCACGTGGAACTCGTGCAGCCCGTTCGGCGTGCATCCGAGGACGAGCGCGGAGCCCGAACCGTGGTCCCTGTAGTCGAGCGGGCTCGCGCCGCACGCGGCGTTGCGCGTCCATGACGCCACGTTTCGGGCGTCGAAGGTGTCCGAGAAGGTCGGCGTCGTGGCCGTGCAGGGGAAGCCGGGGCTGCCGGCGTCCGCGGTGCCGTCCACCGCCCCCGGCGCGTCGCTCCCGGCAGCGCTGCCGTCCGACGCGCCCGCCTCCTTGGAGGGCTGCGCGCCGTCGTTGTGGGTCCCTGCAAACGCGCCGCACGAGGCGGCCACGGCCGACGCGACGAGCACCGCGGCGGCGAGCCCTCTGTGCCAACGTACGTGAGAAGGTCCGCCCCCCCGAGATTAGTGTGTGAACCCAGCAGGGCGAGACTGGCATGACCCATGACGATCGTGATGTCCTCGATGGCCGGGAGGCCCGAGACCCAGGTGACCGAGAAAGC
>SXGR01402900.1_pt1 | contig 15559 bp, 12 predicted proteins | sample 3174711 | NCBI WGS metagenome assembly SXGR01 (sample SAMN11356860, study PRJNA531348) | freshwater metagenome | isolation source: freshwater sample F1-60 | place: China: Fuxian Lake, Yuxi | collected 2017-12-25
ACGGCATCGCCGGCCTGCTCTTGCAGGGAACGGATGCGTTCCATGGTTCTGGAATTTTGGACCGTCGCCAAAACCCCGGAGGCCATCTGCGGATGGTCCTTGATCTTGCGAAGGGCCTGGCGAAGCCCGTCCACCAAGTCCTGGTAGCTGTGGTGTTGACCGCTGGCATCGGTGATTCCCTGGGTGGGCAGGAAAATGTTTTGGGGGGCGGTGCACATTTGCCCCGCGTACAACGAAACCGAGAAAGCCAAATTATCCCAAACGGCCTTGAGGTCCGGGGCCGAATGAACAAGCACGGCGTTGACCCCTGCTTTTTCGGTGAATATGGTTTTCCCAAAAAGGCTTTGGGCTTCCAGCCATTGGCCAAACTCACTGTTGCCGGTATAATCGATGGTGCGGACCTCCGGGTGGGTTGCCAGCTCTTTGGTGAGGGGATGCGCGGTGCTATCGCAGGCCAGTTGGCAGAGATTGGGGCTGAATCCGTTTTCTTGTAACACTGTTTGAATGACAGCCGTGACGATCGCAATGGGGTAAACAGCTTTGGGATGCGGTTTGACCAAAACCGGATTGCCGACCGCCAGGCTGGCGTAGATGCCGGGCAGGCTGTTCCAGGTCGGAAAGGTGGAGCAACCCACCACCAACGCCACCCCTTTGCCCACCGGTTTCCAGGTTTTGTGCAATTCGACGGAGATTTTGCCCATGCTTTTGACCCAATTGGCTTGTTCGGCATAGCGGGTTTGTTCTTGCCAGGCCATGGCCACGCATTCCAGGGCACGGTCCGCGGCATGGGGGCCAGAGGCCTGAAAGGACATCATGTAGGACTGCCCGGTAGTATGCATGGTCGCATGGGCTATTTCCACAAAATGATCGCGCAGGCGCATCAAACTTTCGACCAAGAGGGCGCAACGAAGCTCCGGCCCGGCTTTAACCCAGGAGGTTCTTGCCTTTTGGGCTTTGGCCACCAGGGTTTTGTCAGCAAACACAGGATAGCGAATGCCCAAGCCGCTCTGCAGATAGGGCGATACTTCTTCGCCTTCGAAGCGCAAAGGTTGATCCTGCAATAGACGATCAAAGTCTTTGTTCAGGGAGGCATGAAAGGAGGCTTCACCCTGGACGCCCGCTTCAGCGGGGTAGGCCTTGGGATTCTCGGGGAAGGGGCTATAATATTGACGATCGCGCAGGGCAGCTACTGCTTCTTGCAAGATGGGGCGGTGGGTTTCGATAAGGCTCATGATTGGGTATTGAATTGGGTAAAAATAGCTTGGTGCTTACCTTTACGCGGTAACCCATGAACAATTGCCGATAATGAAAGGTTTGGAACAATATTGCGAACGCCACAAGGCTTCGTTGGAGGGGGGAGGGGCTGCCCGCTTGGAGGCCCAGCATCGCAAAGGCAAACTCAGTGCCAGAGAGAGGCTTGAAATCCTGTTGGATGCCGGCAGCTTTGAGGAAATGGGCTCAATGGTCACCCATCGTTGCACCGATTTTGGTTTGGACAAAGACTTGATTTTGGGCGATGGGGTGGTCACAGGTTTGGGGAAAATCAATGGCATGACGGTCGCCGTTTTTTCACAAGATTTCACGGTGCTTGGGGGATCCCTGTCGGAGACCCATGCCGAAAAAATCGTGAAGCTTATGGATCTGGCCCTTCGAATTGGGGTTCCTTTGATTGGGCTAAACGATTCCGGGGGAGCGCGCATCCAGGAAGGGGTGACCTCCTTGGCAGGTTACGCGGATATTTTTTATCGTAATGTGAAAGCCTCCGGGTTGATACCTCAGATTTCGGTCATCATGGGGCCTTGCGCCGGGGGAGCCGTGTACTCGCCCGCAATGACGGATTGGATTTTCATGGTGGAGAAGACTTCGTACATGTTTGTGACCGGTCCCAATGTGGTCAAGACGGTAACCCATGAAGAGGTAAGTTCCGAGGATTTGGGGGGAGCACATACCCATGCAACACGTTCAGGCATCGCCCATTTCACCTACCCCAACGAAGGGGAATGCCTCATGGCCGTGAGGCAGCTGATGGCCTACTTGCCGCCGAATTGCGCGGAGCCTCCTCGCAGTGGTCATGGCTGGTCAGAACCTGGCCCCGGTGATTTACGCCCCGCCTTGGACCAGGTGGTCCCGGATTCTTCCAATACCCCTTACGATATGCATCAGGTGGTTCAGGGCCTCTTGGACAACGATAGCTGGATGGAGGTTCAGCCTGAGTTTGCCGAAAATATCCTGATCGGCTTCGGACGAATGAGCGGTCAAACGGTAGGGGTGGTGGCCAATCAGCCTATGGTCTTGGCGGGTGTTCTCGATAACAATGCATCCAAGAAAGCGGCCCGCTTTGTTCGGTTCTGCGATGCCTTTCGCATTCCGTTGCTGGTGCTGGTGGATGTGCCGGGCTTCTTGCCGGGTACCGATCAAGAATGGAACGGCATCATCACCAACGGGGCCAAATTGCTCTACGCCTTCGCCGAGGCCACGGTACCCCGCGTTACCCTCATTACCCGAAAAGCCTACGGCGGAGCCTACGATGTGATGAATTCCAAGCATATCGGGGCTGATTTCAATTTTGCATGGCCCTGCGCAGAAATAGCGGTCATGGGTCCCAAAGGGGCTGCCGAAATTATCTTCAAAGGAGAAATTGCTTCAAGCAATGACCCTGAATCGACTTTGAATCAAAAGGTTAACGAGTACATCGAAAAGTTCGCTAGTCCCTACATTGCCGCCTCCCGCGGTTTCATCGACGAGGTGATTCTCCCTTCAGAGAGCCGCAAGCGCATCCTCCGAGCCTTCGCTCATCTGCAATCCAAAGCCTTTGTTCCATCGCCGCGCAAGCATGGTAATATTCCCCTGTAGTATTTTAAACTTCAATTCAATATCAACCATGTCGGTCACTTATAAAATTTTAGGAATTTGTGTTTTGTTTTTTAGCTTAATTATTTTGAGCTTGCGTTTGGGGTCAAACAAAAATGGAAAAGTGGAACAAGAAAAAAAATCTACGGGACCGAATCGACAGTCGGATAGTACCGATACCACATCCAATTTATTAAATTTGAATTCATTACCGGCCAATGAGGGCCTAGTTTTTGATTCCATAGTAGGAAATAGAGGCGGTATTGCTTTTGTTAAATCGGAAGATATTGCCTCTAAATTTAAATTAATGGTACGGAAACGAAATGCGCTGCAAGTCCGACTTCAGAAAGCCGAGAAGGAATTTGAAGTGGAGGCTACTCGCTTCAGGAAAGAGGTTGAAGAATTTCAACGAAATGGCGCAGCCATGGGGGAGAGCCAACGTGCTAGTACCGAACAAATGTTGGCACGCAAAGAACAAAATTTAGTCCAAATGAGGGAGGGCATAATGCAAGAACTTTCTAAATCTGAAAGTATGGTGGATCAAGAATTAAGAGGACTTTTGGACAAAGAATTTGAACTCTTCAGCAAAGCGAGAGGCTATCGTTTCCTTATGGCTCGTCAAGTGGGATCTGGAGTTCTATACGGAGATAGTTTGGTGGATGTAACGAACCAATTGATCAGCTACCTGAATGCACGCTACCCCTAAAGGCTCACCAAAACCACTCAAATTACCAAAACCAACCTTGTCCGAGCATAATTCGGCCAGCCAATGGAAAGAGTACCGATAGGCCCAACACCACGGGGTTGATATTTTTCATTCTTAAATCCCTTTGGCATATGATTTCTTGGTCTTTGTATAAGAATAAGAACGCTGTCATTGCGCCATACACAAGCAAGGACTGCCCTAATAATGTCAATTCATGGACGGAAGCCCACCAATCATTGAGCTTGAATTGACCAACAGCCAAAGCGGTCCAATCCAGCCCATGAAAAAATGCAATGAGCAAAATTCCGCTTATTGCAGGAAGACCTATGGAAAAGAGCAGATGTTCTTTACGCATTTTCTTCATCACCATATGCTTTGAAAATGCGCATTCCAAGGCCCATTTGCTGAGCAATGCCGATAAACCAAGCATGGCGAGGATGGATAAAAAAAAGAGAATGAACAAAACCACGGAATTCAAATATAACCAGCCGGCTACATAGCCAAATTCTTCCCCAGAAACCATCCCCGGAAGCACGCAACCAGTCAGGCGCAAATAGCTGTGGAACACTAACCAAAAAGCACATATTTTCCAATAACCTTCCATACGTTTGAGAACCAAGAAGAGCGTGGTGTACAATATGCTTTGAAGGAAATCTATCACTATTGGGGCTGTGAATATCGAAAGGGCGTCACCGCGCTCCCATCCGACCACATTGGAGAACAGAATTTTATGATGATAAATCACTGGGCCACGCGATGACAAGGAGGCTAGAAATGCCGAGGCGATTTTGCCTGGTAAATAGACCAAAGCGTAAGCCAACCCAAAAAATCCCCAGGAATACAAAAAGGTGCTGAGGTAATATCGCGGTAGATTTTTGACGGAACTCTTGAGGCTTTTACCGGGGTTTAAAGCCATTCTTTCTCGGTCATCGCTAACACGCAATCTTGAGTCACTGGTCTTGGTAAGCGTGTCCGTCTCCTCAGCAATCAAGGAGGAACGTTTAGCGCGATCCTTGGAATGTTTGCTGGACCTTCGAGAGCGATTCTCAAAATGGAAATCATCACCTGCTAAACTCATGTTTGCGTTATCTAAATCAAAAATAAGCCTAAGTGTTGCTGTTTTTTTTATAAGAATTAGTTACATAATTAATATTATGTATAGTAAAGAAGAGGGAATCCATGCTCGATAAACCATTTATCGTATTTCAGTATTTCTTTTGGCCCACTATGCTCTCCTCGCAAATAGAATTATCGTTTTGGGAAAACCTAGCGTTCACTGGGCCTTGGGATTTTGTCGTGGTCGGAGCTGGCGTCACCGGTTTGCATGCAGCCATTGAAATCAAAAGACAACAACCCCGTTTCAAGGTTCTGATCTTGGAAGCGCGAGCTTTGGGAACCGTCGCAAGCACTCGCAATGCAGGATTCCTTTGCCTTGGTTCCCCATCGGAACTCCAAGCGGATTTGGAAAAGCTTGGCGAGAGCGATCTGATAGAGCTTATCTCTGCCAAATGGTCTGGTATCCAAAGAACCTTAAATTTATTGGGCGGAAATGCTGTAGGTCTACGAAATGTGCGGGGTTATGAGGTTTTTGCCAAGGAGTATTCGCGATACTCTCAAGCCGTGTCAAGCCATGATTCTGTTGTACAGGATTTACCTAAATTGAACCAAATTTTGGCCGAAGCTTCAACCAAACCTATTCCTTACATGTCCAATCGCCGCAGAAAGGGCGCGATGATGCAAAAGCCCTTGCCCGCTCCATATTTCGGCGATTGGAAAGCTTTCCAAGGAGGTCTTTCTGCCCCTTCAAACCCTTGGGGGCCCGAGGCTGCTGGTCTCCTACCTATGGCATGGGAGGGTCAAGTAAACCCGTTTCTGCTCAGGGAGTCACTCCTGCGCTATGCCCGGAATCTTGGAATTCGTATTCAAGAGGGCTTGCAGGTCGTTCAAAGTGATGCGCAGAATCTCACCGTACGCTCCGACTTATCTAACAAGGATGACATTAATAATGAATCTTCTAATATACTAAATATAAAGGCAAAAAATATTATCATTGCAACCAATGCTTTAACCAAGAATTTATTTCATGACCAAATTGCTCCGATAATTCCTCAGCGTGGGCAGATGTGGCATAGTGCAGCGTTGAGACCTGTTGATTTGGAACGTTTGAATGGTAATTATCATGCAGACCGAGGATATATCTATTACCGAACTTACCAAGACCGCTTGCTGTTGGGCGGTGGTCGTAATCAAGATTTCAATTTAGAACAGACTACTGAATGGTCTGAAAATCAGTTGATAAGTGATTATTTAAAATCTTACTCTGTGGATGTTTTGGGTTTATCCCCTGATTTGGAATGGGAATTCCGCTGGAGTGGTACGATGGGCTTCACGGAATCAGGGCTTCCACAATGCAAGGATTTGCAAAACGGCAAATGGTTGGTTGCCGGAATGAACGGAATGGGAATGGCCTTGGGACCTGAGATGGGCAGACGAGTGGCCTGTATGGCCCTAAAGGCTTGTTGATAAGGCTTTGGACCTTCAGGAATGGCCTGTGGCGGCGAGCCATCGCTCTGCATCAAGCGCGGCCATACATCCGGTACCCGCTGCCGTAACGGCCTGTCGGTAAATTTTGTCTTGAGCATCGCCTGCCGCAAAGACTCCCTCAATATTGGTACGCGTTGAACCGGGCGCGGTGAGCAGGTAACCCGTCTCGTCCATATCCAACTGACCTTGGAAAAGTGATGTATTGGGTGTATGCCCTATCGCCACAAAGAAGCCCTGAATCGCAATTTCCCTTAGGCTACCATCCATCGTATCGCGTAGTCGTACGCCTTCCACTTGATCACCTCCAAGGATTTCATCGGTCTCGCTGTTCCAGTGAACTGTCAGATTTGGGGTGCGAAAAACCCTTTCTTGCATGGCCTTGGACGCTCTAAGTTCGCCTCTTCGTACAATCAGGTGAACCGATTTACATATTTTGGCCAGGTAGGTGGCCTCTTCAGCTGCCGTATCCCCTCCTCCTACGACGGCCACGTCTTGACCCCTAAAGAAAAATCCATCGCAAACAGCGCAAGCCGAAACGCCGTGACCATTCAATCTCTGTTCAGAGGCTAATCCTAACCATTTGGCCGAAGCACCTGTGGCCACAATCACAACGTCAGCAGTCAGTTCTACCTGACCATCCACCGTGATGCGTTTGGGTTGTCCGTTCAAATCAACCTTGGTAACGATACCGTAGCGGATTTCGGTCCCCATCCGCAAGGCTTGTTGCCGGAAGTCTTCCATCATCTGCGGACCCTGAACGCCTTCTGCATAGCCAGGGTAATTTTCGACTTCGGTGGTGATGGTCAATTGGCCGCCGGGTTGGAGACCCTGGTACAGGAGAGGGTTCAGCCCTGCCCTAGCGGCGTAAATCGCAGCGGTGTATCCGGCAGGCCCAGAACCCATGATGAGGACAGTATGATGTTCCATGATATTGTATATGGTTTGACTCCAGATGGAGTTTGCGAAAATACGTTATTTACTTGGGTACGATGTACCGGTAGTGCACCGAACCGTAACCTGCCCATAGCCCCAGGGCTCCACCGCGCAGGGCTTTCAAATTTGTGGTCACCGTAGGTTGAGCACCGAAAGGTCCACCCCCTCCCCCTGCTGCCTGGGATAAGCTACGCCAAAACAAAAATCCAGTACGGTCAATGGATGCCCATTTGATATCGATGGTATCCCCCGATTGAAACAAGCCAAATTCATCAAAGGTGGTAGAATCGTTGAACAAATAGGCTTCTTTGCCTCTTGGTAACACAAAGTCAATGCTTTGGCCGTTGAAGAATTGATCGTCGTAGACCGAGTTGAACGCCGATGACCACTGGAACTCGCTATTGGATTTGGTAAAAATCCGAACCTGATCGCCCAGGAACTGCGGATCACGGTAACGGTAATATAATTGGACCAGTTCGCTATCCCTCCTTGTCGGGTTCGCGGTTGGATTGGACTGCTTTTGTATGGCTGCCCTTGTTCGGGTCCAGATGGAATCCATTCGGGATGGCGGTGGGACCAAGGTCGTAGCGACTATTTCATGGTCGGGATGCACGATGCGTAAATTGTAATATTTGTTATGCTGTCCCCGAATCTTGGTGCCAGCATAATTGAAAACTGTCCAGTATTGCAGAATTGGAAATTCGGGGAACTGAAGTGGACGCAAAGTATCGAAAACGGTATTCCCTACGGAATCAAGGCAGGATGCAATGACCGTAGACTTATAATCTAGAAGGTTGAGCACCGCATTCAAATCCACCGGATCGAAATAAGCAGAGTTCCTGCTTAGGCTGACTTTGATAAGGGAATCAGGCTCTACCACCCCATAGACCACGAGGAAAGGTTTGGGTGGCGGTAGATCTAGCGTAATATTTTTCTCACAGCCCACCATAAGCAAAGAAAACATCATCCATAGAAACGTCCTAATCGCTGGTTTGAAAACAAAATGACCCTGCATCTTCATCAAAATTTAAAGTTCCAGGTTACGGAAGGGATAACGGGAAACAGCGAAACTTGCTTTGCCTGTACTTTCAGCGAGTTTTGTTGCAAAGAGCCTTCATTATCCAGGTAGATAAAGAAGGGATTTAACCGGCTGTAAATATTATATACCGCAAAGACCCATTCACCCAGGTAACGGCGTCGACTCCTAAGATTTAATTCTGTACCTGCAGCAATTGGATTTTGGTTGAGGCGTTCAGCGCGAGGGGTGTACACCGCAGAGAAATCCAAACGATGGTAGTTCGGTAATCGAAAAGAGTTCCTGTCCCCTATTTGATCAATGATTTGGCCTTCAAAGAAATAACGGGACTCAGGCAGGGTATACGCATTGCCGGTCGAAAAAACAAAGGTCCCAGAGAATTTCCAACGCGAGCTATGGTTCCAAGAAGCCACCACGGATAGATCATGCCGACGATCAAACTTGTAAGGAAAAGTTCTGCCGTTCATGATATTCGGGAAATTTCGGTTGGTCCATGACAAGGTGTAACCAATCCAGCCACTCAATGCACCCTTGGCTTTTTTCACAAAAAATTCTGCACCGTAAGCCTCCCCTCGGCCAAATACCAAGTCATTTTCAATCAACGGATTGAATCCATTGACTGCGCCTTCCCGGAAATCAATTTGGTTGCGAAGATCCTTATAATACAATTCTACAGAAGTTTCGTACGAATTGCTTGAAAAATTGCGGAAATAACCTGCAGCATATTGGATTCCAATCTGGGGCTTGACTTTGAGGGTGCTGGGAATCCATAAATCCGCTGGCAATGATGTTCCCGAAGAAGAAGCCAAATGAATAAACTGCAAATTGCGGGTAATACCGATTTTGAAAGAAGATTGTTTGTCAATCAAATAGCGAAGATTGAACCGAGGTTCCCATCCGGGATAGAAGACTACTTTACGACCAGAAGCGAATCCTACACTGTCCAATCTTTCTACCAAAGAAAGGTCCTTGTAGCGTTCATAACTGTAAGGACCGTATTGTTGGAACATGGCAAAGCGAAGCCCCGCATTGATTTGCCACTGATCGTTGATATCCCATTCGTCACGAACATAGGCGGCCCATTCAATGGCATTTAGACGTGGAATATTGTTGGTTTGAATATCGAATTCCCCGGTGCGTCCTTGAACAACCGAAGGTAAAAACCAATGTCGAATCCATTGACTCCCTGCTTTGAGACGATGGCCTGAACTCAAATGGATATCAAAATCCTGCTTAAGGGTAACGTTACGAACCCCAGAATTCAATCGTAATTGAAAATCATTTTGTTTGAAGCCCGTTCCAAAATTGAAATCGCTATAAATCATGGAATGATTCACAAAGATTCTCGGCCCAAGGATACGGTTCCACCGCAAGGTCGCTGTGGTATTACCCCATGGAATATCAAATTGAAAGCCATTTTCGCGGTTATTGAAATTAAATACATCCTTCCCAAGGTAAGCCGAGGCGTACAGCCTGTCTTTGGGGGTTGGTTGCCAATTGATTTTGGCGTTGAGGTCGTAGAAATAATATCCGGATCCTTTGGCGGTGGCATCCTCAGGAATCAAGGGATCCGCCAAGACATCAATGTAGGTACGTCTGCCCGATAGGATGTAGGATGCTTTGCCTTGTTTGAGCGGTCCTTCCGTGGTAAATCGTGAAGCAATCAATCCCAAGCCCCCTTGCGTCACAAACTTTTGGTTATTCCCTTCCCGCATGCTCAGATCTAGCACAGACGAAATTCTACCCCCGTATTCCGCAGGCATTCCCCCTTTGATAATTTGCGAGTTGGCCAAGGCATCTGCATTGAATACCGAGAAAAAGCCAAACAAATGGGAGGCGTTGTAAACCACTGCCTCATCCAACAAAATGAGGTTTTGGTCAGGTCCTCCACCTCTGACGTAAAAGCCTGTGGTACCTTCTCCTCCGTTTTTGATGCCGGGCAAGAGTTGTATGGTTTTGAGAATATCGGCCTCCCCCATCAGTGCGGGCAGGCTCTTGACTTGCTTGATATCCACTTCGCTGACGCTCATTCGTCCTTGGGTCACGTTGGCATCTTCTCTACGCCCTAACACTACGACCTCTGCGGCCTGAATACTGGTTTCTTGTAAGGTAAAATTGATTTGCTTATTGGTATTGAGTGAGATTGTTTGCCGGATGCTTTTGTAGCCCAGGTATTGAACGATTAGGTTATGTGTGCCAGAATCCAAGGTGAGCACGTAATACCCGTAGGTGTTGCTCGAGGTGCCAAAGCCTGCCCCTTCAACCTGTACCGTCGCACCCAGGAGATTTTCTCCATTCTGACTTCTCAGATAACCCGATACTGCATAGCGAGGAATTTTGCGTGGCAGTTCTTCCGAAACCATCGCTGTGGCATTGTTGGAGAACACAGCGCTTACCAATCCTAATATGATAGCGGTCCAAAAAGAATTTCGACTATACAAGGTTAAAGGTTGATTAGGCAAGGGATACGGTCTTGATAAAATAGGCCTACAATACTTATGATATACAAGCCTACCCCTGGTTTGTTTTCTAAACGCATTAAATTCCTTTCATCAGATATTCGAACATAGTCTTGGCTCATGATGAACTGACCCGCCATGTTGTACCATGTAATTCGATAATCTCCGGCAGGGATTCCTGCTTCCCATTCAAGGGTACTTGGAACAGTTAAGGATGCCGGTTGAGGATATAATCGAATTTGCGGATAATCATTCATCCCATTCGGCGAGAAGCCCGCCAAGGTCAAAGCCAATTGCATATTGGGAATCCCATACCCGTTGAAGGTATCCGGATTGGATTGTCTGTTGGCGCAGCGCTGCAATAAATCAAAGATTTCCATATTTCGTCGACTAGGAAGGGCCTGCCATAAACAGGCTGCTAAACCAGCCATGATGGGTCCTGAAAAAGAGGTACCCGAAATATAGGCTACGCCCGGTCCGGGTATCTGGCAAGAGGCTGCCCCGGCCCCAACTGACATGACATTGGGTTTAATCCTTCCATCTGCGGTCGGCCCCATGCTGCTAAATCCTGCACGTTGCCCTAGAGTATCCACCGCGCCGACAGCCAATACCGAATCACCGTCGGCAGCAGCTCCAATTTTGTACCAAGGCCCCCCCCCATAGTTTCCTGCGGAATTCACCACCAGGATACCTTTGGCGGCAGCCCAATCAGAGGCTATGGTCATCCGAGCGGTGTTCCCGTCCATATCCGACCAAGGGTGATTCATGGAAGGTTGATCAAAGGTGGTATAAATCAACGAAGAATTAAAAACATCAGCACCGGCGCTGTCTGCTCTTTCGGCAGCGGCTACCCAATTGTCTTCTTCAACAGGATTTTCAGAACCTCCGACATTGTTTTCGCTTCGGTAGAGCATGTACTGCGCTTCCGGCGCGGTGCCCATGAGCTGTCCAGGAATATTAGCTGCCAAACAACCCATCACGTAGGTTCCATGGCTATCAAATTCATAAACGCCAGAATCCATGTCCACAAAGTCATAGGTATCCACAATACGATTCCGCAAATACAGCGAGTCAAAGACAGGCATATTGGGCATGTTTACGAAACCCGCATCGAAGACCGCGATCCTCATCCCCTGGCCCCGATAATTTCGATTATGCAAAAAATCCCCTTGGTGTAAACGAATTTGACCGCCTGAGAATCCGTAAACCGAAGAGGTACGGTTGGAGATTTCAGAAGAGGGCAAGGGAACAAGCTTCTCCTCCAAATATTTATTCTTAATTATCCCATCCCTTCCCGATCCCGCCACCCTTCCGTTGGGAGTGCTGAGGCGCACAAAAGGGAAACTCATTATCCTCTGCCGAATCAGCGAATCGTTGTTAGGAATTCTCACCGTTACCCCGTTGAGCCAACGGCTGCGGTGTTTTACGATACCCCCTGCGGTCTGAATACTGTCTATATATGGCTGATAAACAGGTAAATCACTGCTGTCCAATGGAATTCCCTGACGAACTCTTCGAGCAATGGAACGAGCAGAGAGAAAGGCCTGGGGCTGATTCAGGCTGTAGGATCCTGCTGGTTTGGAACGGAAAGAAATCCAATACCAATCCCCGCTCTGTGCCGATAGGGAATTTGAAAATGTCATAGCAAGGTAGAATATGCATGGCAACCCAAGGAATCCGGAGCCGGCAAAGGCAGAAATTCTGTAAGTCATTTATTTAAGGGGTATTAAGTGATACACGTTGTTGGAGTAATTGACGATTCATAGGCACAGAGGAATGGATCCAACCACCGCCTAGGACGGAATCTCCTTCATAGAATACCGCCGATTGACCCGGAGCAATGGCCTTGACAGGAGCCATAAATTCAACAATGACCCGATGACCATCCGCTTTCACAAAGGCCGGCGTACCTGGGTCTTTGTAGCGGATTTTCACAACCGCATCCAACCCCTCATTAGGTAAAGATGCGATTTTTTGCCAATTCAATTGATGGACAATCATGGTAGTACGATCCAAATCTTCCAAATCCCCTAGCACCACTAAATTTCGATCGGCATCAATCGATACCACGTATTTAGGAGTTCCGAAAGCAGTTTCCAACCCTTTGCGCTGACCAACAGTATAGAAAGGGTAACCTTGATGACTACCGATTGTATGCCCATCAGTATCCACAAAGGCACCTCCCATCACGCGTTGTTCCAAACCGGGTACCCTGCGTTTAAGAAATCCTCGATAATCGTTATCCGGAACAAAACAAATCTCATAGCTTTCAGGCTTGCTGACCAAACTACGGTAACCTCGTTCCATGGCCATGGCACGAATGGAGTCCTTGGTATAATCCCCCATGGGAAAGAGGGTTTTCTTCAATGAATCTTGGCTTAATCCCCAGAGTACATAGGATTGATCTTTGTTCAGATCATCACCGCATAACACATAACGCCTGCCATTGTCACCCGTAGCCAAACGGGCATAGTGTCCCGTGGCAAGGTGTTCGCAATCCAATTGTTCAGCCCTCTGCAGCAGAGCATCCCACTTGATATGGGTATTGCACATGATGCAAGGGTTGGGCGTTCGTCCCGCCAAGTATTCCTCAACGAAATAATCAATTACAGAATCTCCAAAATTCTCTCGAATATCCAAGATGAAATGTGGAAAGCCCAAAGACACGGCAACCTCCCTGGCATCGTTGATGGAATCCAGACTGCAACAACCCGTTTCTTTCCGGTTACCCCCGGATGCCGCATAGTCCCAGGTCTTCATGGTTAGGCCCACTACTTGATGACCCTGTTCATGTAGCAACGCAGCAGTCATGGTGGAATCCAACCCACCACTCATGGCCACAAGCACCCTCGAAGCGGGTTTATTTATCAACATGGGGCAAATCTACGGGTATATACAGGGTCTTCATTTCCTATTGACCCCTAATTTTGGAGATCTACTATGAGTCAAACCTCAGCCAAAGAAATCGCACTTATCCATCGACTCAAAGTCATGGAACAGGAGTTCAAGATTGCCGGGCTTCGCATCCGATACGAAAAAGGAAATTTTCAGTCCGGTTATTGCCTTTTTGAGCGACAAGGGGTTGTTATTGTCAATAAGTTTTTTTCCCTTGCTGCCAAAATCGAGACCCTCGAGGAAATCAAGCGATTTATCGAGGATAAAGCCATTGTTGATGAGGCTGAAAATACCGATGTTCAGGTTGCTGAGCCTGCAGACATATAGCTGGAATTTCGTAAAATGGGAAACCTCTTTATTGAGTTTTTGGGGACAGGAACATCGCAAGGGGTACCGCTCATCGCTTGCGATTGCGAGGTATGTCGGTCTGTTGATCCCAAAAACCGACGGCTCCGCTCCTCCGTTTGGGTCCAGCACCCCAAGGTCTCCGTTGTCATCGATTCCGGACCGGACTTCAGGCAACAAATGTTACGATCAAGGGTAAAGAACTTGGACGCCATATTGTTCACCCATGCCCACAAAGATCATATTGCAGGTACGGACGATGTAAGGGCTTACAATTACCTGCAACAGAAACCCATGCCGATTTATGCGGACCTTAGGGTGCAAGAAGCGTTGCGCAGAGAATTTTATTATGCCTTTGAAGGCACCCGATATCCTGGAATCCCGGAACTACACCTTATAGAAATTGACGATAAGCCTTTTGATTTGAACGGTATGCCGGTGATTCCCTTGCCGGTCATGCACATGAATCTTCCTGTCAAGGGGTTTCGAATGGGCCCCTTTGCCTATATCACGGATGCTAATTCAATTCCGGATTCTACGGTTGATTTGCTGCAAGGTTGTGAAGTATTGGTTCTGAATGCGTTACGTAAAACCGCTCATCCCTCGCATTTCACTTTGGGGCAGGCCCTGGAGCAAGCCGAACGAATTGGCGCTCCCCACACCTACCTTACCCATATTTCTCATCAGTTAGGTCTTCATGAAGCCGTTGAAAAATCTTTGCCTCCTGGAGTTTCCCTTGCCTACGATGGCTTGCAATTATCCTTCGATATTCCTGATTAATTTGTGACCAAAATTTAGAACCCTATGGAAATCAGCACCAAAATACCTTATTTCGAACTTCGTGGTTGCGATGATCAAACCCATTCCCTCATGGATGTCAGCGATAAATCGTGCATCCTGATCATGTTCATTTGCAATCATTGTCCCTATGTTGTGGCTTATTTGGACCGAATTACCAAATTGATCGATCATTACTACGAAGACAATCTTGGGGTTCTACTCATCAACTCCAATGATCCTGCCAAATACCCTATTGATTCCTTCGAAGGTATGCAAACCCTTGCCAAGCAATACGGCTGGGAATCTATATACTTGCACGATGAAGATCAATCCGTCGCAAGATTATTTGGAGCTCAACGAACACCTGAAGCTTTCCTTTTTAATTCAAACCGCGAATTAGTGTATCACGGTGCTATTGATGATAGCTGGGAACAGCCCAATTTAGTCACTAAGGTTTATCTGGAAGATGCGGTGGAGTGCACCCTTGACGGATTGGAAGTAGATATTCCTCATGTAGATCCAGTGGGTTGTACCATCAAATGGAAAGCTAATTAAAACCAAACACATGCCCAATGAAATTCCTTGGAACGAGGATCGTATCAATGCTGCTCGCTTATTGATCGAATCCGCATGGGCATCACCGGAACATCGCTCGGATCCTGCGCTTCTGCACGTTGTGGAGGACACGATGGCCGCTTTGGATCAAGGAATATTGAGGACAGCCTCACCCGTTGGCAACGGTCAGTGGGAGGTTCATGAATGGGTCAAAATGGCTGTTTTGATGTACTTTCCAGCGCATACATCACAGGTTTTGGAGGCTGGTGACCTGTCATTTTACGATAAAGTGCCCATCAAAAACTCCTTCGCCTCTCTTGGCATCCGTGTTGTTCCCCCTGCAGTAATTCGATACAGTGCTTTCGTGGAAAAAGACTGCATCATAATGCCCTCCTTCATTAATGTAGGGGCAAGGGTCGGATCAGGCACGATGGTTGATACCTGGGCTACCGTGGG
>SXGR01641552.1_pt1 | contig 15559 bp, 18 predicted proteins | sample 3174711 | NCBI WGS metagenome assembly SXGR01 (sample SAMN11356860, study PRJNA531348) | freshwater metagenome | isolation source: freshwater sample F1-60 | place: China: Fuxian Lake, Yuxi | collected 2017-12-25
AATCGCTGCAGCACGCCGAGCGAGCCGTGGAACTCTTGCCAGACAATGCTCAGGCCCATTTCCTGGTTTTCGGAGCCACCGGCCGGCTCGCGCAGCTCGATGGTCTCGCGGCCGCAGCCCTCGAACTGGTCTCGCTCAACCGGCGCCTCGACAAGGTGCTCGAACTCGACCCCAAACATGCCAACGGGCTCGCGGCCCGGGGTGGGATGCTGGTCAAGCTGCCGCGACTGCTCGGCGGCGATGTCGACGAGGGCGTCACCTTTCTCGAACGTGCGGTCGCGCTCGACCCCGACGGCGTGGGCAAACGGCTCGAGCTGGCCGAGGCCTACAACATCGCCGGACGCCGCGACGATGCCCTCCGCCTCTCGCGCGAGGGCCTGGCCGTGGCCAGGGCGCGCGGCAAGACCGACAAGATTGCACTCTGCGTCGCGTTCCAGGAGGACCTCGAGCAGGCCTGCGAGGGCTGTCCGGTCGAACTGATCGGACGCTGAACCCAAGGGGAGATCGTCCTATGGTCGAGAAAATCGTCGAACTCACGGGCACCTCGAGCCGTTCGATCGAGGAGGCCGTACAGATGGCCCTCTCACGCGCCTCGGTCACGGTGAGCGGGATCCGCCGGGCCGAGATCACATCGACCACGGCCCTGGTCGAAAACGGGCGCATCAACGGATGGAAGGTCGAACTGCGCGTCGCGTTCGAAATCCGCGACCGGATCCACGAATGACCGAGCCCGTCCCGGATGCGGCCCGGATGCGGGAGGTCGCCCCGGGGGTCCTCGAGGTCTTCCTGCCGCTGCCGTCGAAGCCCTCGATCGTCAACGTCTTCCTGATCGCGCTCGGCGGCGAACGCTGGGCTCTGGTCGACACCGGCACCGGACGCGAGGAGAGCCGGGCCGCTCTGGACGAAGCCCTGGCGCGCCGCGGCATCGAGCCGGAGGCGCTGACCGAGCTGCTGGCGACGCACCACCACCCCGACCATTTCGGCGCCTCGGCGTGGCTCAAGGCCCGCGGTACGCGCATCCACCTGAGCGCTCTCGAGCGCGATCGCGTGGCCTACGCGCTGAACGCCAGTGCCGAGGACATGCTCGTTCACGGCCGCCGCCACGGCATGCCGATCCCGGCACAGCCCACGGGCGCGCCGAGCCCGATGGACCTCTGGGCGGCCAGCTTCCAGCCCGCGACCGAACCCGATCATCTGCCGGAAGACGGCGAGGTGCTCGAACTGGGCACGCGGCGGTTCCAGGCGATCTGGACGCCCGGGCACACGCCGGGCCATCTTTGCTGGCTCGACCTGGAGAGCCGGATCCTCTTCGTGGGCGATCATCTGCTGCCGAAGATCACGCCGCACGTCGGCGTCTTCGCGACCAGCCCGCCCAATCCTCTCGGTGACTTCCTGGCCTCACAGGAAAAGGTCGCAGCCCTCGACGTGGCTCTGGTCTGCCCGGCGCACGGCGGGGTCTATGCTGACCACCGCCACCGCGCAGGCCAGCTCGTGGCGCACCATGAACACCGCCTGCGCGTCATGGCCGACCTGCTGCAGGCCGGCCCGAAGAGTGCCTTCGAGGTCACCCGTCAGGCGTTCGCGTGGGTCTTCGAGGACGGCGTCAACCGCTTCCAGATCGGGGCTGCCGTGATGGAGACCATCGCCCACCTCGAGTTGCTGGCCGTGCGCGGGACCGTGCCGCGCACGCTTGGCGAGGATGGCGTCGTGCGCTTCGGCTGAAAGAAGCAACCGGCGGGAGACCGGCGGGGGAGAGGAGGAACCCCACCGGCCTCGACCGCCGGTCCGAGCAACACTGCCAGATTTTTGTGGGTCCAGTTGGACGGCTACGGTTTTCGGAGGGGGTGGCGTTCGCCCTTCCTGCTGACCGGATCACCGCTTCCCGGATCCTCCGGCGTGTCGCCCACACCTAATATTCTCCCAAATTGGTCCTTATTCAAGGACCTTTCCCACATTCAGCTCGATCAGGCGGCCCGCCGTGTCGATTTCGATCGATGCCGGTCGCCCGCGCTGTAGGGACCCCCATGACACGGCGCGTCCTTCGCTCATGACAGTCGATTCGGGCGTCTTCCGGCCACGCAGCCCGTCCACCTCGACGGAGCGTTCATCCACGAAGGTGATGGCGCCTCGGCCCACGCGGGTCTCGGCCGACGCCAGGACCGACCCCGCCGAGCCGAGGACGATCCCGAGTGCCAGCCCAAGCGCCATCGCCCGGGGGGGCAGGGGCCGTCCTGGGATGCTTGTCCGTGGCCGATGCCCGCACCCGAGGGCGAGCGCCGTCGCCACCCGGTCCAGGGGCCGCCATGGAATGCTTGTCTTGGCCCGATACTCCCGCGCGGGCGCGAAGCCGAGCGCCATCGCCCAGCGGGTCTGTCGGCCGCGCGGCGCGCGGCTCGTCCCTTCCTCCCCTGCTGCCATCTCGGTCTACCTCCTTAACCTCGCGTCGCTCGGGCGATCCCCGTCCTGGCCTTCAGCCACCACAGTCCGCGCACGGACCGGGTTTGGCGGCCTCGAGATGCACGCCACTGGCCGGATCCACGCCCGCGGTCTGGACGTTTCGGCGCGAATCGAGATCGAAGACGTGCATCCGACCGAGTCCTTCGTTCTGGCCGAACTGGGCGGCCCGCACGCGGCCATCGGTAGTCCGCACCAGCAGGTTCCCGGGAAGCGCCCGGTAGCCGACGTAGGACGCGAGCACCGTGGCCTTGAGTGCTGCCGCCGAGCCCGTCAGATCGACCGCGCGTGGGCCCATGTCGGGCACGAAGTTCAAATCATCCTCGAGCGAGAAGGAGGCGCCACCGTCGGCGGTATGAAAGGCCTGGGCCGCGTCGCGGGCGAGCGCTCCGGTCAGCGCCGACATCTGCGAGGAAGTCGCCACCTGGAGGGTCAGAGCCGAGAGCGCGACGATGAGTCCGAGGGCGACGATCATCACCATGCCGCGCTCGTCGGCGAGCCGGCAGGCCGGGGCACGCGAGGGCCCGGCGCGCATCATGCAATCCCCTGGCGGAACGCGAGGTTCCGCACCTGGGCCTCGGTCCGCACGCGGGTCCGCGGCGGTCCACTGTCGGGAAGGGCGTCGGGCTGCGCCACCGTGAGGTCGAGCACGATGCCGCGCAGGTCGTCGCCCGGCACATCGCTCACCGTGCCGTCTTGGGCCACGAAGCTGAGCGCCACGCTCTCCACCTCGTCGGCAAGCAGGACGCCGCCGCGGGTCAGCAGGCCGCCAGAAAGCACGTAGGTGACCTCCTCGATCTGGCTCACACTCGGCCCGACCGGATAGGCCCGGCCGAGCGGCGAACTCAGCGTCAGGCTTATGTTCGCTCCGGCAGCCGAAACCGCGGTGAGCGTGCGCACCTCCGAGTACATCCCACTGTCCACCACGATCCGGGCACCGCTGAGGAAAGCGCCGGCGAGCGGCGGGGCGACGACGAGGGTGTTGCTGCCGGCAGCAGCGCTCTGGGCCAGCGTCGTCACGGTATTCGAGAACGCGCCGCGCAGGATGAGCGTGCCGGTACCGCCGCTGGTCGTATAGTCGAGCGGCGGCAAGTCGGCGTCGGCACCCACACCGAGCATTCCGTAGCCGGCCATGCGGAGATCCTGGCGCAGGATCTCGCCGAGATGCCGACCCGTCTGCTGCGCGTCGGCCAGCCCGCGCTGACTCGCGGCACTGCGCCCCTGCACCGCGACCGCACCGAACATGACACCGAGCACGACGAGCCCGATCGCGGCCGACACGAGCAGCTCGATCACGGTGAACCCGGCCTCGCTCGCGCGCCGGGAGGCGTCAAGTCGCAGCTTGCGCTGGCGGCAGGGCGACCCGGAAGCTTCGGGACGGGGCGTGCTCACGGATTTGTTACCTGACTCACCATCGTCGAGAGGGCCAGGTAATGTACCCCGAAGCGATCGTCCCAGACGACCGCAACATCGACCTTCCGCGACAGACCGACATCGCTGACGATCCGGAGTGCGATGAATGTTTCACCTTGACGCTGCTCGCTCGCGGCCGTGGTCGTGATCTGGGCCCACGAGCTGCGCCGCATCCGCTCGAGGTGCTCCTCGGCGAGCAACGTGGCCAGTCCCTGGTTGTTGCCGAGCGACTGCGCCTTGCTGGCGACGGCGTGCGTGCCCGCGAGGCCGAGAAAGGCGATCGCGATGATCAACGCTGCCGCCAGCGTCTCGATCAGCGTGAAACCCCTCTCGTCCCGCAAGCGAATCATTGCCAGCCGCCCGCTCCGTTCTGCCGGAAGACTCGCGCGCGGCCGACACCGGTCACCGCGACCGCGTAGCCGAAGGCACCATCGGCGGTGGAGACCACGAAGGTTCCCGACGTCGAGGGCAACCCGCGGGCGTTGAAGGCCAACGGCGTGCTCGGTACCGCGCCCGCGAGCGGCGTGCCCCAGGGATCACTGGCGGCGCCATTGGTCTGGAACGAGATGCCCGGCATGCTCTGGCTCAGGTCGACACTGCGGATCACGGGGTCCGAATCCGGATCGATCGCGGGCGGAACGGCGGCGCGACGTACCTGATAGACCACTCCGCCACCCGCGCCGGTCGAAATGTAGTGCGGCACGCCTGTCCGCAGGCTCATGGTTCGCGCCCAGTGGACATTGCCGAGCAACTGCGTCGCGGCCGCGCTCGAGCGCATCTGGCTGGTGAGCTGCGAGTACTGGGGCACGGCGATGCCGCTCAGGATCGCGATCATGGCCAGCACGACCATCAGCTCCATGAGAGTCCAACCCGACTCACCGAGCCGTTCCGTCTTCCTCGATCTCACCACCACACCTCCACCCCACCCAAGGCCGGAGTCGCCGCGCGACTCCGCCCGAACCAAGGCTCAGACACAGCAAGCCGCGTTCCGGGCTCCTGCCCGTCAACGCCCAAGCCGTGGGCCGGTCGGGTTGGCGAGGTCAAACCGGGGACTTCCCCGATACGACTCAGCAGAGTTCTGGATCGATCGAGCGACATTCGCCGGAGAACCCACCGGGTGCCGGCCGGCGAACTCCGGGCAGCCCGGTTGGGCGTCGAGACCTTCGGGCGGACGCCAGCGCGGATGCGACGCCGCCCGGCCGCCGCCGCGTGGCAGAGCCGGCGGAGAGTCGCCGCGCCGTCACTTCCTTCACGGCCGACCCGGCGCCCGGAGCATCTCAGCGAGCGGCTCCGGCTGGGTCGCGCCCTGCCGCGCCGCAACAACCGCGCAACGACGCCAAGCAGGCGGTGGGTTTCGCCGGCGCTCCGGCCGGGTCGCGCCCTGCTCCGCCGCAACAACCGACGCCGCTCGCCGGCGGCGGTGACTTCCGCCCAAGCTCGGCGAGTCGCGAGTTGCCCCGCGGCAACTGAGGTGGAGCCCATTTTTCGGACCACGGCGTGACCTCGCCAAGGTGGATCCCGCATGGGGTCGAGGCGGAACGTTGAATCGGCGAAGATGCCGCCATGGCGTGGCGAGCGGGGCTGTGTGCGGGGCGGCAGTACCGCGCGCGCGTGCTGGTCGTGCTACTCGGGCTCGCGGCCGGAGTGCTGGCGAGCGAGGTCACGCTGCGACTCGCGGGCCGATCGTTTCGGCCGCACCTGCGCAACCGCGTCTACCTCGCCGAACCCGACCCGCTGCTCGGCTGGCGCAACCGACGCAACTTCGCCGGGCCGTACGGGGGCGACGAATTCCTGACCCGCGTGACCCTCAACAGCGAGGGCCGACGCGATCCCCCGGCGCGGCCGGATCGGATTCAGGGATGGACTGCCCCTGGTGCCCGCAACCCGGTAAGCCATGCGGCACGGGACACTCGCGGTGGTCTCCGCGTCGCGGTGCTCGGTGATTCGCAAGCCTTCGGGGACGGCGTCGAGGATGACGAGACCTTCGCCGCCCTGCTCGACGGGCCGCACGTGGTCGTCCGCAACCATGCCGTCCCGGGCTATGGCACGGACCAGGAGATGCTCCTCTTCGAGCGCGACGTCCGCGCCAGCGCGCCGGATGTCGTGATCGTCGCCGTGTACCTCGGCAACGACCTGCGCGACAACGCCGATTCCGGAACCTGGCAGTACCCCAAGCCACATTTCGTGCGCGACGCCAGCGACGGCCTCCGTCTCACGGGTAGCCCGGCGCTGCGGCCGCCCCTCGTCACGCCCATGATCGAGCTGTTCCGGGCTCTGATGCGCCACTCGGCGCTGCTCAACACGCTCGCCGCCCGGGCTGCCGAACCGGACGTTCCCGCCCGCCGCGACCGGGTTTGGTGGGAATCGTCCGGCCAGCCACTCGCCGAGATCTGGGCCGCCACCCCGGATGCGACAAGCCGCGCCTCGTTGGAGCTGACCGCTCTCCTCCTGCGGGCACTGGTCAAGCAGATCGCGGATGCCGGCGCGCGTCCCCTCGTCGTGTTGATTCCCGAACTCGGCGCGGTCGAGATCGCACGTGATCCGAGCTGGCAGAGGGATCTCGCCCGGCGCGCGATCGACTGGCGCCGACCCCAGCGCCAGATCATCGCCGCCCTGTGCGGCGCGAAGGACCACGGGCCATCGGCCCGAGCCGCGACCCGGCTTTGCGACTCCCCGCTGGATTCTCGAACCGACGGCGCGACGTGTGAGCCATCGGCGCTGACCACGCCTCGGCAGCGCGACGGCGCTACTCTCGCCCGGCAACCAGGCCCAGACATCGAGGCATCGGCGACAGCCCCGCCGTGGCGGTGCAAGAGCGCGCGGGGCCTGATTGTGATTGACGCCCTGCCCGGACTCGCGCGCGGCGAGCGGCCCTACTACCCCGGCTGGAAGCATCTAACCGCCGAGGGCCACCGGATCCTCGCCGGATTGCTCGCCGACGAGCTCGGTGTCGACGAAACCGCGCACGACCACAGCGCGCGGTAGCGCCGCTGCCGCGTCGGCCGCGCGCAGTGCCTCGAGTGAAGCGAAGAGATCGCAGCGCACAGAGGCCGCCACCTCGACCCGCCGCGCCCAGACCAGCCCGTGCACGGCGCAGGGCTCGGCCTCGAGACGCAGCGTCCCGGAGACGAGAAGCGCTCCCGCGAAGTCGATTGCTCCCGTGATCGCGAGATCGCCCTCGACCAGCAGGACGCCCCGCCCCGTCAAGCTCCCCGCGGACCCACCGCGGAAGCGTGCGGCCGTGGCCGCCAGCACGATCGGCGCGCCCGCGGACAGGCCGACGGATTCGAGTCCAGACGTGCGCGCGAAGGCCGCGACATCGAACACGCGAGCGAGGGCCCCCCGTCGCTCGGTCTCGAGCACCTCCCAGCCGAGCGCACGGCCGGCCGCTTCCAGCTCGACGAAGCCCCGCGCCGCCAGTTCGCGCGCCGCCCCCTCGCCGCTCAGGCGCAGACCCGCAGGCAAGGTGACGAGTTCCCCACTGGTCACGACCAGGGCGGCGGGCAGATAGGGCTGCCGCGCCCGTCCGAGCGCCCCTGCAACGCCACGGCGCGTCCCGGCGACCGACCAGCCGCGGCCGAGCACCCGGATAAAATTGCTCCCTGACGCGGCCGCGGGGATGGACCCGCCGCCCGCCGGCCGGGCCTCGATCAGGCGCGCCTCGTAGCCGAAGGGCTCGCCGGGGAAGGGCACCGCCGCACCGCCGAGATCGAGCAGAGGGCTGGCCTGCAGCGGATCGACGAGGTCCGCGGGATTTAGTGGTTCGGGCAAGGCGCGGCCGGGAGCCAGCACGGCGGCGACGTGATGGACCGCAGCCTCGGCGCTGTAGCGGGCCTGGAGCGCGGCCCGTCGGCGGCCCATGGCCCAGAATTCGTCGCCAAGCAGCCGCAAGGCAACCGCGCTGAGCGTCGCCAGGAGTGCCGCAACCAACAGGACCGCCAACAACACGACCCCGCCCTCGGCGTGCCGCAGCCTCATCGCCCGCACCCGCGCGGGTCTGCGCCGATGGCCGCCCCGCCACGCGAGAAGCGTCGCCCCCCGATCGCACCCACCCCTGGACTTTTGCATGTCCCACCGCTGGACACGGTGCCGTCCTCGGCGCTGCACACTCTCATCGCGTGCACCCGCCGCGCAGGGCGGCGCTCAAATGTGTTGCGACATCGATGTCGCGTCCACGCCAGCTCCGCTCGAGGGCCAGGTCGAGATCAACGCGTCGCGCGGGAGCGGCGGCGCCCACGCCGGACGCAGCCGGTTCGCCGGCCGCGGGCGCTGACGCTTCGCTCTCCCCGAAATCGATGGTCGCGTGGGCGAGATCACTCGCGATGGCCATCGACTGCTGGCCGATCCGCCGCACCAGCCGCCGGCCGCTGCCGGCGGCGATCTCGATCTCTTCGAGCGACTCGCGGTCGATCGCGCCATCGCCGTCTCGGTCCGCGCGCAAGCGCAGGCCGGTCGGGCCCGCGCTCTCCAGCGCAACGACCCCGCTGCACGCGGGATCGCCCCCCGCCGTCTGCACGTCGCGCCCGACCACGTCGGCGGCAAAGGCAAGATCGGCCATCGCGCGGGTCTGCTCGAGCATCTGCCCGAAGACTCCGGCATGGGTGACGAGCAGGGTCAGTGCTGCGGCCCCGACCAGCGACGCGCTCGTCATCGCCACGAGCAGTTCGAGGAGACTCATCCGGTCCTCACTCTCTGCGAACCCGTGTTCAGCCGCCCTCCGCTACGCAAGCGACTCTCCGCCCCCCTCTCCACCCCAGCCTGCAGCACGTCGAGCAACACGTTCGCCGCGTCGACGCGTGCCGCCCATCGGAGCGAATCCGCTCCAGCGCCCACGACGCAGACCAGCTGACCCACGGACGTCAATCTGGTCATCCCACAGACCAGCCGCGCGTCACGCATGGCAACGAGTCTGGTCCGTCCTTCGCGCGAGAGGCTCATGGCCCCACCCCGACCAGTGTCAGACCCGTGATCGACGGGCGCTCCCAGCGTGCGGTGACCTCGATCCGCCACAGCCCCGCGGCGGGGTCGTCGGCGACCGGACGCCAGATCCGGGTCACCTCGGTGCCGCCAAGCGTGACCACGTCGGTACCGGGTGCACGCCGCTCGGGGTCGGTGGCGAGCAACTCCTCCAGCCGGGACGCCGCCGCGGCGAGCCCGATCGCTTCGGCATGCGCCTCGGCCGCAAGCCGCAGGAGAGTTGCCGCCGACGCGCCCACCGTCATGGCGAGACCCGACACGAAGCAGAGCGCGAGTCCGACCTCGACCAGCGTCCAGCCGTCCTGCCAGCGCCCCACGTGGCCCTCATTCGACACGCAGCCTCCCTCTCTGATTGACAATCACCGAGCGGCGCTGGCCGCGTAACTCGAGGGTAAAGGTCGCGTTTTCGGCGAGGCCGTCGGGGAAGAAACGCACGTCACCACCCGAGGTCGCCCCGGCGAGCTCTGCTCCGCCGGCCAGGAGTTCGCTCGATCCCGACACGCCGGCGGGGATGAGGTCGACCCGGCGATCGCGCACGCGCACCTGCCACGAACGGCCCTCGGCCAGCGCACCGCGACGGGCCCGCACCATCGCGCCGACGAGCCCCAGCGCCGCCGAACGCAGCTCGACGCCCGTGCGAGCCGCGACCATCGACGGCACCGCGGCCGCGGTGACGATCCCGAACAGGGTCAAGATCAGAACGACTTCGATCAACGTCCACCCCTCCCGACGAGAAGCGCGAGCAGGCCGCGCATCACGGCGAGGGACCATCCCGCCCGCGACGCGATCTTGCATCACCCACCCGGCTACCCGTGCGGGCCAGGATTCGAGTCGACGAGTCTGCACGCCCCCCGACTAGCGCCGCGCCCCGAGCACTCCCATGACGGCGCGCGCAAGAAGTCTACTGCGATGCGCGGCGGAGAACCCGGACACGCACCCCGTGCTCCGGGAAGGGCGGCCCCACGGCATCGGTCAACCGAAATGCGCCACGGACAACTCGAACACACGGCGCGACGCCATCGGCAGACGCGCGGTGTCGGTATGCCCGATGGCGGAAACGCGGGAGCATTCGGACCCGTTGCGCGACGTCGCTGGAAAGCGAAGCGCACAAACCTCCAGCGCGGGAGCAAGCCCCACCGCGATGCCGTGAGCGCCCGGACTCTGCCGACGTAGAGCTGCGCCCGACCGACAGCTCGCCCGCCGCGACGGAGCAAGGGCCCCCGCTCAGCCGAGCGTGCCGACGTACCAGGCGATCAAGGCCTCGCCTTGGAGGAGTGTCGTCAGGGCGCCGATCGCGAGGAAGGGCCCGAAGGGCAGTGCCAGCCTGGTGTCGGCGCCGCGCGCGATCATGATGCCGACGCCGATGACCGAGCCGACGACGGAACCGAGGAAGAGCGAGAGCAGCACGCCCTGCCAGCCGAGGAACGCGCCGATCATCGCGAGCAGTTTGATGTCTCCGCCGCCCATGCCCTCGCGACCGGTCATGCGCTCGTAGAGCCAGGCCACGAGCCAGAGGGAACCGCCACCGACCAGCACACCGAGCGCGGCTGCGCTGAGGCCGTCCAGCGGAGCGCCGTGACTGCGCAACGGAGCAAGGGCCAGCCCCGCCACGATTCCGGGGAGCGTGATGCGATCGGGGAGCAAGCGATGGTCGAGATCGATCCAGGTCAGCGCGATCAGCCCCGCCGCGAAGACAAAGCCCGAAACGAACTCGAACGACACGCCGTAGCGACGCGCCAGCGCGACTGCGAGCAGGCCCGTCAGCAGCTCCACTGTCAAGTATCGCGCCGAGATGCGGGTACCGCAGGCCGCACAACGCCCGCGCAGCGTAAGCCAACTCACGATCGGCACGTTCTGCCGCCAGCGGATCGGCGCGTCGCAGGCAGGACAGTGCGAGGGTGGCGACACCACCGAGAGCTGGCGCGGAACCCGGTGGATGACGACGTTGAGGAAGCTGCCCACCGCGGCACCGAGCGCAAACGCGAGCGGCAGCAGCACGAGCGGCGGCAGCTCTCCCGCGTTCATCCCGGGACCATGCCACGCGCGGGTCGCCGCGGCCACGCGACTCGCGGGCGCGACCGCTGGCGCGGCACCTGTCCCGGACGTCGCGCCAGCAGACGCCCGGCCGTCGCGTCCGCCGCGAGGGCCGTGACCAGCGCGACCTCGATGCCGAGCATGTACTGGCGACCCAACGCCAGCGAGCCCACGCCAAACACTGCGAGGATGAGCGCCCACGCCAGCACCGGGCCCCGCCGGGCGAGCGCAACTCGCAGTACGAGGACCAGCCATCCCACCTCGATCGCGGGAAATCCGGAGAGACCGGGATCGGGGTGTGTGCTCAACGCAGCGGGATCGCGCCGCAGAGCCGCGTAGTCCTGAAGCCGCACCCATTCGAGATGCTCGCTGAGCGGCGCATCGGACAGCCAAAAGAAGCGCGTCGGCCGATACTGCGCCGGACCGAGCACGGGCAGCCAGAGCATGAGCGCCAGCGCGACGACAGCGAAAAGCGCAAAGGCCGCAACGGCACGCGCGGCCCGCGTGCGCGTCGCCGGAAGGGCGAGCAGCAGCGGCAGCGCGAGCCACGCCAACGTGGGCAACGCCGGCGCGACGGAATCCAGCAGCGGTACGAGCCCGAGCGCGTGCACCGCCTCGCCGAGCCGCACTCCGACTTCGGAACCACCGTGGATGCTGCGATCGAGCTGCCACAGCGGCGCGTCGTACAACCCCCCTTCGACCGCGGGTGCGAGGCGACGCCCCTGCGCCAGCAAGCCAAAGATAAAGCTCGATACCAGGACGAGCCCCGCATCGACGACCAGCGTGCGGGGCGCACCGGCCCCGGCCGGGATCGGCAGGCCCGAGCGCCGGCCCCGGCCCCACGTCGTGAGCCGGGCCAGCCCGAGCACGGCAAGCGCCGGAACGACACCGGGCAGCAAGACACGCACCGACCAGAGCGGTGGTTGTCCGAGCTGTCGCCCCAAAGCTTCGAGAAACGCACCAAGAGCCGCGCAGATCGCGACGGCGGCGCACAGCGCAAGGGCTGGTCGCGGTTCGCGAGAACGCTCTACGGGTGGATGAGTCACGATTGCTCCCTAGAGCGCGCCGCTCCGATGCCCCGGCTGCGGAACCTCTACCAGCGCGACGCGCGCATGCGATCGGGCAGCGGAGGGCCGACGTTGACCGGGTCCCGGCCGGGAAATCGCGACCAGTGCGACGCGCCCATCGATCACGCGGGGCGAGGAGTCGCCTGCGAGCAACGCCGACATGCGCGCCTGTGCGGCCGGCGTGGTCGGGGCACCCGCGACCAGCAGCGCGCACTGCGCCGTGTTGCAACCGCGTCCTTCGGCCCAGTCCTCGAGCGCACAAAATCGTGTCCGGCCACCAGCACCATCGCCGAGCCGCCAGCGCGCCAATGGCAGATACGCGAGTGGCACCACGGCCCCGGCGGCGCAGCCCGGTGCTGCGGCCATTTCGGCGAGCCCCTGCTCGACCGCCGCGGCGTTGGCTTCCCAGGGTGCGACCATGAGCGGCGCCCGCCACTTCCAGTCCTGCTCGCGATCGAGCAGCACCAGGCAGGCCAGCCCCGCCGAGACCGCAAGCGCAATCGTCGGACGTCGCGCCAGGAGTGCCCCACATGCCGTTAGCGCCAGCGCCGCCAGCACCGCGGCCGCAACCGTGAGCGGCCACGCAAAGCGCGTGTAGACCGCGATCGGTTGGTGCCAGGCGAGCAGCGCGTAAGTCGCGACCAGGAGGATCGGCGCGACGACGAGAACCCGCGCGGCGCGGGCTCCGGGTTCGCCGCGCCAGGAGCGCGCCGCGAGCACCACCGCCCCCGCCACGATCAGCGGCCATGAGCGCGCGAAGAGGAGCCCACCCATCCATTCGCCAACGATGAGCCGCAACGCCGCTACGCCATCGCGGGCGCCACCGGCGGCGAGCGCGGCGAAACCAATGTGCTGCGTGGGCAGCACCGGAGAGGTCACGATCGCGGCGAGCCCACGTCCGGCGAGCGCGCCCTCGAGCCAGACGCTCGCGCCAAGCGCAAGAACGGGGAGAGCCGCGGCGAAGCAACGCCGCCGCAGCGGAACAGCCGCCTGCGGCAGAAGGAGCACGAGCCCGCACGGCACCGCCATCGGTTTGGCGAGTGCCGCCACCAGCAGCGCCAGGCCAGCTGCACGCACGTGGCCCCGACTCCACGCCCAGGCGGCGAGGATCAGCCCGACACCCACCAGCAGATCGGCGCTCGCGCGCAGCATCAGCACGACCCGCAGCGGATCGAGCAGATAGAAGAGCCCGACGAGCAGCCCTGCGGCGATGCCGAAACTGCGCCGGCTCACGTCCACGAGCGCCGCACCGGCCGCTGCCGCGCACAGGATCGAGAGCGCCTGGGCGAATTCGGGACTCCCGGCTGCTCCGAAGAGCAGGAAGGGCAGGACCTTCGGCACGGTGTAGCCGAAGCTCGCGGGCACGCCGGCGCGCCAGTCTCGCCAGTGCGTCAAGTATGACAGCAGGTCGGGGTCGAGGCGCAGCGCGGGGTGAGCGAGCGCGAGCCAGGCGCCCTGAAGAACGACGAGAACACCGAACGTAAGCGGAAGCCCCCAGCGCTCGGCGGCGCGATCGGCGCCCGGCGGCGACACCAGGCCTCCGAACCATCGCCGCAGCCGGTGCTCGGCCTCGGCCGGCACGGTCGCTGATGCGCCCCCTGCGGGCGGCCACCACGCCCAGCGCCGTAGCCGATGCTTGCCCACGGCCGGCGTGGATGCCGCAGTACCGATCAGGTCGTGATTCACGGGAACACCGTCGCGTAGCGCGGGAAATCGTTGCGGTCGGCCGCGTGGGCCAGGCGCGCGAGCAGCGGTGCGGTGGCCGCGTTGCGTCGCACGAAGACCAGCGCCGCCGGATCGGAATAGACGTATTCGAGGTCTGCCCGCGCGAACAGACGCGGGTGGATATTGCGCCAGCGCTGCACAACGACCACGTCGGTCGGATAAGCCTCGATCATCCGCTCCCAGCCCGAGACGCCGCTGGTGAAGCGGAAGTAATCATCGATGACCGCCGGCGGATAGACCGCTTCGAAGCGTCCGTCGATGAAGACCCGGCTTCGTTCTCCCATCTTGTTGATGACGTAGCCCCCCCACTCGAAGGGCACGGCGAGGTTGCCGTGGAACCCGTGGCGCTCGAGGAAAGCCACGGCGTCGACCGGGTAGTCGAGCCGGCCGAAGCGGACCGCGAGGCCTTCCTCCTGGACACGATGCGTGACGCTCGCGAGCTGAATCAAGGCCAGGGCCGCGATGCCTCCCACGAGCAGCCGGCGAACCCCCAGCCGCGGCACGAGCACGGGCCAGCGCCCGACCACCCAGCCACGCGCTTGCTCGGCGCCGACCAGCAGCAAGGGTGCTGCGACCTCGGCGAAGAGCACGGTATGGCGCTGATGCCGGTAGCCGTAGAGCGCCGCGATGGTGGCGAGCGGCACGAGCCACGCCAGCGAGGTACGAGCGCGGCCGCGCGGCACCCCGCGCAGGATGAGGGCCGCCGCCAGCCCGGTCGCGACGACAAGCAGCTGGTAGCGAAGGAAATTGGTGTCGCCGAGCGTGACCGGCTGCCACTCGCTGATCTCCTCGTGCATCCCGAGGGTGCGCCAGAGGTAGATATAAAGTTCAGTCCCGTACGGGTTGACCAGCGGTGCGATCGCGCCCGCGACGCCGATTCCGGCGAGCATCACCACGACGCCCCACCTCGGCCCCGGGCTGGAGAGCAAACGCAGGGTCGCGACTCCGACCCAGCCGCATAGAATGCCGACCCCGACGAGGAAACCGCCGTGGAGATTTGCCCAGACCAGCAGCAACGGCACGATCAGGCCCGCGGGCGCGAGGGCAGGCACGAATGCCGCACCTCCCCCGCGTAGATTCATCGATTGTAGATGCCGCAGGCGCCGCTCGGCCCGCGCGAGCAGCGCCAGCTCGAGCGCCAGAAGGAGCATCGTGAAGAGCTGCGGCCGGAAGGTCGCGCCCGGATGCATCACGGCCAGCACCAGCACCAGGAGACAGGCCGAGAGCAGTGGTTCGAGCGGCCGATCCCCCAGCAGCTCGCGCCGCAGCGTGCGGGTCGCGTCGAGCAGGGCCAGCACGATCACCGCGCCAATCAGAAGCTTGAAAGCGCCGAGCCCGACCGCGCCGCCGAGGCGCCAAACACCGGCCAGCAGAAGATCGGCAAGCCATTCGTGATCGTAGAAGGCCGCGCCTGGCGCCGAGTACGAAAAGACATCGACACGCGGCAGGCCGTGGCCGTCGAGGATCATCCCGCCGTAGTGGACGTGTGCCCACAGATCGGGATCGGCGCCCATGCCACCGAGGAAGTGCAGAGAAGCCGCGACCACGAAGAGGATCGCGATCGCAAGAGTCGGGCGCGACCGTTCGGGGTTCTTGCCTTGCTCGTTCATGCAGCCTCTCGAGAACGGAATCATTCGAGTGGGGGAAAGACGCGCCGCCTGGCGCGACTCCGCCCGTCACAGCACCGGTTCGGGCCCGGCGTGCGGGGCGACGCCATACCGATCGATCGAAACGCAAAGCCCCGCCCGAAATCGATCCGGGCGGGGCCACGGACCCGCCGCTGCGGCGGGTCAGGTCGTCATCGGGTCGGTCATCACGGGGCGTTCTGGAGGCCGCCGTTCGCCGAATCCCAGTTGAAGGTCTTGTCGCCGTTGGCGTGGTTCGCCACC
>SXGR01208289.1_pt1 | contig 15556 bp, 9 predicted proteins | sample 3174711 | NCBI WGS metagenome assembly SXGR01 (sample SAMN11356860, study PRJNA531348) | freshwater metagenome | isolation source: freshwater sample F1-60 | place: China: Fuxian Lake, Yuxi | collected 2017-12-25
CCGCGATCCGACCAATAGACATAGGTGTCGTCCTTGCAGCGGATGCGGTACTCCTCGGCGAAAGGCCGGCCGGAACGCTGTGCCTCGTCATACGCCGCCACGACACGCTCGCGGTCCTCCGGATGGATGTGAGCCTCCCAGCTCTTGAGATCATGGAAGAACTCCGCATCGGAATATCCGAGCACACCGTGAATCTGGCCGAACCATTCGACACGGCCGTTCTCGTTGTTCACGACATAGAGCAGGTCGGAGGCGTTGAGAGCGATCTGGGCGTAGAGCTGTTCGGATTCCCACAGCGCCTGCTCGGCCTTGCGCCGCTCGACGATCTCCATCTGGAGCTCGGCGGTTCGTTCCACAACGCGCTTTTCCAGACTGTCCCGGGCGGATTGCAGCGCGGCGTCGCGCTCCTGAATCTGCCGGAGCATGTCGTTGAATCCGTCGAACAGGACGCCAAGCTCGTCGTCACTTTTGCGGGTCATGCGGACGGAATAATTCTTCTCCTCGGCGACGTCGTGGGCTGCGCCGGCGAGCTCGAGAATCGGCTCCGAGATGACACGTTGGAGACGCAGTGAAATAATGAACGCGACCAGCGCGGAAGCCAGGAGCACGAGCACGGCAATGCCGCCGTACTGCGCCACGCGCCGGTTGAAGTCCACAAGGCTCGAACGCAGGCAGACCGCGCCGAGGATCTCGCCTTGCAGCACGATTGAACGCTGGAGCACGAGGCCATCCGAGGTGAACAAATGCTGCCCCGAGCTCAGGAGCGGCGGCGGGATGCGCCGGGCACCGGACGCCTGATACTCGGCGAAGACCCGGCCTGATGAGTCGAACACCCAGCCCGCCTGGATGCTGTGCTCGGTGCGAAGGGTGGCGAGATTCTCGACGGCGTTGTTGGTGGCCCCGTATTGGACGGCGGCAGTGCTGTTGTGGGCGATGAGATTGGCCAGCGTCGAAAGCTTTTCAACCATCCCGGAGCGGAATGTGAAGAACTCGTGAACCGCAAAGCCCGCGCACGCCAGCACGAGAGAGACGAGGCTGGTGAGCATGATCACCGTTGTGAGCTTGCGCTTGATGCAGTGGCCGCCGAAACCGCGAAGTTTGGATATCTGTTTATTCATACTTGCCCCGGACTTTGCTGGCGATTTTGAGAAGATTGGCGTCGATTCGCAGCCCCGCCTTCTGGGCGTTGCGCAGATCAATCTCGAACTGGATGGAGTTTCCCTTCATTGCAAAGTTCATGATGCCGCCGTGTTCGTGGAAGCTGTCGCTCTCGCCGACGGTGAGAACCGGGGACTTGTTGAGTTTGGTCATGATGTCCCGGTGGTTCCGACGTTCCGACGCTGGAATGAACAGAAGGTGGCATCCGGCCAGATCGCTCTCGCGGGTGATGCGACGAATCTGAAATGACCGGCCCTTGATCGTTTTGTTCGTGAACACGGTGTCGATGACCGGACCGAAGACGTCCTTGCCATAAACTCCCACGACGCAGGGACTGTCCGCCGCTGCGAAAGCCTCCTTTGGCCATTCCACGAACTTCGTGAAATTGAGCATCCACGCCGCCTTGACCTGATATTCCTCAAAGTCGGCGGGAAGGGCCGCGCGGACCGCACCGATCCACCACCACCCGGCCACGCAACACAACAACACGCGCGTCCACGGACGCAGGGTGCTGCGGTGTTGGTTTGGTGACGGGCGGTCCACGCGTCAGAAGCGGTAGGTCAGCTTGAAGAACACTGTCCGTCCGTCCTGGCGGATCGAGGTTTGGACGTGGTCCGCGCCAGTGTAAGCGTAACTGGTGTTGAAAACGTTGTAGAGGCTCAACGAGGCGGTGGTGTCCTTGAAGACCTCGCGGGAAAGCAGCGTGGCATTGGCAACGAGGAAGCCTTGTTCCCGCTGGCCGAGATGCGTCTTCACGCTGCTCATGTACTGCAGCTCAATGCCGGCGTGAAGCTTCTCGTCGTAAACCGGCACACCGAGGTTGAGCTTCGCAAGGTGCCGGGGCGAATTGCTCAGATCGGAGTCCGTCTCACCATCTACCGCCCGTTGCAGTGCGTAGCTCGCGCGCGAGTGAAGTCCCGATGAGTAAGTGGTGTCGAGCGTGAGCTCGAGGCCCAGGGCGCTCGCATCGTCCACATTGTTATAGCTCAGGGTGTCGTCCTGCATCCGCTCGAGCGTGATTAGATCCGAGATATCGTATCGATAGGCCGAGACACTGAGGCGATGCACGCGGCTCAACTCCTGTTCCCACACGACCTCGTAGGTGCGGATAGTTTCAGGGTCGATATCTGGATTCGCGACATGATCCTCGGATGCCTGGTAGTACAGCTCGTAGGCATTGGGGGAGCGGTACGCCTGGCCGTAGAGCAGCTTGAACGTCGTGGCGGAGTACGGCGAGAAGAGCAGGCCGACGCGCGGATTCACCGTGCTGCCGAAGGTGCTGTAGTGGTCGTAGCGCAGGCCGGCGTTGAGCGTGAGGTTCGTCCGCAACGCAATGTCGCCCTGAACATAAATGCCGAAGTTTCGCGTGTTCCGGTCGTCGTGCAGATAAACATTACGTGGCTCGACATCGTAATTGAGCTGGTGCTGGTGAAGATCCTCCTGCCATTCGACGCCGGTCATCAGAGTATGACTATCGAACAGCACGCGCTTGAGCTGCAATTCGCTGACGATCCAGCGACCGAGCGATTCGTCACGGTTGACCACGCGGTCCACCGGGTCCGGCGGTGTTGCGTAATTGAGGGGGTAGTTGCCCTCGTAGAAGTATTCCGAATAGGAGACGCGCGCGACCAGTTCCGTGTCCGGTCCCAATGCGCGCTCATACTTCAACTCAGCGAAGCTCCAGTCGTCATCCGTCCACTCGTGTCGGTCGCCGAAGATCGACTCGAACGAAGCGGTGGGAATGTTCTTCGTCCGCTGATGCCACGCTCCGTGAAGCGTCAGCCCGTGATAGCCGATGCTGCCCGATACTCCGCGCGCATAATCCTCGTCTGCCTTCGTGACGATGCCGTTGGCCGTGTCAGGATCGTTGAACTCTCCGTAGAACAACCGCCGTTGACCAGCGCTGCCGTAAGTGGAACCCGAGATCAACACCTCCACGTCGTTGTCGAACAGTTGGCCGTAGGTCAACCGGCCGGAGTAGGTGTCGAGACTCCCACCGCCCGCCGACACTTCCACCCCGTCGAAGTCGCGACCGCGCCGGCTGATGACGTTGATGACGCCGAGGAAGGCGCTGCTGCCGTAAATGGACGAGCTCGGTCCGCGGATGACTTCCACGCGGTCGATGAGATCCACATCCTGGAAATACTCCGTGCCGATCGGCGCGGTGAAGAAGATGTTGTCGTTGACGCGATGCCCATCCACCAACAGCAACGCACGCGAGTTGTAATCCCCGGGTCGCGCGAATCCGCGGAAGCCGAGGTAGTGATAGTTCCGGTCGTAGGTCGCATAGACCCCCGGCACACTTCGGAGAATTTCCGCCAGCGTCCGGTGACCGTGTTTCTTGATCTCGTCCGCCGTCACGATCGTGACGGACGCCGGCGCTCGCGCGATGGTCTGTTCGTGCTTCGACGCGCCGTAAACGACGGCGACCTTTACCTTCAGCAATTCCTCTGGCGACAGATCGGTCAGTTCACTCGGGTCTGGCGATTTGGCAGCCGCTCCTGCCGCATCGTCGGCGCGCACGACCTCAGGAAAGAGGGAGGCAGACATGAACATCGCGGCGAGGGCTGCAATGGTGCTCGCACGCGCGATGAAGCAGCTGCGCCAGCGGGGCGCACGCACACGAAGCAGTTCGTTCGGCGGTGGGTGCGATGGCGCGGCGCGAAGGCTCGCGCCGCCCCTTTGAGAAGAGTAGTCGTTTTTCATGGTCAAGTTGCGGCACTCCGGCACGATGGGATTTCGTCCCCGGTGTGATTCGCAAGGCTTCGTTCGCCGAAACTCCTTGGGTTACGGCCGGTTCCGGGAAAACTTAAGAACGCCCACCAGCCTTTGCCCCACAATCGAACGGCACTCCGAGACCGGGCACGCGGGACAAATCCGGTAATCTGGCATGCGGCAACGATGAGTCGCTCCCTCAAGCGTCGAGAGATCTCTGTGGTTCAAGCCGGGCCGGAAGCGGCCCAAAGGAACACAGAGGTTCATGGAGAAGAGATAGCGCTCGACTATCTCCTGGCCTCCGGTCGCCAGCGAAACAGGTTCACCTTCTGCGCGGCGTCGCAGATGACGTGGCTCACCTCCGTGAACGGCGCGGGTGCTTCGTAAGTCTCCGGCGGTTCCGATGTGTAGATCGGCGCGCCGTGCTCGTTCAGGCCCTGGTTGGGTCAGCAGCGAATCGCCTTGCCGCTGCGAGACCGGTGATGTGTTTGCGTCTGCCCGAGAGTCCGGGCACCTGGTTCTTGGCGCGTCGACCGCATGATTGAACGCGTGCAGAGGATGGCCGGTGGGCGCGCGGGCGCGCGGGCGTTGAGGTTCACGACGGTCAGAAGGTCTGGTCGGGCTTTGGATTCCCCGCGCATGCAGATCCGATCCTTCCCGCCACTGTTCCGTTCAAAGATTCGCCAGACTTTCACACAGTCTGCTAATGGAGATGGGGTATGTGTCAGCCCTGCTTTCGACTCGACCGTGCTGATTCAGTCTGTAGTTATCCGTAACCTCCGATTCCAGATCTGTTCGGATCACCATCAGCCCTGCAAGGCGCTGACCAGGTGCCGTAGTTCCGCCTCGGCCTGGTTCGGATCGGCGAGCGTGGATTGTATCTCCGCCAGCAGCAGTTCACGGTAACGCTCCCGCAGGCGATGCACCGCCACGGCCACTGCGCCGGAACTGATCCCCAGGCGTGCGGCAGCGTCCGGGTAATCGCGGTGCCCAGTGTCGTTACCTGCGAATTCCTTCAATGCCTCAAATTGCGCCGCTTGATCGCGCTCCGCATAGTCGGCCTGTAGCAGCGTCAGCGCTCGTTCGAGGACACTCCGGGCCCAGCGCCGGTCGAAGCTCTGGTCGGGCGACAGCTCGGTGCCGGCCTCAGACTCCAGCCAGTGCTCCGCCGCCTGTTGATCGATGCTGACTATGACCTGGTCGCCGCCGCGCTTGAGCGTCCGCTCGCGGTGAAACGCGTTCACGAGGAAACGATTCACCGCCACGAGCAGGAAGGAACGGAAACGGCCGCGCTGACGGTTGGCCGCGCCGAGGTAGTTCTTCTCGATGAGGAGCGCGAAGAATTCCTGGGTGAGATCCTCGGCGTCATGCGGGTTGTGTCCGCGCTGGCGGATGTGCGCATACACCGGAAACCAATACAGCCGGCACAGCCGCCCAAGAGCGGAACGGCCGGCGTCGGAAGCACCCTGCTGCGCCAGCGTCACATCTGTCCAGGGCGTCGCCCCGAAACGCGCGTTCGCCGCGACATCGCCGGGTTCGTCGAAAGGCTGGTTTGAATCCATGTTGTGCTCGCGAGAAATCTACACGCGTTCCGGCACGTTGGCCAAGGGTGTTGCGTCGACGGAGCAGCGCCTCACGCACAGCACTCGCTAGCCATTGACTCCAAGCCGCGCCAGCGCCAGGTGCATCGCGGAAGCCGAAACGTAGCGATGCGTCGGATCATCTTCGCAGGCGGTGAGGATGATTTCGTGCAACCGACGGAGTTCGTCCTGATCTGTTCGAGCGCCGAGCGTGGTCGGGAATTCAGGAAACTGCCGGCGGTCCCGGCCCATGCTGATCTCGTAGAGCACTTTGCCGAGCGCGTACAGGTCTGCCTGCGGCGTGCCCGGGCCTTCTGGAGCGAGATAGCCGTCGGTGCCCAGTCGCGTGAGCGCATCGTCACCGCTGGCAATCGACGCGACGAGACCGATGTCCGCGATCTTCACGCGGCCTTCCACGAAGATGATGTTCGAAGGCTTGATATCGCGATGGACGAGTTGCCGGTCGTGCAGGTGTTTCAACGCCGCGCAAAGATCGAGGCCGATCCGGACCGCGTCGCGCGCTGGAACGTGTCGGTGCCGATCGATCTCGGTGGCGAGAGTTCGCGGCACATAGCTTTCCGGCGACAGCGGGCTGGCCCCCGTGTCGTCGTCCGCAAGCTCCATGATGTAGAAGAAATATCCCGCCGCGTCGTGCCGGCCAATGTGCAGCACCTGCACGAGGCCCGGATGATTCCGCGACGCGGAGGCGAAACGTTCGATCCCGCGGAACTCTCGTTCATACGGCGCGGCATCGGCGAAGCTGCCGGCGCGGACAATCTTCACCGCCTGATGCCGGCCAATCACATCGCGCACCAGCCACACCTCGCCATACGCGCCGCGACCGATGCAGCGCAGGAGTCGATGGTCCGGGATGCCCGGCGAATCCGGCCCCATCGCAGTCCCTGTGGCCGGCGCGGCCGTGATTGGAATTTCCGGAAACACCGGCGCGGGAGTGATCACAATCTCAGTTGGGGTGCGACGCTGCGGGCGGGGACGATCCAGCCACTCGCACAGTTGCCCCCAGCCGCAGGCCACGGGGATCTGAGCCGCCACCACCGCCAGCCACGGGAACCAGAAATGCACCTGGGCGAAGACCAAAAAAGCCGCGCCGGCGACCAAGACCGCCGCACCGCACGCCAGCAGCACGGCAACGCGCCGGCGCAATCCCATGAACGCCAGCCCGAGAAACAACCCGACGAGAATCACGATCGTGGATTCCGCGATCGTCGGGAGGCGCGAGAGCCATTCGCGGCGCAGGAGATTCTGGATCACTGTCGCCTCCACGGCGGACGGCGTCGCACGCGGTCCACCCCAATGCGAGTATGGCGTGGAGACTTTGGGTCCGTCCGAAGCCTCGTCGATCACGAGAACGATCCTTCCCTTGAACGCACCCGAGGAATCCGCGGCCCGCAGCGCCTCGTTGTAGCTGAAATTTCGCGGCGCAAATTCTCGGCCGTAGTAATTGAGCCAACGCGATTCAAACGTGCTGGCAGCGGCGCGACCCGACACTTGGACAACCCGGCTCGCAATCGTCGGTGCATCCGCCTGAGCGGGCAGCCTCCGCAGAATCGAATCGTTCAGGGCGCCAACGGCCGGCAATCCCGACGGTGCGGCACTGGCCAGTTCCGGAATTGGCTTCAGCGCGCCGCCGTCCGTCCACCCGACTGCAAGTACCACGCGCCCACGCGCCCGTCGCAACGCCTGTGCAAAAGCGCGGTCAGTGGAATTCGTGGGCGATGGTGCGGCGAAGACCGTGGTGAACACCACCGCCTGCGCTCCGCGGCTCAATAGGCGGTCGAGCAGGCTCGCGTGCAACTGCCGGCTCCAGCCATCGGCATCCGTCTGGCCCAGTGCCGTCCGCGACTCGGTGTCCATCGTCACCGTCACGACCTCGTCTGTCGCCGTGCCAGACTGGAAGCGGAACGTGAGGTCGTAGCTCCACGACTCGACCCAGCGACTGAAGGGAAGTGTCGTCAGCGCCGCAAGCCCGATGGCGACGGTCAACCCGGCACCGACGAGATCCTGCATCCAACGTTTGATCCACCCGCTTGTGCGTTGCACCCGCGCATGAAAGCGAAGAATGCCAGAGGCAGCAAACACTGTTTCGGAACGGAGGGACGAATGGACGGTTACGGCGATTCCTTGCCGTTGAAGAAAAGGCGGGGTGATCCGGGCGGCGGGTTCGTGACGAAGCCGTGCAACCACACCTGTACGTTTCGCGAGACGTTCGTCGTCAGGACCGTGCGCCATTCGTTCGACGGCGCGGCGGGACTTGTCGCCACCTGGAGCGTGTAAGTCCGATCCTGCGCGCGGCGTCCGAGCAACGGCACGACATAGCCGCCGCCCACCGCCGGAGCCGGCCCGCGCAATTCGAGTCCGCCCAGTTGCAGCCGGACATTCCCCGTGGCGCCATTCACGCCATCCACGGCGACGTAGTAAGTGGTGCCGGCCACCATATCGAACTCCACGCGGCTCGTTCCGTTGGGACCGCTGTTGTCGTCACACGCGATCTGGATCAGGGAGATGCCGTTGTAGGTGAACACGGCGAGGATGGTGTCGAAGTCGCTGCCCTCCGTCCGCAGGACCACGCGCTCGTTGAGTGTCGCGAAGAAGAACGACCACTTCGCGCGGGTGCCGCTGATGCCGCAACTGTTCGTCGCGCCCGTGGAATTGGTCGTTCCGTAAGTGCTGTAGGAATAAGCCGGCCCGTGGGTCAGCGCAAACAGCGGCGGCAGACAACCACCGGGCGCCGCCGCACCGGATAGAAGCGGAGCAGGGGCAGTGAAGTCGATCTGAGCCTTGGCGATCAACTCGTGGCGAATGACGCCGGCGGTGTCGAGTTCGAGCTGCAATTCACCGGGTTCGCTGACAATGGTGCCGGACACATTCGACGCACGGAGCCGGTATTGCCCGACGTGTGGTCGCTGGAGGTTCGTGAGCGCGAGCACCGGATTCGTCGCACCAGGAATTACTAAATCGTTGTGCAGCCATTGAAAGTGTGTGGCACCGACGGCGAATGCGAAGAACTGAACGTTCGTGCCGAGAAATGCCGTGAGACATTGCGGATGCTGCTCGAAGAATGGTGGCAGTCCCGGCGCGAGCAACAGCGCGGCGTCAAAGCTCATATCCGGAACTTCCGAGCCCAGCTCGTTCGTCAGCGCCTGATGAACCTCGACGGCGAGCACGTTCAAGCTGGGCAAGAGGTGTTCCGCACTCGCTTCGATCGTGGTGTAGAACTGGCCGTCGTCCAGCGCGTGGCGGATCGCCGGCGTGTTGAACTGGATCGGACCGGCCGGTAGATTGTTCCGCCAAAGTTCGCGGCCGTTCAGGTACACGGCGGCGCCGTCGTCGTGGAGAATTCGCAGTTGCACCACCATTCCCGGTGGCAATTCCACCGGACCTGGAAACACGGCGCGAAAGTAGGTCGTGACGAACGGGGTCCGGTTCGGACCCGGGTCGATCCGCGTCAGTTCATCGCCTTCGCCGTAGCCGAATGGACCGCTGCCAGTGGACCAAGCGGAATCGTTGAAGCTGACGGAACGCCAGACGGTGCCGAGGTTCGTGCCGGTATCGAGATAGCGCCAAGGCGCTCCGGGAGGGACGAGTTGAATCTGCCCCACAGCGCCGCCGCAACACACGAGCAACAGGACCACCGCCAGCGAATGCCATCCGAGCGCGAATGCGCAGGCGAGGACTCGGCCGGGGCGAAGAGCTTTCATGAGACAGATTACAGTTACCATTTTCCGCCGCGTTCACAACGCCAAAGCCGGGCGAATTTCTGGCGGGAGCAGCGAGGGACGCGAAGCACGGAGTGCGGAGTGCGGAGTGCGGAGTGCGGAGTGCGGAGTGATGTTGTTGGACTTCGTAACCCCGACCAACTGCGGAACCAATGCAATCTGGAACACTCGTCCCGAGTTTGCGTCCTTCGCCTCTTCGCGCGAAGTCCTTACCGGTTCCGCGGGATGGATTCGTTCAACGCTTTAGCACGGCCTCGTCGAAATTCATCACCGCACTCGCAATGGCAGTCGCAGCGGCGAGTTCGGCGCGGTCCAGTTTTGAGTCAATGGCAGCTTCGCCGATCTTGAGCATCGCTTGCGCGGCCTCGGGGTTCGCGCGGAAAAGGGCGAGTTGATCGGCGCGGAGCTGCTGCAAGATGCGCAACTCGCGCGTCGTCGGCTGGCGACCCGTGAGGAGGCGGAACGTCAGCGTGATTTGGTCCGTGGCGCTGGCGGGGCTTTCCTTCAGCGCGCGTTCGCCGATGCGCCGTGCGGCTTCGAGCATCTGCGGGTCGTTCAGCAGCACGAGCGCCTGGAGCGGCGTGCTCGTGGGTTGGCGGCGTACGACGCAGGTGTTGCGCTCGGAAGCGTCGAACGTGGTCATCATCGGGTGCGGCGCGGTACGCTTCCAGAAGGTGTAGAGGCTGCGGCGGTAAAGGTTCTCGCCCTTGTCCGGCGTGTAACTGGAGCCGGCGGTTTCCTCCCACACGCCCTCGGGTTGATACGGTTTCACACTCGGGCCGCCGAGCTTCTGCACAAGCAGTCCGGACGCGACGAGCGCACTGTCGCGGAACATCTCGGCGGTGAGACGCGTCTTCGGGCCGCGTGCGAGGAGCTTGTTGTCAGAGTCGCGCGCGAGCAGTTCCGGGCTGGCTTGTGACGACTGGCGGTACGTGGCGGAGGTAACGATGAACTTGCAGAGTGCTTTGAGATCCCAGCCGGTTTCCATGAAGTGCATGGCCAGCCAGTCGAGCAGTTCCGGATGCGTGGGCAGGGCGCCCTGGCTGCCGAAATCCTCCGCGGTGACGACGAGGCCGCGACCAAAGAAGAGCTGCCAGTAACGATTCACCAGCACACGCGCGGTAAGCGGGTTCTGGCGATCGACGAACCATTGCGCGAGGCCGAGGCGGTTGCGCGGAAGCTTCGCGTCCATGGGAAGGATGTTTTCCGGCGTGGCTGGTTCGACGGTCTCGGCGCGCTTGTCGTATTCGCCGCGCTTGAGGACGTAGGTCGGGCGCGGCGTCAGTAGATCGCCCATGCCCATGATTTCCGGGATTCGATTGATGAAGCTGTTTTCGTCGTCGCGCAGTTTCTTCAACTCGGCGAGGTGCTTGGCGTGGGCGTCGTCGATGTTCGCGAGGTAGTAGTCCTTCAACTGCTCAGTAGGAGTCGACGTGAGGAGACTCTGGTCGATTTGAGTCTCGTTACCTCGACTGCTACCAGAATGAACCAGCCGCATCTCTGCAGCAGTCAGCGAACGATTGAAGACTTTCAGCTCGTCGATCATGCCGTCCTTGAAACCGCGACTGCGGAAGCGCGCGGCGAGCGCGAGCGATTGGCCGTTCGCGAATTCCTTGGTGAGCTTGTCCTTCTCGATCTCGGTCGCGGCGGGCTGGCCATTCACGAAGAGCTTCAGTCCGGCGGCGCTACTGGAGCCGTCGTAGCTGATGCCAATGTGGGTCCACGCGTTGAGCGGGAGTTTTGCGCGTGTGCGGACCTTGAGGGCGTTGCCTGGCCAGAAATGGATGAGCGCGAAGCTGGCGTGGCCGTCTTCGAGCACGAGTTGATACCCCTGGTAGCCGGAGTCGGAACCAGCTTGTTGGTGGTGAAGCACGACGATCTCGGGCAGTTCTTCGGCGGGATGAATCCACAGGCTGAACGAGAATGGGTCGGTCCGCTTGAAGTCCGCGAACTTGTCGATGCGCACGGAGTTCTCGCCATCGAAGCGCAGCGCCTGACCGACCCGACCAGTGACGCTCTTCGGGCTTTCGGAAAGTTTCGCGTGGAAGTTCGTCGCGGCGAGATTCAGCGAGGTGTTGTTCGTGAGGTTGTCGAAGGAGTAGTGGCCGATGAAGCCCTTGACCTCCGTCGGCTCCCGTTTGGAGGTGAGCCACTTCTCAAACGCCGGCCGGGCCGCAGCGCGATACGCTTCCAGTTCTTTTTCCTTCGCGGCGACCGCCTGTTTCAACGCGCGATGCTTCTGCTCCTCGCCGTCCTTGTAGAGGAGCGTGGTCGGCGTCGGGATGGCGTCGGTGAAGTGCGAGTAGAGGCCGGACTCGTCAGTGGAGTTGAAGAATGCGAACAGGCGGTAATAATCCTTCTGCGAGATGGGATCGTATTTGTGATCGTGGCACCGGGAGCATTCCATCGTGAGCCCGAGAAACGCGCCGCCAACGGTGTGAACGCGATCCGAGTTGTATTCGACGCGGAACTCCTCCTCTACACTGCCGCCTTCGTTCGTCTGCCGATGCAGACGGTTGAAGGCCGTGGCGACTTTCTGATCTTGCGTGGCGTCCGGCAGCAAATCGCCGGCGAGTTGTTCGATAATGAACTGGTTGATGCGAATGTTGCGGTTGAAGGCTTTGATCACCCAGTCGCGCCACGGCCAGAGATGATTGAAGCGGTCGGCCTGGTAGCCGTGGGTGTCCGCGTAACGCGCGACGTCGAGCCACTCGACAGCCATGCGCTCGCCGTAGGCCGGCGACGCGAGCAGGCGATCCACGACCTTGGCGTAGGCGTCCTGAGATTTGTCCGCGAGGAAGGCGTCCACCTCGGCGGGCGTCGGCGGAAGGCCGGTGAGGTCGAGGCTCACGCGGCGGAGCAGGCGTTCCTTCGTGGCCTCGGGCGCGGGTTTGAGCTTCTCGGCTTCGAGCTTCGCGAGGACGAAGCGGTCGATTTCGTTGCGTGCCCACTTGCGGTTCTTTGTTTCCGACACCGGCACATTGCCAACCGGGATGAACGCCCAGTGTTTTTTCCATTCCGCGCCCTGCTCGATCCATTTCTTGAGCAGCGCGATCTCGTCGGCGGTCATGGTGAGATTGGCCTTCGGCGGGGGCATGACCTCTTCCGGGTCGGTGCTGGTCAGGCGATGAAGGAGTTCGCTGTTCGCCGTATCGCCGGGTTTGATGATGAACTTCCCTCCGTCGAGCGCCTTGAACGCACCCTCGGGCGTGTCGAGCCGGAGCTTGCCCTTGCGCGCCTTCTCGTCTGGCCCGTGGCAGGTGAAGCAACGATCCGAGAGCAACGGCTTGATGTGGTAGTTGAAATCGACGCGCGCCGGAAGCGGGGCGGCGGCCAGCTTCGCACTGAGCAGCAGAGAAGCCGTGGCCGCGAGTCTGAGAGCCTGTCGGAGAAAGGAGCGTGGCTGTGTCGAAGACCAGCGCCAGCAGCTTGAGAATAGGTCGATGCCCATGAATGTCGGGGATGGCTGCCGCTGGTCGAGGGCGACACAGCCGCGCTCCCCGGTTTTCAGACAGGCTCTGAGAGGCAATTTGCTCATCATGGTTTCAGGTTTGAATCAATCGAACAGCAGCGTATTCGGAGAAATCCAGCTCCCGAACTACGGCGACACAGTCGGTGCAACCGCCGGAGCCGGTTCGCTCCATTGGCTGAACGACACCTGCACGAGCAGCTTCAGGAGCAGCCCACCGAGCCAGCGGCCGAGTTGCTCCTGCGTCTGGAGCGTGCCCGCCTGCTTCTCGTCGATCGCCAGATCAATCGCCGCGGGCGCGTTGGTGGAACGCAGATCCGCGTAGCTCACGGTGCGCAGGCGGAGTTCCAGCCGGTCGATGCCGGCGTATTCCCACTGCAACTCATTCCGCACCTGCCAGCGTTCGCGCAGGCGCTTCTCGAATTCCTGGAGACTCACCTGACCCGCGCCGTTCTTGATGATGTTCAGGCGGGTCAGCGAGAGCTTGAGATGGTGCAGGTGAAGTTTCCCGCGCGCAGCGAGATCGGTGTCCAGTGCCACGGCGATCTCCGGAACATCCGCCATCAAGCCGCCGCCAAATTCAGCGGGCTGAAACAGCCGCAGGCCGCGCATCTGAAACGAACTGAGATTGAGCGAACACCCGAAGCCGTCGAGCTCCACGCGCAGACCGGTCTCGACCTCGATGTTGCGAACGACCAGCGGCTTGAGCCAGAGGTTGCGCGTGAGGGCGGCGACCGCGACGAACACCAGCGCGATGACCAGAACCCACAACGCCCGACGCAGCCAGCGGTTCTTCATGAACGCAAGGGGCGGCTATAGCTCGATGTCCTCGGGCCGGACTTCGAGACACTCGTCCTGATCTTCCCAAACGATGGCGGGGTAGGCTTCGAGGAACTTCGGAACGATCTCCGCCCCCGCTTCGCCGAGCAGTTCCTCCACATCTTCCGCAGCGTCATCCAGCGCGCCGTCGTAGCTGCCGCATTTTTTCCGCTGAGCATCGTCCCAGTGGGCGACGGCGTGCAGCGGGGCGTATGCCTGCGCCCATGCGCGGCAGGCGGCTTGAAGCTCGGCGGGGATTTCGTCGAACGGCACACAGGTGTCGCCACAGTGCTGGCAGATCAGGCCGGCTTCGAGAATGTCGCGCGTGAAGAGCGGCAACAGCGGCGCACGACAACAGGCGGAGTCACGGTAGTTGCCCGGAACAGTGGCAGTGCGCTTGAGCCAGATCTGGCGTTCATGGGCGAGCTGGGCCGCAAGGCGATACGCACCCAGCAACGGATGCGACAGTCGCCACGAATGACCGGAGAGCTGCGACAACGTCTGCGAAAGCCAGCGGCCGAGCGTGATGTCGTCAAAATCGCTGAACGCCGCGCCGTATTCCTTCCACAAGCGGTCGAGAGGAGATTCTGGGTGCGATGACATTGTGGCGCAGCATGGGCCGGGGCTCCGGTGGAGTAAAGACGGCAGTGCGAACCGGGCCGTCTTCGCAAGGCAACGGGAGCGTCGGCGTCCTCGCCGGCTTCGCGCGCAGCAGAGTCCCATGCGAGCGAGGATGCCGGCATTCCAAGTCCCGTCACGGGCTCGTCAACTTCAGGCCAACGATGCCCGCCACGACGAGCGCGATGCTTGCGAGTCGCTGCCCGGTGGCCGGTTCCTGAAATGCAATCATGCCCAACAACGCCCCGCCTACAGCACCAATCCCGGTCCAAACTACGTAGGCCGTGCCCACCGGGATGACCTTCAAGGACAGCGAGAGCAGGTAGAAACTCAGCGTGCCGACGACAAATACCGCGACCGTCGGCCAGAGTTTGGTGAAGCCCTCCGAATACTTCATCGCCAGCAGCCAGGTCACTTCCAACAACCCGGCGATAATCAGCAACGTCCACGCGAGTCCAGTGCTCATAAAACTCAGGAGGGTGATGCCGGCGATCTCATTGGCGAGAAAAAACGCCCGGCAGCCGAAGCCGCCGGGCGTGAAGATCAAAGAACCTCGTAATTACACGTTGTAGGTCGAGCTGGACGTCGTGCCGCCGCGACCAGTCCAGTTGGTGTGGAAGAACTCGCCGCGCGGCTTGTCGATGCGTTCGTAAGTGTGCGCGCCGAAGTAGTTGCGCTGCGCCTGAAGCAGGTTCGCGGGCAGCACGGCCGAGCGATACTGATCGTAGAACGCCAGCGCGGTGCTGAACGCGGGAACTGGAATGCCCTTCTTCGCCGCCGTCGCGACGATGTTGCGCCAGCCCTTCTGCGCCTTCTTGATCTCGCCGCGGAAGTAGTCGTCAATGAGCAGGTTCATCAGCTTCGGATTCTTGTCGTAAGCTTCCTTGATCTTGCCGAGGAAGCGCGAGCGGATGATGCAGCCGCCGCGCCACATCAGCGCGATGCCGCCGTAGTTCAGGTGCCAGCCGTACTCCTTCGCTGCCGATCGCATGAGCATGTAGCCCTGCGCGTAGCTGACGATCTTCGAGGCGTAGAGCGCGAGGCGGATGTCCTCGATGAACGCCTTCTTCTTCACCGGGTTTGCCGCGATGCTGGTGAGCGCCGGACGCGGGCCCTTGAGCTTGCGCGCGGCTTTCACGCGTTCGTCTTTCAACGCGGAGACACAGCGCGAGTAAACCGCTTCCGCCATCAGCGTGATCGGGATGCCGAGATCCTGCGAGTTGATCACCGTCCACTTGCCCGTGCCCTTCTGGCCGGCGGTGTCGAGAATCTTGTCCACGAGCGGCGAGCCGTCGGTGTCCTTCTTCGCGAGAATGTCGCGGGAGATTTCGATCAAATAGGAATCCAAGTCGCCCGTGTTCCACTCCTTGAGCACCTCGTGCATCTCATCGGCGCTCATGCCGAGGCCGTTCTTCATGATGTTGTAGGCTTCGCAGATGAGCTGCATGTCGCCGTACTCG
>SXGR01231474.1_pt1 | contig 15553 bp, 9 predicted proteins | sample 3174711 | NCBI WGS metagenome assembly SXGR01 (sample SAMN11356860, study PRJNA531348) | freshwater metagenome | isolation source: freshwater sample F1-60 | place: China: Fuxian Lake, Yuxi | collected 2017-12-25
GTACATCGGTGGAACGGGCCCCGAGGGGCTGCACCACCTGGTCTGGGAGCTGGTCGACAACGCCGTCGACGAGGCCGCCGCCGGCCACGCCACCCTGGTGGTGGTCACGCTCCACAAGGACGGCTCCGTCGAGGTGGCCGACAACGGCCGCGGCATCCCGATCGGCCGCAAGGACGGCGCCCGGACGGCGCTCGAGATCGTGTTCACCGAGCTGCACGCCGGCGGCAAGTTCGGCGGTGGGGCCTACTCGTCCTCGGGCGGGCTCCACGGCGTGGGCGCCTCGGTGGTCAACGCCCAGTCGGACAAGCTCGTCGCCGAGGTCGACCGCGAGGGGGCCACCCACCGGTTGACCTTCGTGCACCGGGCACCGGGGCGGATCGACGCCAAGGGGAAGTTCGTCGCCGGGTCCAAGCTCGAGCAGGTCGGCAAGGTCCCGGCCAAGCGCACGGGCACACGGGTCAGGTTCTGGCCCGACCTCGAGATCTTCGACCCCGGACTGACGATCGACGCCGAGCAGGTCCGGGCCCACTGCGCCCAGGTCTGCTACCTGGTCCCCGGCCTGGTGGTCCGACTCGTGGACCGTCGCGGGGCCAAGACCACCGAGGAGGAGTTCGTGGCCGCCGGCGGACTCGCCGACCTGGTCGGCGCCCTGAGCAGCGGCCAGCCGGTCACCGATGTCGTCACCCTCCACGGGACCGGCACCTTCGAGGAGAAGATCCCCGTCGACGGGAGGATGACCCTCGTCGAGCGCACCTGCACCGTCGACGTCGCGCTCCGCTGGACCGCCGGCTACGACACGGTCGTCCGCAGCTTCGTGAACACCATCCCGACCACCGAGGGCGGCACGCACGTCGCCGGGTTCGACCGGGCGCTCACCAAGACCGCCAACGACGTACTGCTCACCGGCACCAAGAAGCTCGCCAAGCTCGCCCGGTCGGGCCAGGACCGGGCCGAGAAGGCCGACGTCCAGGAGGGTCTGGTCGCAGCGGTGAAGGTCACCTTCCCCGAACCGCAGTTCAAGGGCCAGACCAAACAGGAGCTCGGCACGCCGGCCATCCAGTCGATCGTCTACGAGGTCGTCCGCGACGGCTTCGCCAACTGGGCCGAGGGCGGCGGCCGCAAGAGCCACGTGGCCGCGCTGCGGGACAAGGTCGCCCAGGCGGTGGTCAACCGGGTGAGCGCCAAGGCCTCGCTCGAGGCGCGCCGGAAGGCGTCCGCGCTCTCGTCGGCCGGCATGCCCGACAAGCTCGCCGACTGCCGTCGCCACGGACCCGACTCCGAGCTGCTCATCGTCGAGGGCGACTCGGCGGCGGGCCCCGCCAAGGCCGGCCGCAACGCCGAGTACATGGCGGTCCTCCCCCTCCGGGGCAAGGTCGTCACCGCCGGCAAGTCGACCCTGAAGCAGGTGGTCGACAACGCCGAGGCCCAGGCCCTGTTCACGGCCATCGGCGGCGGGTCCGGCAAGGACTTCAAGCTCGAGGACGCCCGCTACGGGCGGATCATCATCCTCTGCGACGCCGATGTGGACGGCAGCCACATCCGCTGTCTGCTGCTGACCCTCATCTACACGTACATGCGGCCGCTGCTCGAGGACGGCCGGGTGTTCGCCGCCCAGCCGCCGCTGTACACGGTCAAGGTCGGCGACCGGAACGTCCACGCGTTCTCCGAGGAGGAGAAGGTCCGCCTCACCGACGAGCTGGCGACCGGGAACCGACGGGCCGAGAACCTCCAGTGGGTCCGCTTCAAGGGGCTCGGCGAGATGGACGTCGAGGAGCTCGCCGTGAGCTGCCTGGACCCGGGGACCCGCATCCTGAAGCGGATCACCATGGACGACGCCGAGGCCGCCGCGGACGCCGCCGAGCTGTTCGAGACCCTCATGGGGTCCGACGTCGCCCGACGTCGCGCCTACCTCCTCGAGCACTCCACGCTCGTCGACGCCGCCAGCCTGGACGTCTGAGTCCCGGGCGACCGGTTCGCCACGGCCCGGTGGTACCGTCGACGCCCGGAGAGGGCCGAGTCGTCCGGGGGGAGTCGGGACCAGCGTGGCAGGGATCGGCACACAGCAGCCCATCACCGTCGCGCCCCGCCTGCGCAACGTCCCCGCGTTCGACGGCATCCGCGGGCTCGGCGTCGTCACGATCATCGCGATCCACGCGGCGCCGTTGGTGCTCGAGTCGTTCTCGGCCGTCCTCGACATCTTCCTCGCCCTCAGCGCATTCCTGGTGACGACCCTCCTCCTCGAGGAGGGCGAGCGCAGCGGCACCGTCTCGATCCGCCGGTTCCTGGAGCGGCGCGCCTGGCGACTCCTCCCGGCGCTGTACGTGACGCTGGCCGTGGCCACGGTCCTGGCGGCGGTGCTCTTCGCCGTGGCCGGGAACAACGCCGACCTGGCCGACTTCACCTTCGGCGACTTCGTCCGCCGGGAGATCATCCCGGCCGGGCTGTACGTGTACAACCTGGTCAACCCGCTCGGGTACCCCAACCAGGGCGTGGCGCTCTACCAGATGTGGTCGTTGTCCCTGGAGCAGCAGTTCTACGTCGCGGTGGCCTTCCTGGCGGGGCTCATGGTGGCCCGCCGCTGGATCGTCCAGGTGGCCCTGGTCCTGGCGGCGGCGTCGATCGCCGTGCAGGTGGCCCGCATCACCGGCCACTTCGGCCCCCTCAACTTCTGGCTCCAGCGACCGGACGCCCTGATGCTCGGTGTCGTGGCCGCGATCATCAACAGTCGGCTGCCCGAGCAGCTGACCGACCGCCAGCGCCGGACGATCACGATCGGCGGCTGGGTGGGGCTGGTCGTCATGGGTGTGACGATGCTGTGGTCCATCAAGTCCCTGGAGCGCTTCGGCATCTACGTCCCGTACCTGCCGGCCGAGCCGGCCGAGGGCGTCGACCCCCAGGTCGCCTTCGAGGACGCCATGGCCGCGCTCGCGGCGGGCAACTACTGGGTCAAGTGGGGCTTCACCATCGTCAACTGGTGCATGGTCGTCGTGCTGATCGCCATCGTCCGCCAGCGGGAGTGGATCGTGAGCCGCTTCCTGGCGCTGCGGCCGATCCGGGCGGTCGGCCGGATGTCCTACAGCCTCTACCTCATCCACACCCTTCCGATCCTGTTGTTCGTCGGGCCCCTGCCCCGCTCCAACCCGCCCCTGCGGATCGTGGTGGCGTGGATCACGGCGTTCGTCTTCGCCTGGCCGCTCTACCAGTTCGTGGAGAAGCGCTCGGTGGCCCGCAAGGAACGCGTCACCGGGAGGACCGCAGCCGCGTGACCGTCCCGCTGTACCCCTTCGAGTCCCGGGCCCCGCGCCTCGGCGCCGTCAAGCCCTTCGACGGCATCCGCGGCATCGGCGTCTGGTGCGTGGTGCTCCAGCACGCCTACGCCGTCGCCGACTCGCTGTCCGGCTACATCGACCTGTTCTTCGTCCTGTCCGGGTTCCTGATCACGACGCTGATCTTCGAGGAGCGCCGGTCCACCGGGGCCATGTCGTTGCGGAACTTCTACGCCCGGCGCGGCATCCGACTGCTCCCCGGGCTGCTCGTGACGCTGGTGGTGTTCTTCCTCCCGATCCTGGCGATCCGGGTGGCCAACCCGAACCCTGACACCGAGTTTCTCTTCACCAACGTGGTGTGGGAGTCCATCGCCACGCTGTTCTACGTCCACAACATCTTCTTCTCGCCCCTGCTCGGGAGCTTCCAGTACATGGGCCAGATGTGGTCGCTGTCGCTGGAGGAGCAGTTCTACCTGATCGGTGCGCTGGCCACGTACTGGTGCCTGAAGAAGAACTGGATCCGCCAGCTCGCCGCCGCGCTGATCGTCTTCATCATCATCGTGTGGGTGGGTCGGGCCATGGGCCTGGGGGGTCCCGGCCAGTTCTGGTTCCAGCGTCCGGACGCCATCGCCATGGGGGTCCTGCTGGCGATCATCAACGCCGTCGCCCCGACCGAGCTGAGCCCCACGGCCAAGCGCCGACTGCACGTGGTGGCCTGGGTGGCGACCGGCGGCATGGTGTTCGCGCTCCTCTCGTCCTCGAAGCTCGTCGAGAAGCTGATCGGGTTCTACGTGCCGCTCTACCCGACCGACGTCGACATCGAGAAGCCACCGGAAGGTCTGTCGCCGGCGGAGCTCAAGGAGTACGCCGACAACGCCATCCAGGTCGTGCTCGCCGAGCTGCCGAACGGCAACTACTGGGTGCGGTGGGGGTTCACCCTGTCGACGATCTGCGCGGCCGTCATCGTGTTCGCCTTCGTCCGGCTGCGCGACGAGTTCGCCCTGAGCCGATGGCTGAGCGTCCGGGTGCTCTGCTACTTCGGAGTACTCAGCTACGCGATCTACATCACGCACTACCAGCTCTTCCAGCTCATGGATCCCGGATTCCAGGGCGGCCCCAAGTGGATCCCGATCAAGCTGCTGGCCGCCTACCTGGTCGGCGCCGCGCTGCACCGGTTCGTCGAACGGCCCGCACTGCGTCGGTACCGGCACCGCTTCGTCCACTCCACCGCCTCGACCCGGTGAGCCGACCGTCGTGCACCTGACCGACACCGAGCGACCGTCCGGGCTGAGCCGGTGGTTCGTCGCCACCGCCGCCGTGGCCCCGGCGGTCCTCACGATGCTCGCGGTCCGCATCAGCCGGCCCGCCGTCGGCACCGACGCGGTCGCCTACATCGCCGTGGCGGACTCGATCCGGGCCGGGGACGGGCTCGGGTTCTTCATCGAGCGGCCGCTCACGACCTGGCCGCCGCTCTGGCCCGCGCTCCTGGCCCTGGGGGCGGCGGTCACCGGGTGGCGGGGCGATCAGGTCGCCGTGGTCCTCAACGCCGTGATGCTGAGTGCCGTGGTGCTCACCGGGGTGGCCGTCGCCCGACGGGTGCTCGTCGACCCGCGTCTGCGGGCGGTGCTCGTCGTCGGACTGGCGGTCTCCCCGCTGCTCGTCGGACTGGCGGCGTTCGTCCAGACCGAGGTGGCGTTCGTCCTGATCTCGCTGGTCACGATCTGGCTGCTGCTCCTGGCGACGGAACGAGAGCAACCGGCCCTGCTCGTCGCCGCCGGGCTGGCCACCTGCGTCGGCTTCTACGTCCGCTACCAGGCGCTCTACGTGGTGCCGGTGTTCGCAGTGTGGCTGGCCGTGCGGGCCTGGCAGCGCCACCGCCGTGTCGGCCGGGCGGTGGCCGACGTGGGCTGGTACGCGGTGCCGGCGGTCCTGCCCAGCGTGGCGTGGATGGCGCGCAACCTGTCGGTCTCGGACACGGCCATGGGACCGCGGTTCCCGTCGTCGGTCGGTCCCCTCCAGAACGTCGGCGCCGCGTTCCGGACGGTGGCGAAGTTCGTGACGTCCATCCCGGACGGGCCCAACGTCCCACTCGCGGTGCTCGGACTGCTCATCGTGGCAGTCGTCGTCGGCACGGCGGCCCGCACCCAGGGGTTCCGACCGGTGGCGGCCGCAGCCGGTCCGGTGGGCCTGCTCAGCGTCTTCGTGATCGGCTTCACCGGCCTGATGGTGGTGAGCCGGTCCGTGGTCGGCTTCGACGACCTCGACATCCGGCTGCTGGCCCCGTGCATGGTGCCGGTCGCCCTGCTGTTCCTCCGATGGGTCGAGCTCGTGCTCCTCGACCGGGATCGCTGGCGGACGGTCGGCTGGGTCGTCGCCGGCGTGTGGCTCGGGGCGCAGGCCCTGGTGACCCTGGCGCTGCTCGGGCCGCTCAACACGGTGATCTCCGACGTCGGCTACAACGCACCCCGGGCCGTGGCGGCCTCGCAGAGCCCGGCCATCGCCGCCCTGCCGGACGGCTGCGTCACGTACTCGAACAACTCCGCCGACCTCTACCGGTCCAAGGTCGAAACGCTGATCAGCCCACGGCGCACCGAGTACAAGTCAGACCAGCCGACCGACGACCTGGTGGAGCTCGCCGCCCGAGTCGACGCCGGGGACGGACCCGTGTGCCTGCTGTGGGTCGAGTACTCCGAGGACCCGGAGTTCCACGACCGGGCCGACCTGGCCTCGGTCGTCGAGCTCGACGAGGTGGCTGCGGCCGACGGCGTCACCGCCTACGTCCTGCGACCGCTCACCTGACCGTGTCCGGGGCACCGACCGATGTCGGAGTCGTCGTGGTCGGCGCCGGCCTGGTCGGCCTGGCCACGGCGCGGGCCCTGCAGCAGCGACCGGGCACGGGCGACGTGCTCGTCGTCGACAAGGAGACCGGACCGGCCCAGCACCAGAGCGGGCGCAACTCCGGGGTCGCCCACTCGGGCCTGTACTACGCGCCGGGGTCGTCCAAGGCGGCACTCGCCGTGGCCGGCCGGGCGGCGCTGGAGCGCCACTGCGCCGAGCGGTCGATTCCCTACCGGGCCTGCGGAAAGGTGGTCGTCGCCGTCGACGACGCCCAGCTGCCGGCGCTCGCCGAGCTCGAGCGACGCGGCCGAGCCAACGGGGTCCGGGTCGAGCGACTCGACCCCGCCGGCCTACGACGGGTCGAACCGCACGCCCGCGGGGTGGCCGCCCTGCACGTGGCGGACACCGGGGTGGTCGACTTCCCGGCGGTGGCCCGGTCGTTCGTCGAGGACCTGCGCTCGGCGGGCGGCGAGCTGCGCGGCGGCCTCGAACTGGCGCGGGCCACCCCGGTCGACGACGCGCTGGAGGTCGAGTTCACCGACGGGTCCCGCCTGCGGGCCGGGGCGCTGGTGAACTGCGCCGGACTGCAGAGCGACCGGGTGGCGATCCGCTGCGGCGCCCGACCGTCGGTGCGCATCGTGCCCTTCCGGGGCGACTACCTGGACGTCACGGCCCCCTCGGACCACCTCGTCCGGTCGCTGATCTACCCGGTGCCCGACCCCCGGTGGCCGTTCCTGGGGGTGCACCTGACCCGGTCCGTGGACGGGCAGGTCCACGCCGGGCCGACGGCGGTCCTGGCGCTCGGGCGCGAGGCCTACGACCGGTCGGTCGACCGCCACGACACCCTGGCCCTGCTCCGCGACCGGGCGCTGCGGCGGCTCGCTCGCCGCTACTGGCGCACCGGACTGTCAGAGCTGTGGCGGGCCCGTTCCCGGAGCACCGTCGTGGCCGACCTGCGCCGTCTGGTCCCGGAGCTGGACGGATCGTCGTTGCGTCCGGCCCAGCCCGGGATCCGGGCCCAGGCGGTCTCGGTCGACGGCCGACTCGTCGACGACTTCGCGTTCGCCACCTCACCGAGATGCGTGCACGTGCTCAATGCGCCGTCACCGGCGGCCACGGCCTCGCTCGCCATCGGCGAGCACGTCGCCGACCGGGTGGCGCAGGTGCTCGCCTGACCCCGACGGCCCCGGAACGACCGACGGGAGGACCCGAAGGTCCTCCCGTCGATGGCACCGGTTCCGACGAGGGGGGAGGTCGGACCGGGCGGACCCGTCAGCGGAGAGGGGGGATCCCGCTGCGGGCGAACTGGTGGATCAGGCGGCGGCGACCGTCGCCTTGGCGCTGCCGGTGCGGTCGAGCAGCTGGTCGGTCAGCGGTGCGGCGGCCTTGGCGGCGGCGTTGGCGACCGTCTTGGAGGTGCTCACGACCTTGGTGGCGAACTTCGCCTGGTTGTCGATGACCTCGCCGGGGGTGGGCAGCTTCGCCGCGAACGGCAGGGTGGGGAACTCGCTGCGGCGCTCGGTCACGAAGTCGACGGCCTTGCCGACGGCCTTGCTCACCGGCTGCTTCAGGCTGGAGATGGCGTCGATGATCCGGTCCTGGATCTCGGTCACGGGCTCGAGGATGGTGCTCATGTCGTTCTGCTTTCTCTCAGGGGGACGTTGCTAACTGTAGCAAGCAGTTGCGCACTCCGGTAGTCATGATGCTTGCGACAGTTGTCACCCTGCGCCCGAGTCCGTTGCGGTGGACCACCGATGAATAGTTGACTATATTGGTCAGGAATTGAGCACCGGGCCGCAGGCCCGCAACGAGCACCGGGCCGCAGGCCCCGGACCACAGGAGCATCACGTGAGCATCCGACTGGGCGACGAGGCCCCGAACTTCACCGCAGAGACCACCCAGGGAACCATCGACTTCCACGAGTGGAAGGCCGACAGCTGGGCGGTGTTGTTCTCCCACCCCCAGGACGTCACGCCGGTCTGCACGACGGAACTGGGAACCGTCGCCAAGCTGGCCGACGAGTTCGCCGCCCGCAACGTGAAGGTCATCGGCCTGTCGGTCGACCCGGTCGACTCGCACCTCGCCTGGGAGGAGGACATCGCCGAGACCCAGGGCGCCGCGGTGAACTTCCCGATGATCGCCGACCCGGACCGTGCCGTCGCCGACCTCTACGACATGATCCACCCGAACGCGAACGACACGCTGACCGTGCGATCGGTGTTCGTGATCGGACCCGACGACAAGGTCAAGCTGACCCTGACCTACCCGGCCTCGACCGGGCGGAACTTCGACGAGCTCCTCCGGGTGATCGACTCCCTGCAGCTCACCGCGCGGCACAGCGTCGCCACCCCGGCCAACTGGGAGCAGGGCGGCGAGGTGATCATCGGTGCGGCGGTCTCCGACGAGGAGGCGGCCGAACGCTTCCCCGAGGGGTGGCGGGCCGACAAGCCCTACCTGCGCTGGGTCCCTCAGCCGGCGGACTGACCGGGGTCGCCCACGGCGCCCACGGCGTCCTCGGCGATCCGGCGGAACAACGCACGCCAGCGGGTGTCCAGGATGCCGAGGACCGTGAGCCGCCGCTCGCAGTCCTCGGTGTGGTCCGACGACGACCGCCCGGTCACGTCCCGGCGGGTCGCCGCGGCGAGCGCCACCAGTGCGTGCGCCAGTTCGTCGTCGGTGCTCGACGCCGTGGCCCGGGCCCGGTCCTCGAGCTCGTCGCCGTGGGCGCCCGGTGAGACCAGCGCCACGGCCAGCTCGGCAGCAAGTCGATCCAGGTAGGTGACGCGATCCGCGACGGCCAGGTCGGCTGCGGCACGGACCGCGTCGTCCCGACGTCCGGCGGCGGCGCAGACGAGGGCGATCGCCGAGACCGAGTAACCGGAGCGCCCGTCCAGCGTCGGGACCTCGTCACCCACGTCGAGCAGCGCGAGCGCCTCGTCGAGCCGGTCCATCTGGGCCAGCGCCAACGCCGACACGGTCCGGTGCTCGTCCAGGCCCACCGGGGTCTGCGAGGGCTCGGCGCCGGCTTCCAGGTCGGCGACCGCCGCCTCGGGCTGGCCGAGCTGCACCTCGGTGGATCGGGAGACCGACCGGGCGAACCCCGTCGAGGTCGAGGCGCTCTGCGTCCGGGCCTCGGCGAGCAGGTCGAGGCCCGACTCGACGTTGCCGGCCATCACCTCGGCCCGGCCGGCGACCGACAGCGCCTGCTCCAGGCCGACCGGATCGCCCGCCGAGCGCAGCGCGGCGACGGCCAGCGCAGACTCCTCGACTGCGGCCACGGTCCGACCGCTCCACAAGCGGATGCCCGCCCGCACCACGTGCATCATCCCCTCGCCGTACCGGTCGCCCCGTCGCTCGCTCTCACGCAGCACGCGGGCGGCGAGCTCGTCGGCGCGCTCGAAGTCACCCTGGATGAACAACAGGTAGGCCCGCAGCCCCTCGACCCAGGCGAGTCCACCCGAATCGCCGACCTCGTCGAACGCCGTCCGGGACTCGGCGAGCGCCCGCTCCGCCTCGTCCATGCGCCCGTCCGTGAACGCGATCCAGGCCAGGTTCTGCAACGACCAGGCCTCGCCCCGCCGGTCCCCGACCTCCCGGAAGGCCTCGAGCGCAGCGGCGATGGGGGCCTCGGCCCCGCGTTGGTCCCCGCGCAACAGGCGGGACATCCCGCGCTGTCGGAGCGCCTCCGCCCGGCCGCCGACGTCGCCGAGCGCGTCGACCAGGTCGAGCGCCGCGTCGATCTCCTCCTCGGCGAGGAGCACCTCGCCCGACCGTGACGCGGCGGCGGCCAGGCTCAGGTACGCCTCCGCCCGGGCGGCGGTGTCGTTGATCGCCTCGGCGTGCGCCATGGCGGCCGAGGCGTCCTCCCGGGCCCCGGCGACCTGCCACTGCTCGACCCGCGAGCGGGACCGGCAGATCAGCGCCTCGAAACGGGAACGGTGCTCGTCCTCGTCGAGGATCTCGAGCACCTGGGTGGCCAGGCGTTCGGCCTGCGGGTACGAGCCCGCCTGCTCGGCCCGGCGCGCCGCCAGCAGGGCCCAGTGCACGGACCGGTCGAGCAGGGCCGGGTCCACGGCGCCCTCACTGCTGAGGCTCAGTCGCACCGCCTCCACGTAGTGGCGGGCGATCGTCTCGACGTCACGGTCGTCGGCCTCGGAGTCGGAGCCGGAGCCGGCGAGGTGCTCGTCGAAGTAGCGGGCGATGCCCACGTGGCGCTGCATCCGGTCCCGTCGGGTCAGCCGGGCGTACGCCACCTCCCGGACCAGGTCGGACCGGAACGACCACTCCTCACCGTCGGCGACGAGCACGTCCTTCTCGACGAGCGAGTCGATGATGTCGCTCACGTCCTCGTCGCCGCGGATCGCCCGGGCGGTGAGGTGGAGCACACCGACCGGCCCGGCCGAACCCCAGACGGCCGCGTCCTCGAGCACGTGCTGCTCGTCCGGTGACAGGCCGTCCACGCGCGCCGCGACCAGACCCCGGAGCGTGTCGGGCAGGGACTCGCCGAACCCGGGCGCCGCCTCGGGCTCGCCGGTCTCGACCGCCCGGTCGGCCCCGACCAGCGTGACCAGCTCCTCCAGGTAGAACGGGTTGCCACCCGAGCGGTCCAGGAGCACCTGCCGGTCGACCGGACTCAGCTCGCGCCCGCCGAGCGAGTCGAGCAGGGTTCCGGCGGCGTCCCGGTCGAGCGGCCCCAGGTTCACGACCATCGAGTTGAAGCGACCCCAGCGCGGGGTCCAGCGTTCCTGCAACGACCGGCGGGCCGTCGCCACGAGCACGAAGGGCTGGCGGGCGAGCTGGGAGGACAACTCGTCGATCAGGTCGAGCACGGCCTGATCCGCCCAGTGCAGGTCGGCGAGGCGGACCAGGAGCGGCTGGGTCCGCACCACCCCCTCGACGTAGCGCAGCAGCGCGCTCGTGGCCTCGGCCCGGGCCCGGGAGCCGGGCAGCAACCGCAACGGCGTGTCGTAGCCCATGAGGTGCAGGAGCCCGTCGACCGTGGAGCGGACCTCGGCGGCCGAGGACTCGTCGCCGCCAGAGGACTCGTCGCCGCAGAAGTGCCCCACCGACCGCTCCGTCCGCGCCCGCGCCGTCTCGAGTGGATCGTCGTGGGCGATCCCGCACCCCGAACGGAGGGCCTCGGCCACCGGCCACCACGGGTTCGCCTCGCCGTAGGGGACGCAGCGGCCGGCCACCTCCACCACGCCGTCGGTGGCCCGGACGAACTCGGCGAGCTCGTTGGCGACCCGGGTCTTGCCCACCCCGGCCTCGCCCAGGAGGACGATGTGGAGCCCGCGACCGGACCGGATCGACACGTGGACGGCGTTGGTGAGCAGCGCCATCTCGTTGTCCCGGCCGATCAGCGGCGTCACCAGCCGACGCGGTCGGTGGCCCGGCGGCAGCAACGCCTGTCGGGCGACCCAGACGTTGACCGGACGCTCCCGGCCCCGGGCCACCAGGGCGCCTCGGGAGTCGAACTCGATCACCTCGCTGGTGGCCAAGTAGGTGCTCTCGCCGACCAGCACCTCGTCGGGCCCGGCCATGGTCTGCAGGCGCGACGCCGTGTTCACGACGTCACCCATCGCCGTGTAGTCGCCGCCGGCACGCAGGGCGCCGACCAGCACCTCGCCGGTGTTCACCCCGATCCGCATCTGCAGGGCCGCCCCGCTCGACGACGAGTACTCCGCCAGCGTCTCCGGCATCCGCTGGGCCGCACGCACGGCCCGCTCGGCGTCGTCCTCGTGGGCGACGGGCGCCCCGAACAGCGCCACGATGGCATCACCCAGGATCTTGTCCACCCGGCCACCAAACGCCGTCACGTCGCGGACCAGGTGCTCGAACGCGGACTCGACGAGCCGCTTGACCTCCTCGGGGTCGCGGGCCTCGGAGAGGGCGGTGAAGCCGACGAGGTCGGCGAACAGCACCGTGACGACCCGGCGCTCCTCGGTGGGCTCGACCAGCGAGTGTCCACACGACCAGCAGAAGCGCGCGCCGACGGCGCACTCGGTTCCGCAGCTCGGGCACTCCATGGTGTCGAAGCATACGGGGGCCGGAGCAGACGGGGGCCGGGGCAGACGGGGGCCGGGGCAGACGGGTGCCCGCGGTACTTGTGCCCGACCGGGCCGCCGTCGACACTGTGTCCGTGGACGAGACGGGGCGGGACGGCGCCGGGGCGGACCTGCCCATCGGCGTGATCGCAGCCCTGGCCGGTGCCAGCGCACTCGCCGTGCTCGTCGCCAACCTCGGCGGGATCGCCGTCGGTGACGACGGCGTGGGCTACACGGCGATCGCCGACTCGCTGCTCGCCGGCGACGGGCTCAGATACTTCCTGGAGGATCCGCTGACCGTCTGGCCGCCGCTCTGGCCGGCACTCATGGCGCTGGTCGCCCGGGTGACGTCGCTCGACCCGCAGGGCGCCGCGGTGGTGCTCAACGCACTCGTCAGCGCCACGGCGGTCGTCGTCGGGTGGCGGGTGCTCCGGCGGTTCGTTCCGGACCGCAGGCTGGTGCTCGCCGGCACGGTGGTCGTGGCGCTCGGGTCCTCCACCATCGGGTTCGGTCACCTGCTCATGACCGACCTGGCGTTCGCCGTCGTCTGCCTGATGTGGATCCTCGCCCTGTCCAACCACTGGGACGGTGGCCGGAGGGGCCCGACCTGGTTGCTCGTCGCAGTGGGGTTGGTCTGGCTCGGGTTCTCGTTGCGTTACGTGGCCGTCGTGCTCGTCCCGACCGGTGCGATCTGGTTGCTCGCCGACGGGCGTCACCGCTGGGGCCGGCGGATCGCCACCACGGCGGCGTACACCGTCGGCGCCTCGGTCGTCCCGGTGGCCTGGGTCGTCAGGAACCTGGCGGCGGACGGCACCGCGCTGGGGCCCCGTTACCGATCGGCCCGGGGGCTGGTGCAGAACGCCTCCGACATCGTGGCGACCATCGGTCGCTTCGCCCTGCCGGGTGTCGCCAACGGACGCGAGCGCCTGTGGGCGGCGGTCGCCGTCATCGGCATGGTCGCCGCCGTGGCGCTGGCCTGGCGACTCCTGCGGGCCACCGCCGCGGACCGGGGGACGTCTCCCCGTCGGGTCTGGCTCGACACCATGGCCGGCCCGTTCGGGCTGCTCGTCCTGACGCCGGTGCTGTACCTGGCCTACATGCTCTACATCCGCTCCACGACGGCGCTCAACCAGTTGGATCTCCGACTCCTGGAGCCGGCGTACCTGCCCCTGGTGGTGCTGGGTCTGGCGCTCGTAGCCCGTGCTCGACGCATCCCACCGGTGGGGGCCAGCCCCTGGTGGCGCGTCGGCATCGTGGCCGTCTGGGTGTGGGCGGTGGCGAACGTGGCCGCCGGCCTGCTCGCCGTCGTGTTGTTCGCCACGGGGGACCCGTACTTCGAGGGCAACTACTCCGCCGACACCTTCGACCGGGTGCGGGCCTCGGCGGCGCTCGACCTGCTCCCCGAGGGCTGTGTCGACTCGTCCAACCTGCCCAACGCCCTCTACCCGGAGCTCGAGGCCGAGTGGAGTCCACGCCGCACCGGACTCGAGTCCGACGAGCCGGTCGACGACCTGGACCTGCTGGTCGACGACCTGGCCCGGGGCGCGCGCCACTGCCTGGTCTGGGTCGACACCGCACCCCGGTACGGGCACCTCTGGAGCCGGGACCAGCTCGCCGAGCGCCTCATGCTGCGCGAACTGGGCCGGGACGACGTGGTCACCGTCTATGAGCTCGAACCGTCGGTGCCCCCCGCCGGTTGAGCGGCGCAGCCGCGTCGGATCGCCCCTCATCCACGCCCGGGACCGGTCGGTCGTTCACAATGTTGGTGTGCAACCGCGATTCAGCGTGGTGGTCCCTGTCCGGGATCGCGCCGATGCCGTCGGCCGGGTGGTCACCGGCGTGCTCACGCAGACCTTCGCGGACACCGAGGTGATCGTCGTCGACGACGGGTCCACCGACGAGACCGTCGCCGCGGTCCGGGCCGCCGGGGACGACCGGGTCCGTCTGGTCCACCAGGAACCATCGGGCACGGCGAGCGCCCTGGCCACGGGACTCGACGCCGCCCGCGGCCGGTGGTCGGCCGTGGTCGACGTGGACACGGAGCTGAGCGCCGTGTGGCTGGCCCGACTCGGCCGCCTCGTGGACTCCACCGGTGCCCGATTCGCCACCTGCGGGGGTGAGCAGCGCCACCTCGACGGGTCCACCACCCCGATCTCACCCCGTGCCGGCTCGAGCGACCCGTTGGCGGGAGCCTGCCTGCGCAGCGGTGCGTTCGTGACCGAGACACCGCTGCTCCGCGAGGCGGCGGACCGGCTGCGCTCCGAGGAGCTCAACGACCGGGCCAACCCCACCGCCGTCGTCGGCGGCGAGGCGCTCCGTCGGATCCTCGACGAGGACGCCGTCGTCGCCCGGACCCCCGAGCGGCTGGTCCGCTGGTCCGAGCCGATGGCGGCCGAGCGGGTCGGCGGCGACGAGCTCCGACTCGACTGGGCGTTCCAGGCCCTCGACGTGCTCGCCCGCAGTCCGATCCCCGATGCGACGCTGCTCGCCCGCTACGCCACGATCGGCGGTGTCGCCGCCGCCAGGCTCCGGCGGCGCTCGGAGTCACGCATGTTGTTTCGGGTGGCGTGCATGTCCCAGCCGGAGATCCGCGAGCACTGGGGTCGGTTGATCGTCAGCTACCTGGCACCCATCAGCGATCGGGTCTGGAACCCGGAGGCCGGGGATGAGCCCGAGCCGGTGGTGGACCTGACGGACGGGAACGAACCGCTCGCCGACGCCTGAGCACCTCCGGCCCGATGGCCGCTGCAGCCGGGGCAGTCGCTAGCCTCACGGCATGTCCACCAGCACCGACTCCCCCGCATCGATCGCAGCGGCCGGCGCCGTCGACGCCGTCAAGGTCTACGGCGAGGGAGACACCGAGGTCCGTGCGCTCGACGGTGTCACCGTCGACTTCGAGCGCAGCCGGTTCACGGCCATCATGGGGCCGTCCGGCTCCGGCAAGTCCACCCTCATGCACTGCCTGGCGGGCCTCGACCGACTCAGCTCGGGCCGAGTGTTCATCGGCGGCACCTACCTCGACGATCTGAACGACTCCAAGCTCACCGAACTGCGCCGTGATCAGGTCGGGTTCGTCTTCCAGGCCTTCAACCTCATCCCGACGTTGACGGCGGCGGAGAACATCACGTTGCCCATGGACCTCGCCGGCCGGAAGCCCGATGCGGCTTGGATGGACCAGATCATCGGGATCGTCGGGCTGTCGGACCGCATGAGCCACCGGCCCTCCGAGCTCTCCGGCGGCCAGCAGCCGCGGGTGGCGGTGGCCCGGGCGCTCGCCAGCCGACCCGAGATCGTCTTCGCCGACGAACCGACCGGGAACCTGGACTCGCGGTCCGGACAGGAGGTCCTCGGGTTCATGCGCTACGCCGTGTCGGACCTGGGTCAGACCATCGTGATGGTCAC